>Ga0160505_100332_pt1 | contig 30047 bp, 16 predicted proteins | sample DIDeMG_FD_108225 | JGI IMG/M metagenome (GOLD analysis project Ga0160505, IMG submission 108225) | Enriched chicken feces microbial communities from UW Madison campus, WI, USA - DID2874_E49_Stillage MG | ecosystem: Host-associated > Birds > Digestive system > Large intestine > Fecal ... | reverse complement strand
TGCTCACCGGCATGATCTCGGCATCACGCTGCATTGCCTTAATAGGCGCAGACCTGAACGCTCCTAGAATCTTGCGTAGTCCAGTGTTCTGAATCTTTTGAATTTCATCTTTCCACTGAGCGGCATTTGGTAAATTTACTGAGAATTCTTGTCCCAAACTGGTCATCAGTTACAACACCTCTAATAAAACTTTAAGTACAAATAGCAAACATTAAAAGATAATAATATACAACTAAATTTCTGTTATGTGAGTGAATACCATTATAATGTGCAGTGATCATGAAATGAGACCTAAACTTTGAAATAGAAATGTAATTTTACCCAAATATAAAACAGGCAATCTGGCCGAGTTGGTCTAAGGCGTAGGATTAAGGTTCCTATCTCTTCGGAGGCGAGGGTTCGAATCCCTCGGTTGTCATATTTTTGCAAAATTATACTACTTGAATAGTAATGAAAATTTTTTTTTATTGTTGTATTCGGTACTGTAAGTTCGGTCCGGGTGCAGGAGTACCAAAAGTTGTGAGTAATGAGGAAAATATTTCTTAATACATGGATTTGTTGATGGAGAATTCGGCGTTATCAAACGTCTAAACTCATAACGCGCGGTGACACCCCTACCTTAACACTCTCATAAAAAGAAGCGCTTTTGAAATACCATGTTTTTTTTGTATGTCATTTTGTTTTATAATTTTGTGTGTAACTATTCGATGTAAAGACAATAAACTGATTTTCTATCTAATGAGAAATCTTCTTTTCCAACAAATTGGCCCGTAAATGAATTAGACTTGATGGTATCTTTAGTGAAATGGTTTAGAAATCTGATTCAATAAATCAAGCTTATTGAAAGATATCCAATGATACTATTATAAGGATAAATTTTAGCCCAGCAAAAATTGTAGACTTTTATAAGTTGATCTTCAGGAGTTTTTGATACACCATGAATTTGCGATTAATAAATTTGATGATCACAAGTCTTGAAGGGGGGTTTTCTTAATTATTTTATTGAAAAGGGGCTCGCTTATAAAAGAGCTAACGGGGAGTCAAATAAACGAATATTTTAGGGTTTATTTTATCTTCAATCGCTTTTCTAGCAGGGGTTTGAACTCTGATCTAGATTTAAAGGATTGGCGTTATAAACAAGGGTCAGCATTTGAAAAATTAAACAGTAAAAAAACGAGGGTAGCTGAAAAATGAGAGCTTCATGTTCCAAACCCTTTTAAATTGAACATTAGATGATACTGTTAATCGCGATTTTTCTTTGTATATGATCTGAGTTGTCTTTCACCCATTGACAGATTCGAAACACTCAGTGTTCTTGGTATTTTTCAGACTATGCAATATGCTTCACTTGTTAACATATATGTTATTATGGGAGTCAGCATAGCTAGTACAAACCATTTGCACTATTGATGAAATTTAAACCCTTTGTTTAGAGACTATTTTTCATTCCATCGTGTAGGGCACTACTAGATTTAAAATCACTGTTGCAAAAAAAAATGAGGGAGGATGTAAAGTTGGAGAACTCAACCTACATCATACTCACTAGTTATGCGCCCAATCGGGCTTAACTTTGCAGTATTAAAAGCCGCTTTACTCCCAACACGGCTATTGTTTCGCTTAATCTGGCGATAAAACTGGTTTTTAGCATTTCTAGATAGCCATTCGTGCTTCCCAAGTAATCAAATATTGATCAACTTTGAATGGCAACACAGCTGCATTTTGTACTTTTCTCAGCTTACAGCATGGCCCATGCACGGTGTCTACTTTAATTGGAAGCAGAATAAATCAAACAATAGGCCCCAGCCAGCCAATACTGGTCTTGTTCATTTTGGTAGTAAAGAGATGGGAAAAAAAAAAAAATAAACAAAAAAAACTGAGCATATAGAAAAGACAAAAACCCGCAGTATCGCAACTTTTTATTTATTTCTTTTATTTTTTTTTCTTCTTTCTCTTCTTTTTCTTCTTGTTGTTACTCTTCTCTGGTATTCACTTGATATCTTCAATCAAATTTCAATTCCAAAATTCTTATTTATTGAAACATTCCTAACTATATTACTGTAGTCAGCCGCCAAACCTGATCCCCCTATTTCCGATTTCATAGGAATTGAAATAAATTGTCAAAAATTTTTTTTTTTCCTTTATTCTTTTCAACGTTAGCTTATACGATCGAATAACTTTGACTACTGCTTTCTTTGCTTTAGCTAGATTGTTTCCCTATTATTTTTCCTGTGTTTGTACATAACCAGTCAAAAGCTGTCAAAAAGCACTCAGCACGGGCTCCTACTTTTTGCATCGCATTACCAACTTAATCTCCCCCTGAATCTCAGTCGATTCTCCACGCATTGTACACACTAAAAACCCGAAACAAAAAAAAAAAAAACCACAACAGAATAAACAATGGCTGTTTTAATAACTGCCGTTTTTGGTCAGATCTTGACAGTCGTCGCCAATGTTCTTGTGGTTAGTCTTTTGTCTTGCTTGGCAATGGTACTTTCCCCCTTCAACACCCGCGCGGCGTTTTACTCCCATATCGCCAATCAGCCTTTAGCAGATCAAATACAAATGGCCTTTTCGGGCTTTAGCAAGAAACGATATATGCTTGGGCAGAAACCTGGCAGTAAGCCTATTGGCCAGGCTGCTCTTGTCGTTGTGCTTACAGTCCTGGGTCTCAGTTTTACTTTCCTATCAACTATCGTTTTTCAAACATCTCACACCCAACTGCGCAACACAAAAACTACAAACGCACAACTGGTATCAGTTGCTGACATTCCAACAAGCACATATTCTGGTACCACCAACAATCTACTTTTTCCCGTAATTTCTGATGATTACATTGCATCTGTGCCCCTAAAGGATAAGAGCATCACTCGCACCATTCTTCCTTCTGATTACTGGAATGATAACGTTGGGCTGGAAACACAAAGCAAACTGCAATTTAGTGGAGAGGTCTATTTGTCGCTTAGTGACGCAAACTGGATGTCTATTCAAGGTGGTGATCAGCTCTCCACAATGGTATCTATGACCATTGATGGTATCACTGCTGAAAGCCTTCCCACTGCTGCCTTGGGAGTTGTCTCTGTCCAGGTTATCCAAGACTCGCTTCCTGATGTGTTTGCCGTTCCCGTAATAACTGAAACCACGGGATTGACGAGGGACAACATTAACACTTTTACCGTCGATGGTGTGCATTCTATGGATGTGGTTCAGCACAGTCTTTTACGGTTTGATTCACAAACATGGGATACAAAAGACAACCTTGATCGTTACTATGCTTACCTAGACTCACAAAAAAGTTTTGTCAATCAGAATGGTACGCTTCTGTTTAACAATACATACGACTATCAAACAAAAAACCCATATGACAAAAATGATCTTGAGACGGATTTGCAGGTGGGCGGCAAAGATCCTTTGCGATACTCTTTGATCTCGGTCAGAAATACAACAGCCTCCACTGACAAATTTCAAACATATACAATTACCAAGCGTTCTGTTTTCCGTGAAGACAACGTTAGCACTCAGTACGGTACCATCCACCTGGTCGAGTATCATTACTGGCTTCAGGTCACTAAGTTTGGCAAAGCCCGTAAGCTGAATGATAACTTTAAAATCAAATACTCGCGGGGCACAGACGCGCCCACCTCCTATCGTCGGCTCCCAATGACACCTGTGTATATGACCAACAAGCAAGACTACATCACAGCCGCATCAGTGACCCAAGACAAAAATATCTATGTGTCCTACATCCCCGAGACGTACGTTGACATGGTCCCTCTGATTGCCCTGATATGTGTTTATGCCGGGATTCTGTTTTTAATGGGCGCGTTTTCCTTCTACTGGAACATGCGCCACTTTGTGCAAAAAGTCTATTCCATTCCCCATGAACTTGTCAGCTACCTGTTTTATAGCCCCGACACTAACCTGGGTCACATTATTGATAAGGTAAATAGCCTTGAGTTGTCCATGGTAGATGGCTATGACCCGCAATTGGGATACAACCACCTTGGCCTCATTTCGCTCGATGACGCCCAGCGAATCTCCAAAGCCGAGCCTGACGTACCCTTTGGTCAAACCTTTAGAAAAAAGAAGAATTTTGGATTCAATTTTTCGAAAACAGAGGAAACGGAGGTGTAATCTTTAACCGAGTCCTCTTATTTTTTCTTTCTCTTAACTTCCTCCTAGCATTGATCTTTTCAGGATCAATCGGATTTCATGAATTCTTTTTGTTTCTAATTGTACCATATACTTATATCTAGTCATAACATAATTTTTAATAGTAATCACTCCCTTACACTTGAAGCGCCTTTCATTTACACTTAATACCAAAAAAGAAGAAAAAAAAAGAAACTAAAAGGATTGATATATGCATATTTGTCCTGTTTTACTTTTCTTTCCCCCGGTATTTTATTATTATTTACACGCCAAATGCGATTGGCGGAATGAGAAAGAAAATGGGGCTTTTAACCTGTCTATTTTCCCGGAAGGGCCTTCTTAAAGTCACGGACAATGATCTCGCAGGTAACCTCCTGGCAGAGCTCCTTACGCTGATTGTTTGGTAGCTTGGTGAGGAACTGGAGACCGGAAGAGCGTTCAAGCGCATTGACGGGCACAGCAAAGCTCTTGAGGGGCGTTGAGTTGGGGATCACGGCGTTGGGCATGACGAAAGCACCAACCGCAACCTTATCGCTTTTAAGATCCTTGAGTGGCTGTTCTGCAACAATAAGCTTGAAGAAATGGGTGGGAACCGCAATGTTAGGCGGGTTGCCAATAACCTCATAAGTTACGCGATACTTGCCATCAGCGTCCTTTTTGGGCAAGTAAAGAGGGCCGGTTACAATACGGACATTGGTGTATTCCTTGGTAAGTCTGCGGCAAAAGTCCTCAAAATGAGACCAGTAGTCGCGGTTGAAGCCATCGCCAACTTGAGGGGACATGTTGCTGAGGACGAACGTCTCATCCATGGCCTTTTGAGAAAACTTGGCATCAGCAGCAGGAGCCTGGTGGCCACGGTCGTAGCCGCTTCTGAAATAATCAGCGAGACGACCACGGAATAATTCGGGAATAGTCAAGTCCTCCTTGAAAACGGACTTCTTGCGGTCAACAGGCGGCGCGTTGGGCGGAGTCCGCAAGCTCTCAGCGGTAATGTGCTCCACAACCCAACCAGGGTTGCGCATGCGACGGTCATAGCTGCTGACGAACTCGTCGTGATACTGGACATCGTTGACAGGGCCGGGAAACCCGTATTTAAAAAAGGCAGCGGGATCAATCACGGAGTTGGAGCCCGGGACAGTCACGAACTGAGGGCTGGCACCCGAAACAGGGGTGTTGCCAAAAGTAGGTTGCGTCGGGGGAATAGAGAGAGTGCCGCTGACAGCGGTATCTGCAGACTTAGATTGGCCGGATCCCATTGTAGCAAAGGTATGCAATGTGTGTATGGTGGGTAGTGGGAGGTGGTGATTTGTTAAAGGAAACAAAAGAAGAAAAAATTTTGGGTCAAGGAGAAAATTTAAGTTATAACAGTGTTTATACACTGATTAGCGAATTGTTGTGCGTTAATTCCTGGGGACTGGCTAAGGTTATACAAGGGATAGAGGCAGACATCAACAGGGCTCTGTAGGACAGGAAGTCATGCGGGTAGAATTCATTGTCAACAGATTTAAAATTTGTAGATAATCTTGGTAGCAAGTTGGTAGTTCATTTTTTTGACTGGTGAGCGAGAGATTGTGTCTTGGTCAAAATTTGTTTTCCATGCTCTTTTTGTTTGTTGATTTTGCACTGAATTAGGAAACTCCCATGATTTCATTTTTTTCTGTTAAGGCCAAATTATAGTACTTGAAAGCTTTCATAAAAGTTGCAAGTCACAAGCCTTAATATTCAAATACTGGACTTTCTCTCAAGTGTATGGGCTTCGTGCTTACATAACACAAATGAACCGGCACATCCGGTGGGTGTCGTATTGTTAGTTGAATTAGCTAAATTAGTTGAATTAGTTAAATTAGCTACATTAATCGTATTAATTGCATTAGTTGTATTAAAAATGGCCAAAAAAAAAAAAACCTTGAACATACAACGTGCATGAAAGTTGGAACCTGAGTTCATCTTTGCCAACTCTCGCACAACCCACCGATCCAGACTTCTTCAAATGTATAGCAATGCCAACAACTCATCATCTTCTTTAAATAAGTTTACTGTCACGATAGAACGTGGTCTCAAGGAGGCTGAGTTGCTCTTTAAAAGCAACCAATTGCCTAAAGCAGCAGAGTATCTCTCCAAAGTCTACGCGGGCATCCAGCAACGCGACCCCAAGCACATCAAATATCTCGACCAGCTATATGAAGTCCTCGACAAGCGCTGTCTTGTATATCGCCGTCTAGGGAAACTGAAACTTGCCTTTGAGGATGCTACATTGGCAATCAAGCTGAAGCCGCTTGCTTACAAAGGCTATCTTTGCGCAGGAAAGATTTCAGAGATGGGCCACAAGGCTGAAACGGCAAAACTTTTTTATTTACGAGGCCTCAAGGCTCTGCCTAAGGATGATCCTGGTTATCATCAACTTTATAAGGCTTACAAGAGTTTCAATCAGTTTATTGAGCTCAAGCGTAAAAAGGAAGAGCAGCGACAGCGTGATGATGCCAAAGTTCGTTCCGATCCAATCACTAGCCTTCCTTACGCTGACGTGTTTCACTACATTCTACGCGATCTTCCATATCGCGATGTGATTGTTTGTTCTATGGTTTCGAAGACTTGGCGCGAACTAATATTACAGGATGCAAGTCTGTGGATGCGCGGTATCGATCTTTCGGTTAAGTTTTACAAATGGAAATTTGACGATGACTTTCATACTGCCTTCAGGCCGGCTCTGAAGGGAGTAGATCTAAAAAAAGGTCAAATTAAGTCTGTCAAAATTAATCGTCTATATCCTCGTTCAGAAGCACTTTTTCTCAACTACTTTGCGTTGGACTTATCTAACAGACTTAAACTGTTGGATATTGAGTTTGAAACTGAAGCCCTGTTCAACTTTTTTGTAAAGCCTCGTAAGGAGCCTATCTTTGAAAACCTCGAGGCCTTATCACTCAGAAGCCCGGCAAATGAGACCATCATTTTTGAAATTCTAAAAAACATACCAACGCTATTGTCGTTAGAGATAACCATATCTACATTTGTCACACCTAGTTGGTTCTTTGCTCAGTGGACAAAAGAACGCCGAGGGATATCTTTGAACCATGATTTTGATTATACACTTAAGTTAGAAAAACTAAAGATAAATGGTATCCCTTTACGCAATAATCAGTCGCATAAGGAGCTTGACTGGATTGAAACCAGTTTGTTAAACTTGAAGCATTTACAACTAAAGTATGCAAACCAGTCAAACGGCTCCTTTGTTGGCAACGAGCATATTCAGGCACAGCTTTATCGAGCTATCAAGAAACTTGCCCATCTTAAAACTTTTGTTATCTACGGTCTCTCATCATCGCACTGTTTTCAATTTTCTTCGGAGTTTATCAAGACAATAAATATTTCCAATGTGTGGTTCCAATCACTAGACATGAGTTCTCCATATCCTCAAAACTACTCTGTTACAGAGCTGCGACTTTCGCGTCTGTCTTTGGATACACTTGACACGCCACAAATGCTAGGCCGGTTCTTTTCTGATCTCCGTTGTAAAGAAAACCTGCTTCATCTTTTTGTCGAATTTGTTTCGATCAAGCACATTTTCACTGAAGCTGGATATGCGAGCTTTGTGACTGAGCATTTTCCCAATCTCCGCACGATATCTTTCTCAGGGTCTGACCAAGTTACAAATGCAACTGCAAAAGCAATTGCCGAATCGCCCAACGTACCACAAAACGTTATTTTGGCAATAACTAAAGTCACGGACGAGGGGTTTGATAGACTGGTCAAAGCAGGTGTCAAGCGAATATGCCTTCAGGGATGCAATGTGTCAATGCGCTCCATAAAAGCATATGAAGAGAGCGGGGTCAAGCTTTTAACGTACTCACGATTTCAAGGTGCAATCGTTAGATAGTATATCTATGAGCTGTTATTTTCGCTTGGTGGAGTAAATTCAAAACTGCCAGTGATAGCATATCGGCCTTGAAACGTGGTTTCATATAAATGTATATAGAGTATAAACAGTGTATGATAAACACACCTTAATGTTGAATATGCTAGCATCAAGTACTAATGCAGACTCAAATACTTATAATAGCCTTGAAAATTTTTTTCTTTTAGGGAAAACTCATAAAGCTATATTAAGGGTCTGTTGCAACCCCAAATCTAGATAATATTAGTACAGAGTCGCTAACAGTCCAGAGCAGCTAGCAGACGGGCTATGTTGTCGTAATCTCTAAAATTATTTTTTAAATTTTTTATTTTATTTTTTTTTAATTTTTTTTTTTTTGGTTTTGTTTTTGGATAGTCTGCAGCCAAAGGTAGCCAATATGGCAACCGTCTGCTAATTATATTTTACCTCTTTCTGCCATAATAAATCCCTTCTTCTAACATCTTCAACCTGCTCCCTGTACTTGAGTCGTTAGATGATTCTATTAATATGGAAACTGAACCAAAGCGGAGAAAGCTGACCCGTAACCGTCAAATCAAGGCTTGCACTACCTGCCGCAAGCTGAAGACAAAGTGCACGTTTAAGGACGGCATGTCGACCTGCGAGCGCTGTCAAGCGGGCAAGTTGAATTGTGTCCCATTTATCAAAGGGGCTGATGAGCGCGCCGCAGAAGCGTTACAGAGCATTTACAGTTCCGGGCACATATATCTCACGCAAAATAAGACACCAAGTTCCGAGTACTCGGGATCGCCGGGTTTGGTGTCAGATTCCCAATATCACCAGGCTTCACAATCTCAGCCTCCTACGTCAAACAGCATAGCTTTCAACCGCCAGGAAGATAGGATAAACAACCTGGAATCCAAAATCAGTACTATTCTCTCAAACTTGGAAACTCTCACTGAAGTTGTTAAGCGAAATAGTTCCCAAGCGACCAAACTGATTCCTCAGAAACGCGAAAACTCTCTAAACGGGGTCGCACATAAATTTGAGCCAGTCAGAAACTATAGAGAGCTTGTTAATCCCGAGTATCTGCTAAATGCTTCTTCACCTGTTGGTCTTGTACGGAACATTGAGGACCGGATATATGGAAAGCGTCATGATCTTACGACCAACATCCGTAGCCTGGGAGATGTGGTTTCTCACGGATTCATCTCAGAAACAACAGGTCTAGATTTGCTGGAACTATTTTGGACTCACTATTCGCCATGGGTCGAGGGTATCATTCCGGAAAAGAATATTTGGCGATCGATGCGATACAGATCGTCGCTTCTTTTTTCGGTTTGTTGTATGCTTGCGTCGCGCTATGATAAAACAATTTCTATCGCCGCTGTCAAATCCATGTACGATTTAGTGCGACAGGTAATCGGCTTAACGCTTCTTAATGCCCCCTACTTTACTCTAGAATCGCTTATTGCGTTTTACCTAACGTCGATATGGGCTCCCACAGTTCTTACTGACATTCCAATAGATAGTTGGTCTATGAGCTTGCAAGCTCTGAACCAGTGTGTCTTGGCCGATCAAATCAAGTTTTCTCGGTACCACGCTAACGACCTAGGTACACAGGGTCAAATTGGCTGGTATAGACTATGGAATGCTTTAGTTTTAAATCATGTTCAATGGACAATTGCCACCTCGCGTCCCTTCTCTGTTCCAGAGTACTATATCTCTCAATGCATGCAAATCTTTCAGTTCCCCCAGCTGTCTTCAAGAGACAGACTCATGGCGGCGGAAATCTACTTATACAGACGCTTAATCAAACTAACATGGGACACGCGCGTGATTCTACCTTCTGATGGACTGAAAATAGATCTTATTGAAGAGTGGAAAAGAGAGTTCTTAGAAGCTTACACTAACGCTAATGCCTTTTTCAAATTCAAATATGATTTTGCTTACGCAGTGATCTTCAGAAGCTATTTGAGACAGGAATCTGGAACTAAGGATAGGAACAATTCTACAACCTCTGACCCTGAGTCAGTTGTCACACCTGGGATGACAACAAAGGGTACTGGATCGTTAGGTGAAAAAGTTGTGGAGGATGGCGGCGAGCTGGCAGTCACAGGCAAAAACCACAGGCTTTCAAAAGAATGTGTTGTCATCGCGTTAATTTACCATTGCCTGACAATCTTGGATGTTTTCAACAACGACCCTGCGTACGATCCAAGACAAATCGATGTTGCAGACTTTGACTTTTTTATCGTCATTTACTGCGGAATGACACTGTGTGAGATTTCAATGCTTCTATGGAAAAAAGTCCGAAGCAAACTTTGGAATGGTACTTTCAGCTGCAACACAGTCGAGGAGTACTATGAGCGTTCAGTGGACAAGCTTAGATATTGCTATCAGGATGATTCTATCGTCATAACCCCTTCAAGGGTTCATGACACGTTGATTCAAACATTAGCATTGTTTAGGAAGTATTCTTTTAATGAAGGCCATGTTTGTTTGCAGTTCGCCACTATTCTAGAGGAGCTTATCAACAAAACAAATGAAGCTATTTCTTCGCCTGGAGAAACCACATCCAATGTTTCAAATACGCCAGGCTCATTATTTCCTCATAATGAGATAAATATTAATGGTACTTCGCTTCCTGGTACTACACCTTTGACACACCATCAGACAGTAGTTCAGGAGTCCGCCCCTGGCCCTTCACATACCTATCCTCACGGCGACAACGCACAATTATACCCTGCTCCGGCCGAAGAGGTGCGGCCTTCTCAGGTCTATTACGAGGAGGGCAATCCAATTTCTGCCCCACATAGAAACATCTACCCATGGTTGAATCATGTTATGAACGAACCCACCGTACCTGACATATCTGCGATGGACTCTTATGAGAGCTTTTACATTGCCGACGATGCAGACTACTTCAGAAAGATTTTTCCAGGGGGTCTTCTTACTCTTGACAACATGAATTAATCTATACTAATGATATTTATTTATTTTTTCTGATTATTGAAATGCATATCTATGAATTGTAGCTTTGGAGTTATGTGATAAACAGCTAGGAATCTGTTTGGAACCAAACTCCCAGCTTAATCCTCAAAGCTTGTTTTGCTGTTGTGAAGTTTATAGTTTTTTTGTATGGTTTGTCAGCATAAAATTTTTATTTTCTTCGTCCCAAAAAAATTTCTTTCTTTCAATCCCCATCGTGAACTCGATATCCAAGCCGTGGAGTAACAGAAATTACATGCCCTCTTTTAATAATGTAAGGAATATTTTTATTTTCTTATAATGTCAATCTTGTGCTTAAACATGCTAACTTTTGAATTTTATAGTCTACTGCGCATTTGCATAGCGCGAACGATGAAGCGTTCAACGAGCTTCTCAATCCGGTCTACAAGGGTAAAGAGCTGACCGACAAGATCGATACCGCAGCCGACAAATGGAATCTATTACCGGCATTCCTGAAAGTTAAGGGTCTCGTTAAGCAGCATCTCGATTCTTTCAACTACTTTGTGGACGTGGATCTCAAAAAAATTGTCAAAGCCAACCAAAAGATTGTTTCCGACGTCGATCCTCAGTTCTACTTCAAATATCTGGATATCAGAGTCGGAACACCTCAGCGTCAAGATCTGGATAGTTTCAACAATAGCATTACTCCCCATGAATGTCGGTTAAGAGATTTGACTTACGCAGCGCCAATCTTTGTCGACGTTGAGTACACTCGAGGCAAGAAAATTATCTACCAGCGAGGTATCGAAATCGGCCGCATGCCTATTATGTTGCGCAGTTCGAAGTGTGTGTTAAACAACAAGTCTGAGCTGGAGATGGCCAAGATGAAGGAATGTCCTTTGGATCCTGGTGGATACTTTATTGTCAATGGTACCGAGAAGGTTATCCTTGTTCAAGAGCAACTGAGTAAGAATCGTATCATTGTCGAGGCCGATGAGAAGAAAGGAATTGTGCAAGCCTCCGTCACTTCATCCACACACGAGAGAAAGTCCAAAACCTACGTGCTTACGAAGAACAACAAAATTTATCTAAAACATAACTCGATTAGTGAAGAAGTCCCTATTGTCGTCATGCTCAAGGCTGCGGGTCTGGTTACTGATCAGGAAATCTTACAGCTAGTTACTGGCACCAACCCCAAGTACCAGGATCTTTTCGCTGTTAATTTTGAGGAATGTGCTAGAGTCGGTGTTTATACTCAGCATCAAGCATGGGAATATCTCGGTACAAAGATTAGAACCGTCAGAAGAGCCAACGCGCCCAAGCTCACACCCATCCAGGAAGGTGTTGAGGCACTGGCTACGACTATTATTGCGCATATCAACGTTGACAACCTGGATTTCAGAGAGAAGGCTATTTACATGGCTATCATGACCAGACGTGTTATTATGACCATGGATAACCCTAAGATGGTTGATGATCGTGATTACGTTGGTAACAAGCGTCTGGAGTTGGCTGGTCAGCTCATGTCGCTCCTTTTCGAGGATTTGTTCAAGACTTTTAATTCTACATTTAAGGAGCACATGGACAAACTGTTAAGAAAGAGAAACTTGACTTCCGAGTTTGATGCGCTTACTAGTATTACTGCTCAGGGTCGATTCATCACTTCTGGTCTCAACAGAGCCATTTCTACCGGTAATTGGTCGTTAAAGCGTTTCAAGATGGAACGTGCAGGTGTCACTCATGTCTTGTCCAGACTTAGTTTTATCAGTGCTCTGGGTATGATGACTCGTATTTCGTCGCAGTTTGAAAAATCCAGAAAGGTTTCGGGTCCCAGAGCTCTGCAACCTTCACAGTTCGGTATGCTTTGTACCTCTGATACCCCAGAAGGTGAAGCATGTGGTCTAGTTAAAAATCTGGCGTTAATGACCCATATTACAAATGATGACGAAGAGGAGCCTATTAGAAAATGCTGCTTGGTTCTCGGTGCTGAGGACATTTCGATCATTGGCGGTCTTGAGTTATATTCTACCGGTACTTACGGTGTTTACCTCAACGGTACTCTTATCGGTGTCACCAGATTTCCTGCAAAATTTGTTCAAAGTTTCAGAAATCTGCGTCGTACTGGCAAAGTGTCTGAGTTTATCAGCATCTACCAGAACCATCATCATTGCGCTGTTCATATTGCTACCGATGGTGGAAGAATCTGCAGACCTTTAATTATTGTCCAGAACAAACAATCCTTAGTTACAGCAGAGCACTTGTACAAGCTTAAGACTGGTGAAATGGTTTTTGATGACTTTCTGCGCCAGGGTTTGGTCGAGTACCTTGATGTTAACGAGGAAAATGACAGTTACATTGCCCTTTACGAAAAGGACATTGTTGTCGATACTACGCATCTGGAGATTGAACCTTTTACAGTGCTTGGCGCTGTTGCTGGTTTGATTCCCTACCCCCACCATAACCAGTCCCCTAGAAACACCTATCAATGTGCCATGGGTAAGCAGGCTATTGGTGCTATTGCATACAACCAGTTACACCGAATTGACACTTTGTTGTATCTTATGGTCTATCCCGAGCAGCCAATGGTCAAGACTAGAACCATTGAGCTCATTCAGTACGACAAACTCCCTGCGGGTCAAAATGCTACTGTTGCCGTCATGAGTTATTCTGGTTATGATATTGAAGATGCTCTTGTTGTTAACAAGTCATCTTTAGATAGAGGTTTTGGCCGCTGTCAGGTGCTCAGAAAAAATACCACTGTGTTAAAACGTTATGCTAGAAACGCAGACCGCCTTGATGGTATCAAGTATGAACAGTCTCATCCCAAAGCAGAGCCAACTCCTATCCCCCAACACTCCGAGCTGGGCCCGGATGGTCTTGCTGAAGTTGGTGTTATGGTTGAAACCGGTAAGATTTATGTTAACAAGGCTATTCCTCTCAACCTGGGTGAGGATGCCGACACTGTTGTTAATGGTGGTAACACTGCTGCAATTGATGAATATAGAGAAGCCCCTGTCACCTACAAGGGTCCTGAAGGTAGTTACATTGACCAGGTGATGCTGTCATGTTCGGAATCCGAAGAGCCTGTTATTAAGGTTCTCTTGCGTCAAACCCGTCGTCCTGAGCTTGGTGATAAATTTTCATCTCGTCACGGTCAGAAGGGTGTCTGTGGTATTATTGTTCAGCAGGAAGATATGCCTTTCAGTGACCAAGGTGTCTGCCCTGATATTATCATGAACCCTCACGGTTTCCCGTCACGTATGACTGTCGGTAAGATGATTGAGCTCGTGTCTGGTAAGGCGGGTGTTCTTTCTGGTTCGTTGCAATATGGTACTTGTTTTGGCGGTTCCAAGCTGGAGGACATGTCGAGAATTCTTGTTGAGAGAGGATTCAACTATTCTGGTAAGGATATGTTATACAGCGGTATTACTGGTGAGTGCTTGCAGGCCTATATTTTCTTTGGCCCTATCTACTATCAGAAGCTGAAGCATATGGTCATGGACAAGATGCATGCGCGTGCGCGTGGTCCCCGTGCAGTGTTGACTAGACAGCCCACAGAGGGTAGATCGAGAGACGGTGGTCTGAGATTGGGTGAGATGGAGCGTGACTGTGTTATCGCGTACGGTGCTTCACGATTGCTGCTAGAAAGACTTATGATTTCTTCAGATGCGTTTGAAGTTGATGTGTGCCAGAAGTGTGGTCTTATGGGTCACAATGGCTGGTGCACGGGCTGTCAGACCAGTGACGGTGTGGTCAGCATGACCATTCCTTACGCTGCGAAGCTGCTTTTCCAGGAGCTGATGTCGATGAACATTGCCCCTAGATTAAAACTTAAGGATGTCTTTGCGTAATTAGATTGCCCAGTATATATATAAAATATACATATATATTTTTTTATTTAAAACTAGATAGTAATTGTTCAACGAGTTTTTTTTCCACCAGAATTCTGGTATACTTTTATTTGCTTGAGACGATATTTAAGTAACTTTTTGCAATCCTAAACAAATCAAATGTGGATTGTTTGCTATCATTGGGAGAACTTGCATTTATTTTTATTTTTATTTTCTTGATTTTCTTTGAGCTGAAAAAGAAGTAAGCTTTGTTCAAGAAACCAACTCATTTCCACCTGTTATACTTTACAATTAAAATCATGATCAGACTTGGCGCCAGACGAATGCTCAAAGTGAGCGCTAGAACTGGATTTTCTTTTCGGTTTGCTAGTACTTCTATCACCAATGATAAGAACCTGAATGCCATTTATACCAAGTAAGCTGCAGCTAGAACGAGGGGATACAGAAATAAAATAAAATAAAGGTATTGATCTAATGACATGATTTTACAGGATAGACGAACTTGAGCCTAAGTTCATTCAAAGTATGCCAAATTGTTTTACCAAGGATGAAAAATTATTATTGCTGAAGTATATGATTCTAACAACGATTTATTTTCATTTTCTTTTATTCAGGAATCAAAGATGCGGTTAAGATCCCTTCAGTATCAAGCGAGCTGGAACGACGCCCAGAGCTCTTCCGCGTAAGTTTCTACCTTATGAGATCACTCTCTCGGTTTGAAATATAAAATCTAACAAGGCTGGTAAATCTTTTACAGATGGCTGAATGGCTCCAGAAAGAAGCCAAAGGACTTGATATCAACTTGACGGCCCATGATCCTGGGTTCCAGTCTCCCGGGGTCAAGCTCCCACCCATTCTTGTTGGCAACTACCCATCTGTGCCTTTACCCGAAAAGAAAACAATTCTTGTTTATGGCCATTACGATGTGCAGCCAGCGAATATTGAAGATGGCGGCTGGGAAGCGGATCCGTTCACTGTAGTTGAGAAGCCAGATGGAAGATTAGTTGCACGTGGTATCACCGATGATAAAGGACCAGTTATGGGCTGGTTGAATGCTATTGAAGCATACCAAGCGTAAGTATAGGGGGTAAAAGAATTTCAGATTACAGACATTAACCTAATCATTCTTAAAGTGCTGGTGTTGAGCTTCCTGTGAATGTTATTTTCTGCATTGAAGGTATGGAGGAGAATGGCAGTGAGGGACTTGACGAATTCATTGCCAGTGAAAAAGCCCATGAACTTTTCAAAGATGTTGACGCTATCTGCATCTCTGACAACTACTGGCTTGGCACTAAAAAGCCCGTGTTGACATACGGCCTGCGCGGGTGCAGTTATTATGCTATCACGGTCGAGGGTCCCAATACAGACCTCCATTCTGGTGTTTTTGGCGGCACCGTTTGTGAGCCAATGACTGATCTCACACAACTGTTAGCGTCACTAGTTAAGCCTGCAAAAGACGCTTACAAAATTCAAGTGCCTGGCGTTGCTGAAATGGTCGCGCCGGTGACTGATGCGGAGCGCCGTGTCTACGAACCAATTGACTACAACCTTACGGATCTAGCCGACTCCCTTGGTGGCCGTGACTGCAGTCTTCATGCAACTAAAGCTGATACTCTCATGGCCCGGTGGCGCATGCCAGCCCTTTCCATCCACGGAATTGAAGGCGCCTTTGCGCAACCCGGGGCCAAGACTGTGATCCCAGCTAAAGTGAGTGCCAAGATTTCAATTCGTACGGTCCCCAACATTGCTCCCTCCCGCCTCAATGAGCTTGTGACCGAGTACGTGCACAATCAATTTGGCCAGCTTGGCACCAAAAGTTCTGTCAAGGTTGATGTCGTGCATGAGGGCAACTGGTGGGTGTCCGACCCAAACAATTGGAGCTTTGAAGCCGCCAAGCAGGCGACTCGCGCGGTTTGGGGCGTTGATCCAGATCTTACCCGTGAGGGAGGCTCAATCCCAGTGACACTAACGTTTGAAAAGGAGCTCCAAAAGCCCGTATTGCTCCTGCCCATGGGCCGGGGCGACGATGGCGCACATTCAACGATGGAGAAATTGGACAAGCAAAACTATATCCAGGGTACTAAAACTCTTGCTTCATACCTATACTTTGCTGCCAAGGCCAAGACCGACACTAATTAATCGCTGCAAAAAAAAAGTTCAATATAACTGGCATGAGATGTTTTGTCTCAATCAGACTGGCAGGTTTGGAAAAAAAAAAAAAAGTTAACAAAATGCAATTAGATGTATCTGTAAATAGGATTAAATGGACAGTTAAATGTCATATTCCTCATCATCTTCCTCGTCATCACCTTCAGCCGGAAAAATCAGCTTGTAGTTGACATTGAGGCTCTGAAGCATATACTCGAGGGTGAACTCAGTAGGAAGAATATCATTGGGTTCTTCATACTGCTTGATCTCCTCCTCATACTCCTCTTTCATCTCGTCAAACCTCTGTTTCTCTTCTTCGGTAAGCGCCTCGTAGTCGAGTTCACCGTCGAGAATATTATTCTTCTTGACTGCCTCTTGACGTTCCTTTTGTCTCTGCACGAATTCCTCAAAACCGCCTAGACGGTCAATTTTCTCAGTGGCAAGCTCGAAAAGCTCATTGGCAGCCTTTTGTGCTGCTTCTCTCCATTTTTCTGTGACTTCTTGCAGCTTTTCATCATCCTTCTTCTTTGCTTGATATTTTTCTGCTTGTCGCGCTTGATCCAATAGCCTTCTCCATTTAAGAATATCTCTGTCGAGGTTCATCTCTACTCGGGTTTGTTTCAGTGCAAGAGGGCCACGCACCTTAGATGCTAATGGAGATGTGACACTTCTATAAGATGCACTCAGTTTGCTGGGACCAGCAATCACAGATCGCTTCTCAGACGATACTGGGGGCATGGCGGTCTGTGATTTCGGAGTCGAGATTTCCTCTGGCGATTCTGAGATGGTTGAGCCTGGCGAGGGAGGTGGAGGGGACAGCACTGGAATAGGACGATCTTGTAGAGATGGGGCTCTTTTCTGTTGAAATTGTGGCAGCGGCCTAACTGGTGAACTAAATGATCTGAGTTTGGAAGGTGTGAGGACGGGTTTCATGCTTTCTGGATTGCTGGGAATGCCGTCAGAGTGCAGATCAGGAATTGATACCGGGGTGGTTGAAAAGGGCAGTAGTCGTTTACGTTTCGAGATATTGATTTTGCTTGGTAGCAGTGGAGGGAGGGTGTCTCCCAAAACAGGACTCTTCATAGGCGATTTCGAAGAAACACTTCGAAGTTCTGAATATGGACTGGAGAGCTGGTCACTCAGAGGATTGTTTGAGAATCTAGGGTTCATTGGTGTTTCTGGAACAAGAACGTTCGCCTTTGCAGCAGCGGTAGCTGGGGTCGCCGCAGGTACAGCTCGTGTGGTCGCAGTAACCTCAATTTCCTCACTGTCGTCTTCGTCATCTTCTTCTTCATCTGGAATGATAGGCATGGGGGATACGGGTTTACTGGAGACCTTGATGATTTCAATTTCATCGTCACTACTGGACAGGTCAGGCTCTAATAATGGTGAGAGCATGGCTGTGGGTTTCGATGATGGTCTAATCCAATTACTGCTGGTAGTATGAAAATAAATATTTTATAAGTGGCGGAGTTGACAAAGCAACTATGGTTGATAGTTAAGCCAAATGGTCGAGAGGAATTGTGCTAGCAAGACGAGTTATAATGCTGTGCCTTGCGTGGATGGAGATAGAAAATAGAGGAGGTAGGACTAAAACACAAAGGAGAAGAAGCACAAATTTGGAAACGTGAAGGCTCCAGACTGACGCGTCGCCTTGCTTTGGGGCCCAAAACTTTAATATACATGAATCAGTGTAGCATAGGGCAAGGAATGAGGACCCAAATATTCCCTTCAGTAAATATCAGGCTGGGACAAACTTAATTTTTCTTAATTTTTTTAATTTATTTTTTATTTAATTTTTTTTCCCGTTTTGAATCGCCTGAAAAATTTCAGTCTCGTAGATCTTGTGGAGTCAATATAATAACACCAACACTTACACAATGGGCAAATCATCAAAATCTCTGAAGAAGTTTTCCCGAAACCATTTGAAAAGAACTGTCGACCAGCGACGTCTTGAGCAAAAGTACAAGCAGAAGCTCAAGTTCAGTAAACAAAAGGCCCTTCACAATAAATATGTTAACGGCAGCGATGACGAAGATGAGACACCCAAGATCAACCCCAACGAAGTGTTTGAGGATGGCTCTGCCGAGAAGTTTTTCAACTCTGAAATTGACGCTATTGCAGAGCTGAAAAAGAAAAATAAACGCAAATTGAAGGAGGAAATCACCGAGGACCCGGAGGACGAAGATCTTGACGTTGTAAGCTACCTTAACGGTAACGAGCAGATCGAGGATGACACACGTAAAGAGACCAAGAATCCAGTCAAGTCAGAAGTCGCAGAGGAGATCGAGTATATTGATCTGAATGAAATAACCATCAAAAACATTACAGAATGGAAGAACTCTATCAGCAGCAAGAACTCCTCAAAGCTCGTCAAGCAGGTGGTGTCGACATTTAAGGCTGCTGTCAAGGATCAAGAGGCTGTGAAGCCAGATGTTTTGCCTAAGCTTATCTCACTAAATCTTGACGTTATTCCAAAAGTTTTTCAAAAGTATCTCGATCTCAAATCGAATAACAAGAATGGGCCCAAATCGGTTGCAACTGACAACAAGCAGTACCAAAAATACTCTGACTCGCTAAAGCAATATGCCTCTTCGCTGGCTATCTTGGTTTCTACTTCTCAGGACGCTAGTACTATTGGAGCTGTGTTTACCACCACACATAAGTTGCTCCCTTATCTGTCAGAATTCAAAAAGTCATTAAAATCTATTATCGAAACTGCATCGAAACACTGGTCCGGTAATGACAAGGATCTTTCTAACGTCGCTTTTACATTTCTTCAGTCAGTTGGCAAGGACCAGCCTCATCTTTTTGATATCGTTCTAAAATCTAGCTACTCGGCTCTGCTAAAGAAGAGTTTAGAATCCAACTCTCAAACCATCACGCTCATAAATAAACTCAAGGCTTCAGCAATTGAGTTGTACAGCACTAGACCATCCCAATCTTACGATCTAGCGTTTCAGTACATCTGCCAGTTAGGTGTTCATCTTAAAAACAGCAGTTCAAGCAAAAGTCCCGAAGCATACAAGGCGGTTTACAATTGGCAATACGTGCACTCGCTTGACTTCTGGGCGAAGACTGTCGCCAAGGAATGCAACATTACCGCTGAATCTCTTTCTGGTAAAAAATCACCATTTAGAGAACTCATTTACCCCTTGGTTCAAGTCATTTTAGGAACCATTAGACTTATTCCTACTCCCCAATACTTTCCTCTCAGATTTTACCTGATTAGAAGTCTGTTGGAAATCTCGCATTCCGCTGACGTTTACATTCCAGTTCTTCCCTTACTGATGGAGGTCCTTCAGGCTAGTCTGATAGCCAAGCTCGCAAAGCCCAATGACCTTAGGGAAATTGATATTAAGTCTACTATTAGAGCATCTAAGGTGTATCTTAACTCTAAAGAGTACCAGGATAGTATTTGTAGTGAGTTTGTTGATATCGTCGCTGAGTTCTTTGGCCAGAATTCCAAGAGCATAGTTTTCCCCGAGCTCTCGGTCCCCGTGGTTCTTGCTTTCAAGCGCTTCATCAGTAGAAGCAAAAACGGAAAGTTCAACAAACAACTTGAAAAGCTTGTCGAACGTCTTGACGAAAACTCAAAGTTTATCCAGCAAAAGAGAAATGCTTTGAATTTTGGTCCTACTAACCGGGCTGAAGTTGATGTTTTCTTGAAGGATATGCCAGTTGAAAAGACGCCTTTTGGAAACTATGTACTTATTCTTCGTCAGAACCGGATGCAGAAGCCAAGTGGCAAAGCATCTCAAGACGTCGAGATGGTTGATGCCTAGGTTATATTATAGATACTTTAGATTAATTATTGACTATGTACATTTTTATGTTTAAATAGATAAACACCCTAATTATCCCACGCTTCTTCTCTTTATCTGACTCTGTCTATGGTTTTGCCTTCGCTCTTTTCGCCTTTTTTGGCCAAACGTTTTGCCAACCCTTTCTGTTTCTTCTCAGCTCTCAGCTCATTCAGTTTTTCCTGAAGTTTGAGCCATATTTTTTGAATTTTTTATTAGACTTTGGTGGCCGTTGGTTTTGATCCTTGTAGTCCTGTAAGTAACTGAGAAGCGGGGTCTTGGTGACGACCTTAATTCCAGGAAGAGCATAAACATTCAAAGTATGACCTTCTTTTGGAATAGAGCCGTTGGCACGGATTTGGATGTGACCAAGGCCAAAGACTGAAAGGTCGATACCACCAGCCTTGACAGACAACTCCATAACTTTTTCAGGAACCAGTTCTGGGGGTGAATCTTCCTTATCATAAGGCTTAGTGACAAACCAGTCCTTATGTTGACCAACTTGAGTAGCAGCTCTATCAACTGCTTTTTCGTAAGTGTTGAATCTCTGTACAACTGTCTCATATCGTTGCATAGGGGCCCAGACAATAAAGGTAGCAATCGAGTCTTTAGGAGTTTCTAAAAAGACAAGACCTCCCAAAGATAGGGTCCAGCCAGGCTTTGATAAAACTTGACGTTTCACAGAAATACAGATTGATCTTCTGGCAAAACTCTTGCCTTTCGCAATATCGAGAACATTTTCATCTTTGAGCACATTCCAAATAGCGTCGTTCTCCTTTCCAACTGGGGGAAGATCAACCATTCTCATCTTTTGCAAAGGGTAAGCAATTTCATCGTGGGTCATTCCCGGAATATCATTACTGCCGTAGAAACGTTGCTGGATTTCTATCGGAACATTTGCCTTACAGTTATCCTTTTGGGCAATGGCATGTGCTAGCTTAGTCTTGCCCACATTAGAATAACCGACTAGATAAAAGAGCTTAGGGAGGGCATTGTACAATTCATTAACATACCAAGTCCGCATAGCACTTAGCAAAAACACCTTCTCGGGATCAACGCCAAAAAGACGATTCATCTCGTTCTTGATATAGGGCATAACACGTTCCTTAACCTTGCCTTTGTCGGTAACAATCATATCAGCCTTGGTGATAGCGTAGATAACATCACGACCGTTTGCAATCTTGTTGATATTCGGGTTGACTGATGCTGGGAAATCAGCACCACTGATAACATGAACAATAGTGGCGTTCCTAGGAATCTTTTTCAAAATCTCTTCATCCGATAGCCGATCTCCAAGAAGTGGTAAATATTTGCCGCCTTTGACTTCCCTACATGTTGTACAGAGTCCACGGTTAATAGAGGCTCTCTTCAAATCTCCTCGGTTAATCGCAGCAATCCGATCAGAGTTTTCGAGTGTTAGACGAAGCTGGTCAGTAGTTTCTTGTTTATTATCATTGGTTTCCACAGACTCCTCGACTTTCGAATCTTCTGTATTTTCTTCTTTGGAATCTGTTTTCATCTGACTATCCAGTTCATCATGCTTGACGTCTTCTATTTTGATGTTGTCGAGGTCGATCTCTGGCTCTTCTTCTTCCAAGGCGTGCTCCTCGGGAGATTTTACCGCAGGCTCTTCTTCCTCAAATCCACCAACAGTTTTTCGTTCGTTCAGAAGAACCTTAAGAGAGTTCTCGTCCATTTTTTCAATTAGTTCGTTATATTTCTCAGAGGATTTTGTTTTGATACTGTTGTGGCCAAAAACCTTTGGTGTGATCTCTTTGAAGTAACCCCGAGCATTCTCATCTTCATGCTGAAAAAGAGTACCACAGCTCTGGCAAATGGGGTAAAGATCCTTTGCCAAGATTTCATGATAATCCAGATGAGAAGACTTACGATTGTTGGCCTTAACGGAAGGACTTGAAGAGAATGATCGCGAGAGCTCTGATGAAAATGTAGATGTTGGAACAAGAAGGGTAGTTGAGTTGTTAACACACAGTGGCGTCAAATGTTTCTGTGAAGCCACCCGTCTGAAAAACGACCGTCTAATAGTTGACGACAAGGACTGTCTGATCATAGTCGAATATAGTCTTGATGATGGTGGCCAAAGTCTAAGAGCATATGAAACTAGAGAAGAAAAATTTAACTTTATCTTATACATACTTGATATTTAAGGAACTTTTTAGTTGGGACTTTGATTCTCCATCCGCCACTTTTACAAGTCAGAACTCACTTTCAAATTTACTATTGAACTGTGAACGACACCATGGCAACCAAAGCAATGACTTTCCGCTGTCAACGGTGCGGACTGAGTTTATATCCTCATGAGTCCCTAGTTGATCTTAAACCTGCTCAATTGAATCTTATTTCCAACGCATCGGCAAACAGTTTAGATGTGTATGAAGGCTCTCACGGTAAGACTGAAAGCTGGTCCTTACAGGACGGCTCAAAACCCCCATGGGGATTGTCACAGATACCCGAGAGTCAGAGATCCTTGTTTATGGGTAAGAGCGGGGCGATGGGATCATTTGTCGTACTATCTGACTCCATGATTGGGCCACCGCATACGTCTACCCCAGAATTCTCGAAAAACGCGCCGGCTGATGCCGACGACATTAGCAGCCAACCCCACGCCTCAGATTTTTCTTCGCGGCTCAACAAGCTGGAGAATTTGTTTGAAATTATTTCTTCTCAGACTGAAATAGATTTCCCTGTCTGCGTTGACTGTGAGAGCGCTTTAGTCGATGGGTTCAAACAAAAATTTGTAGAGTCGTGTCAAGAACGAGACTCTTATATCGACTTTCTGAACAACTTGAAAGCTGAAAGCGAGCCATCCGAGAAGGAGGTAACACAACTGCAGCTTGATATCAAAAATCTTGAGTTGGAAAACGAAGAATGTCTGTCCAATCTCAAGCTGGCAGAAGATGAGAAACGACAAATAGAAAAGGAGCTCGAAGATTTGCAGAAAGAAATAGATGCTCTTGATCAAGAGGAAGGAGACTTCTACAAAGCACGAAACGAGTTTGACCTAGAGATGGCAGAATTGCACGATGAAAAGGACCGTGTCGAATCGATCTACGAAAAGGAATCAAACCAACTTGAAAAGCTGCAAAAGGTCAATGTATACAACGATGTGTTTTGTATTGGCTTTGACGGCTATTTCGGAACAATCAATGGTTTAAGATTGGGCAGGTTAAAGGATATCAAGGTGGAGTGGTCTGAAATCAATGCGGCTTGGGGGCAAGTATTACTATTACTTGCCACGGTCACAAACAAGATTGGATTCAAGATTAAAGGATACCGGCTAAGACCTCTCGGTTCCACATCACGGATTGAAAAGCTTGAGCTTGATGAACGGACTGGAGAGTATGTGAAAGTGGCCTCTCTTGAATTGTTTTCATCTGGAGACTACCCGCTGGAACGAATTCTAAATCACAAACGACTTGACGCTGCAATGTTGGCGTTCCTGGCGGTGCTTAAGCAGATCTGCGATCATATCGAATCAACCGACGACTCTTTGCACGCGCCTCACGTCATAGCAGACGACAAAATTGGTGGTATCAGCATAAAACTGTCCATGAGCACATCAAACGAAAACTGGACAACGGCCTGCAAGTTTGCGCTTGCTTCGTAAGTTGGCATTCCACTTTTTTCTTTCTTTTTTTTTTTTACTAACTGTTTCTTTTTTTTCAGGTCAAAATGGGTGCTGGCCTACGCTAGTGCTAAAAGTTGAAAAATTGGCGCGTAGATTTTTTTTCCTTCTTTTAGTTTTATTTGTGGGTTTTCTCCCCAATTTTTTCTTCTCTTGTTCACTATTCTTTTATCTTGATGATATTAATGACCCTTTAATGTTTGTTTATAAACGAGGTATTAACCTAAATTTTTTCCCCCTGATTTTATGAGAATTTAACTCAGACAACTAACGCGTTTCCTGGCGGTCACAACGCTTATTTTTTTTGTAGACGGTAGAAAAGAGCGTGTTCAATTTGATAAGGTAATTTTGACGTATATCGTGTGTGCTAAACCGTGTCACTAATCATCAGTTCCCAGATTACAGCGAGAATCTTCAATTTATGCCATGGATTAGATCAGGCATTTGTTGATCCGGCTCTTATCACACAAAAGGTCATTTCAGGTGTGTACCATGGCATTTCAACCATTGATCTCGACAATCTTGCAGCTGAAACCGCAGCCTCATTTACTACGCTTCACCCGGACTATGCGACGCTCGCGACGCGTATTGTCGTGTCAAATCTGCACAAACAGACGGAGAGTGATTTTACAAAAGTTATTAACCAGCTTTATGAATGCCGTAATCCGAAGACTGGTGAGATCGATCCAATTATATCCAACAAAGTGTACGACGTTGTGAAGCAACACGGAGAGCGATTGAACCGAGTTATAAACTATCGACGGGATTTTGATTACACGTATTTTGGGATCAAGACGCTGGAGCGTACATATTTGCTCAGAGTCAAGAACAAAATTGTGGAGCGACCACAGCACCTGTTGATGCGGACGGCAATTGGAATTCACGGGGAAGATATTGAGAAGGTAGTCGAAACATACCTTCTTATGTCCAAGAAATACTTTACTCATGCATCACCGACTCTGTTTAACGCCGGCACGATTCGCCCACAAATGTCATCCTGTTTTATTGTTGCTATGAAGGATGACTCAATGCAAGGCATTTACGACACGCTCAAAACCTGTGCCATGATTTCAAAGCATGCAGGTGGCATCGGCCTACACGCGCACAACATCCGATCAAGTGGAACCCACATTGCTGGTACAAGCGGCACTTCCAGCGGCGTGATCCCTATGCTGAAAGTTTTTAATGCAACAGCAAAGTACGCAGATCAGGGCGGCAACAAGCGGCCAGGTGCTTTCGCCGTCTACCTAGAACCATGGCATGGGGACATCGTTGAATTTCTGGAAATCAGAAAGGCCGGTGGTGACGATGAGATGCGTGCGCGTGATCTTTTCTCTGCGCTTTGGGTTCCAGACTTGTTTATGGAGAAGGTTGAGCAGAACCTTGACTGGTGCCTTTTTAGCCCCAATGACGTGCCAAAACTAGTTGATGCATATGGAGAAGAGTTTAGAATGTTGTATGAGCAGTATGAAAGGGAAGAAAAATATGTCCGCAAAATTAGTGCTCAAAAGCTGTGGTATTTAATTTTAGATGCCCAGATTGAGACTGGCGGCCCGTTTATGATGTACAAGGACGCATGCAATTTGAAGTCAAACCAGTCCAACATTGGCACGATACGGTCATCGAATCTTTGCACTGAAATTGTACAGTATTCATCCCCGGAGGAGGTTGCAGCCTGTAACCTTGCGTCACTAGCGTTACCAAACTTTGTGGATCAGGACGGCGACAAGGTCTGGTTTGACTTTGACGCGCTGCACAAGGTAACCAAGGTCGTGGTTAAAAATCTTGATGCAATCATTGATGAAAATTGGTATCCCGTGGAGGAGGCAGAAGTTAGCAATAAACGACACCGGCCTGTTGCGGTTGGAATCCAAGGCTTTGCCGACATGCTTCTGGCCCTGCGGCTGCCGTTTGAGTCAAAGGAGACTAAAAGACTCAACATCCAAATTTTTGAAACGATATACCACGGAGCAATTGAGGCTTCTATGGAGCTAGCACAGGTTTCTGGTCCATACGACTCATATGAGGGGTCTTACGTGTCAAAGGGATTGCTACAATATGACCTTTGGCAGCACAAGCCAACTGACCTGTGGGACTGGGAAACCCTAAAGGATCAAATTGAGAAATATGGAGTGCGAAACTCTCTTGTAACAGCGTTGATGCCGACAGCTTCGACCTCACAGATTCTTGGGTTTAATGAATGCTTTGAGCCGTACACGGCCAATACATACACTCGCAAGGTCCCCGCGGGTGAATTTTTGATTGTGAATCCATGGCTCTTGCGGGATCTGGCCAAGCTTGGGCTATGGGACACAGAGATGAAAGACCAATTACTTAAAAATCAGGGCTCTGTCCAAGCTATTGATGGAATTCCCGTTGATATTAAACAACTCTACAAAACCGTCTGGGAAATTCCTCAGCGGGTTGTTGTTGAGCTTGCCGCCGATCGTGCCCCTTTTATTGATCAGTCGCAGAGTATGAACATCTACATGAAGGATCCCGGGTACAAGCGTCTTACGTCAATGCATTTTATGGGCTGGCATAAGGGCCTAAAGACTGGAATGTACTTTCTCCGCACACAGCCAAAAACAGAGACCTTTCATCAGACGCCACTACCTCGGGTTGCAGAAGAGCAATATGCAGTGCGAGGCAACGCATTAGATGATACTGCAACATCGTCCACGGCCATAAATTCTACTGTTACAGCAGCTGCATTGATGACAGGCAGTTCGCGCGCTCACTCGCGGCGCGTATCACTTCCTGGTGGGGGTGGTAAAACTGTAGTCTACCAGGAAAATACCGACAATGTGGTGCCGTCCTCGCGGCTTATTTGGCTTGATACAAAGACGGGCAGGCTCGAGGTGCTCTCAGGGCCCCAGGGCCCCTCAAAGGCTGGGCACCGTCACAGTGCCAATGAAATTGATCTTGAATCACCACTAGTTGCTAGTGGTACAAGTAATAGTAGTGGCTCCACTAGTAATGGCAGCCTTAGTGGGAGTAAGCGCCGCATCTTGGGGGCGGGCAAGAGTAAGCGGGATAGCCCAGCTAAGCGAGTGGCTATAAGTGAGCACAATAACCAAGATTCTGCTGCGGAAAGCAGTAGTAGCAGTAAACGGCCTAAACTTGAGAAAGAATAGAAATTGATAATAGCAGGCCTATTTTTTGTTTACATTCTTTTTTTTCTTTAAAACAAACTTTTTTTGTACTAGGGGTCTTACGATTTACACAAAAAGACTTTGTCTATCAAACTACCTAGAGAAATATATTGTCCATGTTTGTACCAAAAAGACATGATTTTAGATTATTTGCTTCATTATTAGTAGTCGTCACCTCTGGAAACGACCTCCTTACCGGTTCCCTTAATAACGATGGTGTGCTCGTACTGAGCCGTGTACGATCCTTCAATATCAACGAGGGGTGGGTAAGCACGAACAGCCTCGGCCCGGACTAGAGTGTTGAGCGCAAGCAGGTATTTTTCCTCGCCAAGGTGATCAAGTTGACGGCGCGAGAAGGGGAGAGTACCAAAAGTCTTGTCAATCGTGGCAAAAAGTGCCTTGGCGCTATTAACCCGCAATGGCACATGCTGGGTTGTGGGGATGCGACCGTAATGCGAGCATTCACCTTCATTGCGGACAACACCACGACCAGTAGAACCAAAAGTCTCAATGGCAAAAGTCTCGCCTTCTTCCATCTTGGTCTGGTCGGGGGTCTTGACAATGGGCACCGACTTGCCGCCGTGGATGCGGTAGCGCTCGATATTGTGGCCGCTGAGGTTACGGATGGGTTTGATGGGGTAGGTCTTGCCATCGAGCTCAAGCTCATAGGATTCCATGACCTCCTGGATTGCGGCACCAATTTCACCAAGGCGCACGTCAACACCAGCTTCACGAATACCCGTCTCGGTAGCAGCCTGTACGGCTTTCAGCAATGTAGCGTACTTGCTCTCGCCATCGGGGTTATCAAAAGTTAGCGTAAAAGCAGAGTCAGTAATGTAACCATTGACATGTACACCAATATCGACCTTGAGCACATCATCGACACCAAGCACGGTAGTGTCACCCTTATTGGGGGTATAGTGTGCAGCGCAATGGTTGATCGAAAGACCCGTGGGAAAGCCGACACCGGCCTCATGCGGGGGACGGTTGCCGGTAAGCGTGCGAGTAGCATTCTCAATATTCTCAGCAATGTCCCACATGAGCATACCTGGCTTGATCATGCTGCGTGCATAGCGGCGCACCGTGCGGTGCACCTCGGACGCATGGCGCAAATCGTTGAGCGCGTCGAGCTGGGCCTCGCGCGCATTGGCCCGCACCTCGGCATCCGTTGTGCGCTTAAGGTTGTCATCAACGCCATCAGTGTCCTTAGTGTCGGTGGTAGTTTTGTAGGGCATGAACTGGCCCTCAGGGTAGATTCCGTCGGGGAACTTGTCAGACAAGGGTCCGCCGGGCGGGCCATTCTTCTTCTTCTTCTTTTTGTTATTCTTTTTCTTCTTCTTGGGTGTGGTAGCGTCAGTGCCATTAGCACCGCCTTCAGCAGGGACAGCCAATTCTCCCTCCTTGTTGGAAACTGCAAAAAAAGAAATTAAAAAGGAAGTGGAGTTAGTATAAGATTGAATCAGTGGTTTGGTGAAATTGCATTAGAGCTGCCTGATGGTCTACGGACCGCTACTATTATTACTCCAAATAGCTGGAAAAAATGATATCAATAGAACACCTACTCGTAGTTTCAGCAAGTTGCTGTTGTACTAATTCAGCCTCGGTCATTGTGTTGTCTTGTAAGTTGTATCCCAGGATATGGTGGTTGCTGGTCTGGGAAGCTTCGTGGGTGAGAGGTTGGAGGTGAACACCAGCGATTTCAAAGTAATTTTTTTTTCTTTTTTTTTTTTTTTTTACCTGCACAGGGCCGAGTTGTTCTCACCCGCATGAAAGAAAAAGTTTATGTCAGGTGATAATATACTATTTGAGAGTATATGCGGCGCTATACAGATACGGCAATTAGGGCATGTAAAGTGGATGTCACATTTCTGTGTGGTCGGCAAAGCGAAGCTCCGAAATCGCCGGTGGTTCTCAATGCTTGTTTTTGCTATCAACATACCAACAAGGTATATTAACAAAAACCAAGTTTTGTATGAATATAAAGTTGAATCGAATAAAGTCCAGCTGATGTATTTAGACAAGATGGTTGGAATCATCATAGCTTTGGAATAGCTTTTCGGTCCGCTTGCACGCCAGAGTTTGCTTTCCAAAACTGAGCCTGCTCTCGAGAAAATCAACCACAATAGCCTTGTTGTTTTCTTTCTGTCAACTATAACTTCGATTAATGCAAAAAAGGATATATCGTCCAATCTTTAAAGTTGCCTTGGATCGCACTAGAGTTGTTCCTGTATGTCCCTTTTTTTTTTATCAATTGCTGATGTCGGCAATAAAAAGAGCCGGTTAATTGTGTACAAAGCAACCGAGGGTGACATGTCATATTGCAATATTGGTATTGATGAGCTCATTATTGCGTGGCAGCGGCTATCATGTCAGGTCGACTCATTGACACGCCTTTTTTTTTTTTTTCTTTTTTTTTTTTTTTTTTTCTTTTTTTTGGTTTTTGTTTTAACAAGTGGGCTTGTGTGCTTTTTTTTTTTTTTTTTTTTTTTTTCT
>Ga0160505_100331_pt1 | contig 30071 bp, 28 predicted proteins | sample DIDeMG_FD_108225 | JGI IMG/M metagenome (GOLD analysis project Ga0160505, IMG submission 108225) | Enriched chicken feces microbial communities from UW Madison campus, WI, USA - DID2874_E49_Stillage MG | ecosystem: Host-associated > Birds > Digestive system > Large intestine > Fecal ... | reverse complement strand
TAAGGCATTATGAAGAGGCCCACATTACCCTGCTGCCCCCTCATGAACCTAACACTCATATGCTCAACGCTCACCGTAACCGGAATAACTTGAACAATGTCCACAACGTCATGGAAACCGTGCTGACCAACGATGTGTTCCTCAATAATCATCATCACACCCAGGCCGCTCAACAGGGCAACTTGCACCTCCCGGCGTCCCATTTTAACATCCAGCTGCAGACCATCAACCTGGGTGCGTTGGCCCAGACCATCCTGCCCCAGCTGGCAATCAACCAGCCAGAACATCATACTATGCACCCAGTGCAAGTGCAGCCTGAGGGCGTAGCCCCCCAAATGGCCAACCCCCAGCAAGCTGGCAGTGCGAGAAGGGGAAACTCCGACCGCAACATGGACGATGGCGACAGCATGTACATTGACGATCCAGCCCGTCACTTATACGTAATGGAGAACGAGGAGTACAAGCCGTTCAAGTGTCCAGTTATTGGATGTGAAAAGACCTACAAGAATCAGAACGGTTTGAAGTACCACCGTTTGCACGGACACCAGAACCAGACACTCAAAGAGAATGATGACGGCACTTTCTCTATCATCGACCCCGAATCGAACACGCCGTACCTTGACGGCGCTGGCATGGAGAAGGACAAGCCTTACCGGTGTGAAGTATGCGGAAAGCGTTACAAGAATTTGAATGGGTTGAAGTATCACCGTGGCCACACCACTCACTAGATTTTTTTCTTTGGTGGCAGTCCCCGCCTGTCCCACCTTTGCATTACTTGGTCTGTGCGGAGTTTTTTGTTCTATATATTTACCATACGGTTTGGTCTATAATTTGGTAATAACTTGGGTTCTCTGCATCAATGAATCGGCAGCTGCCTGTTCGTTCATAGAAATATATTGATTAGATATCTCCCCATACTACATACACAACCCTCCAACATCACCAACTCCAACCACAAGCAACTTATCGTCACCACCTCTTCACCTCATTTTAGTGTTTATCCAATATGAAAGCTGTTAATGGTGTGGTGAGATTCCCGCTTTTTTTAACAAGGCAAGCACTTTATGGTGTAATCATCTTCGTTGCTATATTTCTTGTATTGCTACCAACATCTATAGTCACATATCTAAACTTCTACAAGATGCTAATTCCGTCCGAAAGAATACAGGCACTTACAAACTTTGCAGACCCAACAATTGAGCTAAACGATTCCGTTTCAAAGACTACGAAGGTCGAATCACGGAATATATTACCATATATACAACCAGACCTCGATTATCTGGTTCGGCTCAATCTCGAGGCCATTTGTTGGTATGAAAAGCAATTTCATGTTCTAAAATACAACTTCCAGATTGGGTCCAAGAAGATTGTGGACGAAATGATCATCAACTGTGATCTGAGGTACATTTATGTCGAGAAGAACTCTTGGGTGCCATATAACTTGCGATACTGGGTTCCGCCTATTTTGGTGGATATATTCAAGACAGTGGAAGTTGATTGGCCACTTGTGTACATGTCAGGGTCGGAAATCATAGATTTGATGCAAAAGCTGACCCCAGTATTTGAGTTCATTGAGAGTATTCCTATAATCATCGATTCGAGGCACACAACCATTGATTTCGTGGTGGAGTGGGACGGAATTCGTTTCTACATGACTAATTACTACTTAACGAGTCTTTTTGTAGGAGCTGGCGGGTTCTGGCTCTTAACTTCGTGGGTATGTTTACTTACTAGTCTCGTTTTTCTGAGCTACATTCTTCGTGATACGGAAGAGAAAACCAGCGTTAAAACAATCGACAGGAAGGTCGATAGGGAGGTAAATACGAAGTAAATATGCAAGCTGCTAGGCAGCGTCTCCTAAAAAAAAAAGCATCTTTGGGTAATCTCCAGCATCATTCTTGGCTGATGAGTGTAAATTACGCTGCGTTCAACGACTTCACTTCGGAGAAGGTGTCGATGGACAAGAACGGAATGATTCGCTTGAAGTAATCTCCCTCGTTGATCTCGACAATAGTCAGCAGAACGTCCGAGTCGTCATTGGTAGACACAGGGAAGTAATTGGCCTGATCAGTCTCCACCTTGTTGAAAAGGTAGAATTCAAACTCTTGGACGATTTTGTTCCATTCGTTCAATGATCTACCCATGGCCATCAAGTCTGTTGGGGTGTGAAGGCTCTGAGCCAATTTCTTGCTGAAATTCTGTAGATCGGTCATGTCAACATCCGACATAGCATCGTCGTCGAGCAAGTAGTCCTCTCTGGTGATGTAGAACTTGTTATACATATCTGAATTGAGGTAAATTGACACAGAAGGAATAACGGGCTGCTTGGGCATGGTAGCAAATGAGAGATTTGGTGACAAGTTCTCAAAGAATCGATGGCTCATGCGGTCTGTATTGGCCCTCTGCATCAACATAAACTTTTCTCCCACAGATTCGTGGTCGAGCACAATGTCAAACTTAAATATTGGACGCACAATCTCTGGAGGAATCTTGAAGAGTTCAGGAGGCTGAGAAGGCTGCTGTGATGATGCTGAGTAGGATGAGGAGGACGAACTGCCAAGGTAATCTGACAACAAACTAGAATTATCCAGGTCGGACTTCAAACTGGAGTCTGTGGACCCGTCAGTGTTAGAATTAGGAGATGATTGAAACGAAATCATACTGGGACTTGATGATCGAGATTTCATGGAGTAGTTAGAAAGCGAGGTCATCGACTTCGAAAGCCGGGTCTTGTTCAATTGGCGGCCCTTCTCACCACGGTCACCTAGGATGTAATTAGGCGGCACCATCGAGAACGAATTGTTGTCTCCAGGATCGTCTGTGGACAACATCTTGAAGAATTTACTCAACAGATTGATCAAAGAATGGTTGCGTGGCACTTTCTGGGAGGGCAGAGTTGCGCCAAGCATCGTGGCATTGGGATCGCCTGGAGAACTAGGCAATGAAGTGCACGTATAAATGGCTTCATCAAAGATCTCATAAGGGTGGGTTTTGCGCAACTCACTCGTCTTTGAGATAGCTGACACAGCCGTGAGGGTGAGTAGGTCATTCGAGTAGGCAAACTTGGAGTTGATGGGAAGAATGCTTAGCTTCCTGTTCAGCATGGGGAGTTCAGCCGAGAAGTTTAAGTTGGCTAACTGAGCTGTCAAGCCTCTGGACGATAAGAGGCTACGGATACTTTCGTAAATGAAATCCAACTTATACTTTGCTCGTCTGGTTGTCTTGATCGAAACAGACGACTGGTAGTTGTTGACACCCATGATTCTCCACACCAAAAGACGGGAGTAGTAACCACGAACTAGACAGTTCCAGTGAGTGAAGTATACCAGCCACACGTCGTTGGAAGTCAACCAATCGGAGAAGTTCAGCTTATAACTCTCGTTGGGGTCGAATAGCCAGCCTTTGAGATATGAAACGGACTGTGGGAACTCGTGTCTAGTCAATAATGCAGGGATCTTGTCCCACACATTGAACAAGAACGCAAAACTTCGTAATATAGTCTGAATATGTTCCGTGGCGGTCAACATCAAGTAGTTGCAACCCAACCAAAACTCCCAGTTAATATTGGTGGCGTCAAGGACATGGTTGGAGTATTCGTACACAAGATTCAAGAGAAGGCCGTTCTTGTTGAAGTCGAAGACACTGATGGTCTTGGCCACCTTGATCAAGAGTCCATCGATGTAGCGAGTCAAATAGTTTGAGAACACCACAGAGGAATAATCAATATCTCTCACAGTCTTGAAAAGTTTCATGATGCTGGTGTAATTGGTATCGTTCTGTTTATAGGGGAAGGTGGTCGGTAGAGGTGCTGTCCCGTCCGACGAAATGAACTTGTTCAGTGAAGTAGAAGATGGTGATGATGAAGAAGATGATGATGGGGAGGATGAAGTAGATGATGATGATGACGACGACGACGATGCCGAAGATGAAATTGAAGATGCAGAAGAATTCTTCGCCGACAAAGCCGGCTTGGCCATGACCATCAGAATGCGATGGATGGACACCAGAAAGATCTGGTAAATGTGACTGGTGATGATGTGGAAGCCCGGAAACGAGTCAGGCACGAGGCTGGGACAGGAAATTATAAGATTGTCCACAATGGAGACGTAGTGTCTGAAGAACGAGTTGAAGATGTCGCTATCGCTGGAACACCAACGACGCACCCATGATCCTCCTGGTTCCCTGATACCAGCCACAGGATGTTTCGGTGGTGGAATTGAGTTGATCAGCGACCGCTTTAGGCGATCCAACTTGGCCAAACCTCTATAATCGATCAAGTGAGACAAGTGGACTGGAAACACGCGAGCTGCATCCTTGAAGTCAGCAGCAGCTACACGAGGCACACCTGCCAAGTGAGCATCCACCATGGCTTGTTTGACGTTCAAAAGGAAGAGCAACGCATTGCAAACGTTGGGAAGATGGAAGTATGCGTAGGCAAAAACCTTGCCAACAAAAGCAGATAACGAGATGGAGATTACCTTGGTCAGCAGAAGACGGTTGATACAGTAATCGAGAGTATCGGTCAAGTATTGCTTGTACAAACGGCAATAAACAGGGTCGGCATGGGCCCATTCGGGTCTTCCCATTATACGGGATACACACTCCAAGTAGGCACTCCGGTCCGTGGAGGAGACAATACCGTTCGAGGTGGCAGTGGAGGCATTTAACAGCACCAAGAGCAGGCGCCACCATTCACCCAACACGGTAGTAGAGAGTGATACAAAGCTCAAGTAGATTTTGGACAGCGGAACAAATGTGGCTTCGAGTGAAGGCAGCAGACGCAAGAACGGGAGGAGCAGCGTCCGAAGGATGTTTGCTTTAGTGATACCGGCATGTTTGGAGTTGAATTTAGTCAAGGCCAACTCAAGTTTCTTGAAATGTTTCAACATCAGTTTGACGAGGCGGTCATTATCGAGAGACAGTGTCATTTCGGAGGGTCTAGGCGACAACTGGGCAGCAAGCGACGTTGAAGACGAAGACGTCGAGCGGACGCTGAGAATGGACTTGCGGCGGGAGGAGGTGGCCTTACGAATGGCCATGGTAAAGATTTCAGGTCAGTCAGTAGGCCATGAGAACGAAAGACAGGAAGCCGGGCAGAACGGGCAGGACGGGGCGGCAGAGACAGAAGCAGTACGCGGGCGGAGACAGAGGTAAAGCACAAACGAACGGCGGCACCAGCGTAGGGGATGAAGAAAAAGAGGTGAAATGAGGTCAAGGATGGGCAACGTTGCTTGATAGGTATTTGGTGGCTTAAGTGTTGTGTGCCCAGTGCAGGCAGATAGACAGGAGGGAAACAAAGAGGAGGAAGAGTACGAGAAGGAAGGAGCAGCGAGATTTGCAACATAGTTGGCAACAATTCGTGCCCTTAGCATGGTGGCCATTCGGTTGGCATTTGGTGGACTGATGCTAGCTGAAATTTGTATCTTTTGCTACTCTGTACATGTTCTAGGTGTGTCCACGCAGGAGAAGCAATCTTATCGAAGAAAATGAGGGAGTAAGGAATGAGGGAAGGGCATAAAAAAGATATGTGGAAAAGAAAAGTTTCTAATAAAAAAAAAGAGTGGAACTGAGCAAAGTAGCACCAAAGAGAAATAGAGTAAAGAAAGGAGATCTAGGGGAAACAGAAGTTTCGAGAGCTTTGTAACAATAGCATTCCATCTAGAAGACAACTTCCTTTTTTTTTCTGAAAAAAGTTCTGGCTCTTGAATGCATTAAGATTTTCCTTGAAATGCGGGCTTCCACAGTCCATGGCATTCCGGCTCGGAAAATCTGGTCTGCATCGTTGTGAGCCCATCGGGGCCAGAAACCCTCGCTCAATATCCAACACTTGCGGTATGGAAATTATAGTTGAGTGATGAATTTGGGTTTTCAAAATGTACATTGGTTTAAACTTTGATTCTTGTGTTTTCTCGGTAGTCTGGTTGCCACTTTCATGCCAACTTTACCCTTGTTTTTCTTCTGCATGCTCAGTGCATTGTTCCTGCTTTTGTCTCATTTCCTGTCACCGCACACTCTATTCTAGCCACAAATTTGGCACTACCTCTACCGGGCCATCCGGGTTCCACCAACATTGCCAGGAAACATAGAATCATCTTGATATTTGTCTTTATTTCCAATACCATTTCATGGTAGGGTTGATTGCAGGCCGGAGAGGCTTTGGATTCACTATCTGATGTGGTCTGCCCCACGCTCAAGTGCTTTCTGTTTTGGGGTGTTCCACTTCTCGTTTTGGCGCATTTAAGCTTTGGAGCATTCTGACATGTTTCGGGCTGCTCACGCCATTCAAACGACAGAATGTTCATCTTTCTTTCTTTTTTTTTTGGCTGGTTGACGTAGCTGATAAAATTGGCTCGTCAAATTGATTATCATATCCATGACCTGTAAGGGTTTCGTAATCTCTCGAGAGCATATACTTTACCTTTCTCAGTCGGCCTCAGTCCTGTGTCAAACAACGTAATTGTTAAAGCCACAAGGCTGAGTTAAAGTTCAAGAAGCTAAAAGTAAAGATAGACGGCTAGTGTTGAAGTGATCAATCAAATCGTCAATGCTAGCGAAAATAGTCCGGCCCATATTTCCTATTTTAGCGCTGTTCACAATTTCTGTAGATTCTCAATCAGAAGGGCAACCACCCTAATTCCAGATAATTCAATTCGACTCTATCAAGCTAATTATAACTTTTTTTCAAACATTGTATTTTTTTATTACAGAGTACAACCCTGATGTAAACTCGACAAGTAAGTAGAACCTGTTACGGCGGACCTCCATACCCCCAGAAGTGGATGACATCTTCAACGCTCTAATCCCTTCGCTCCAAGTTGCAAAATTGCACTTCCATACAAGCTTCACTTTTTCTATTCATTATTTTACTCTCCATAATAACTATATGCTCTTGCTCCTTCAACATTCTACATACCTATGCTATACCTCTGTCACTTTGGTCACTTCAAACTCTCTTGCGCTTCTTGTAACTTCTTCTTCAATTGAGCCTGGATGTCCCCCTGTATTTTATTCCTCTTTTCAGTGATCCTCTGAAAGCTCAGATACTCTTCCTTGACTGCAGTAAGATCCTCCTGATTCTTCTTCAACTCGTCGGTGAGATGTTGGATATCCCTTTCCTTGCCCTTTTTCACTTCTTCTGTCTCCTCTCTCTGCTTCTCAAGTTGTTGATTGACGGTGGAAAGCTCGTCTTTGATGCTCTTCAACGATCCAGTAAGCTCTTCCTCCTTCTCCTTGAGTTTTTTGTTGTCTTCATTAAGCTCTTCCTCCTTCTCCTTGAGTTTTTTGTTGTCTTCATTAAGCTCTTCCTCCTTCGCCTTGAGTTTACTGTTATCATCAGTAAGCTCTTCTAATTCTTGCTTCAATCTCTCGTTATCTCCAGAAAGCTTTCCCAGTGTATTCTCAAGTTTCTCATTTTCTTTGGTGAGATGCTTTGATTTCTCCTCGAGTTTATCATTATCTTTAGTAAACTTTTCTAATTTCTCCTCAAGTTCCTTTGTCTTGTCATTAAGCTTCTCTGTTTTCTCCTCGAGTTTCTTGTAATCCTCGGATAGCTTATCTGATTCCTCCTCGAGTTTCTCGTAATCCTCAGAGAGCTTATCTGATTCCTCCTCCTTTTTCTTGTAGTCATCAGAGAGCCTTTCAAAATTGTCCTCAAGTTCCTTGTTGTCTTCTGCAATCCTGTTTATCTTTTCCTCTAATTTCTTGTTGTCCTCATTGAGCTTTTCAACTTTCTCCTCAAGTAACTCATTACCTTGACTAAGCATGTCTGACTTCTCTAGAACCTTTTCATTCTCCTCAGATAGTTTTCCTGATCTCTCCTCTTCCGCCTTCCACTGCGACTCCACATGCTCCAACTCCTTTTTGAGTGTCATATTTTCTCTCTTCAAATTTTCCAGCTTTTCTTCGACATCAGATGTCTTCAGTCTCTCCTCCTCGAGCAACTTCTCTGTCTTCTGCAACGAATCCAAGTGATGGATAACCTTCTCACCCTCAGTCTTTAAGTGGATCTCACATTTTCTTAACTGCTTCTGGAGTGTATCCTTATCGCTCTTTAGTTTGGAGATTTCGTCTTCTTTCTTGGTGAGATTTGCTGTAACCTCCTTTATCTCCCTTTCAGACTCCTCCAACTTCTCCTCTAAGGTAATGTGTTCCTCCTTTAGGTCGGATAATGTCTTCTTGGAATCATTGAGTCTGCTCTCAAGCGACGAGATCTTCTCCTCGTAGAAAACTCTCAACTGTTTTGCCCCGGAGTCAATCTTCTCCTTAGACTCCTTCTCCTGAGATTGTAATTCCTCCGAAAGCTTCGCGATCTTCTCGCTACTAGAGATCACTTTAGCCTTGAGTGCATCAGCCCTGGTGGCCGCTGTTCTTGCCTCGTCACTCACACGTGCAATGACCAAGTCCTTCTCGGCTACAATGTTGGCCACATCCGAATTGAACTTGAACTTATAAGACTGTTTGATCTCCTTCTCTCGAGTCAATGAATCTGCAACCTCCTTCTCCATTTGTGCAATTCGGGTCTTGCTCGTTTGAATTTCAGCCTTTAGCTTCTCATTTTCCTTTTTCAGAGCGTCAGAAGTCGACGACAACGATGAATACTGCGCATTAAGAGACGCTAGGTTTGATTTCAATGCGGAGATTTGGTTCTCCTGGTTGGAGTTCCGTTCCTTGTATAGCAGAGATTCCGATGTGAGCTTTTGTATGGTGGAATCACCCGTGGAAATCAGTTTTTCTAGTTCCTTGACTCTTTTGGTTATGGCAGCAGATTTATTCACCTCCGCCAGTTTTTCCGAAAAGAGACGGTAAAGCACAAAAGACACAAGCCATCCTGCCAATGCAAAAAGTGCCACGAACGCCATGGGAGGAAGAATGTCGTGAATGAGAGAATCCTGTAGAAAGATGTTAGTATTGAGATGAATTAAAGTGCATTGAATTAATTGAAGCGTATTGAGTGGAGGGAATCATTATTGAGGAGAATTGAAAGGAAGAATGAAAATACAGAGATCGTTTGTGGATTTACGTGAAAACTTGCCTATTAATGGATCCTTTAATATGTGTACTTGATTGGGCTCAATTAATGGTTACTTTGGGAACCAAGTAACAGATTCGCGTTTTCAAATAGAATTTGCCTAAAAAGTACAATTAATCAACAGAATTGTGCAAGCAAAATAAAAGCAAAGGAGAAATATAGCTAGAAAGAACTGGAAATTGAAAATTGCATAGTACATTATTGGTGAAACTCGAAATAACCTGCTGAAATAATCTGAAAAGAAGAGAATCATTATGACCTTGCAGCATTACTGGCAACCATGGAGTGTTGCTAGCAACCATCAACTGGAATTTAGGCAAGCCATCTACTTGTCCTACCAGAATCCCCAAAGTATATGAGAACTCATAAATTTCAAAACTCATACGTACTGTTCAAATTCAAATTCAATCAATTGTAGACAAAAATTTGTCATACTCTTTTGTCATTCCCCGTGCCTCCATACAGCCTTATCAGTATCGCTGATCCAATCGCTGATATGCAGAAATAAATCTTCACTACCACAACCTTCGTGACTGCTCTTTTACCGAGGAAATCTTCTATGTTTTCCATGAATAACTCTACAATCATCCCGATCCCCTCCAAAACATCTTCCTCCCTTCCTTTACATAACTCCTATTTACGAGTAGATCCCCATAAATAAATGACTAGTCACACTCCCCATCAAACACCCGTACACCACAGAATCTCAACTGGCTCGTGACAGTTAACCTTCCAAATTTACCTTCCCTCTACTTTTCAATTTTTTGTTGCCAAAATGGACATCACCCCTTCCCAGGCACATAGACTGCGCTCCCGCTCGCGTTCTAGAACTAGAAACTCTACTGCCAACTCGAGATCGACGTCTGCAACGCGAAGACCGCTGCTCAGTGGATCTATCCGGTCGTTATCGTCGTCCTCGTTGAACAAGTTGCAATTCAGCTCTACTGCCGTGGAGTTGTCCAAAGATCGGTCCATCCCAAGCGTTTCTGCTACTCTTGACAACTCTTTACCCTTGGATTTCTTCAAGCAGGAGCTCATTGGCCTCATTAAGGCACTCAGAATCAGCAAATGGCACAAGAGACAGTTGTGTGTTGCCAACATGCTGGTTTCTCGTATTCTGGGTGCCTTGACCAACTCAATCTATAAACTCGAGTATAATGACCCAGATCTGCCAGTACCGTGCCCCTCGTTGCTCTTGCGTGTGTATGGAAAGAATGTGGACGAGCTTATCGATAGAGATTCTGAGTTGAAGATTCTCATCAAGCTCTCCGCCAAAAAAATCGGCCCAAAGATGTTGGGAATCTTTGCGAACGGTCGTTTCGAACAGTTTTTGGAGGGCTTTATCACCATGGGCAAGGAGGAAATTAGGGACGCTGTCATTTCGCAAATGATTGGTAGAAGAATGAAAGATTTGCACTACAAGATCGAGTTGGACGACTCAGACAAGGAGCTCGAGTTTCCTGTGGCCTGGATTCAGATTTTGAAGTGGCTCAATCTTTTTGAAACAGAATTGTTGCCCACGTACGCAGACCAGAAGGCAGTCGAGGACGTACTACTTCTCCCTTGGAATCAATTCCGTGAATTGGTGTTTACTTACAAGAACTGGCTATTCAGCAAATACGACGGTCGTAATTTTGCTTCTAATTACCATTTCTGCCACAACGACACTCAGTACGGCAACTTGCTCTTGAAGAGTACGTTCGATTCCAAGGATGTCATTCAGGAGTCCAACTCTGTGTTGCCTAACACCAGTAACAGACGTGACAAAGACTTGGCGGTTATTGATTTTGAGTACTCTGGTGCTAACTTCCCTGCCTTTGACATTGCCGATCACTTCTCCGAGTGGATGGCTGACTATCATGATCCAGAGAAGTCGTACTACATTCACGAGGACAAATACCCCACGAAGCTCGAGCAGTTGAACTTGATCAAGTCGTACATTGAGTATGACTTCCAGTTTCCATCTTCCAACTTGCAAACGTCAAATGCACCATCGGTTGCCGAAACTGATGCCACTGCTTTGATAGAGTACGAGGTTAAGAAGATGTACAACGAGATCATCTACTGGAGGGCCACGGTGCAGATTTTCTGGTTGATTTGGGGATTGATCCAACATGGGCCCATTACAAAGAAAGATCCAGTTGATCTGCTTTCTTCCAGAACAGAGGAGCAGGGTATCACTTCCACATATAACATCACTGAAGGATTGGACGCTGTGAATCTCGACGGCAACCCTATTGTGGAGGAGGAGGGAATTTCCTCGAGTGACGATGATTTCGACTATTTGAAATATACTCAGCAGAAGTCTGCCCTTGTCATAGGAGACATGATTTCGTTTGGATTTCTCAGCATCTCCGACGTGGCTCCCGAGTACCACAATATTATCAAGTTCTTGGACTCTCAGGCCTATGAATTGTAATTCAAAGATTAATCTAGAGTAATTGAGATCATAATCAATTGTTGTGAGAAGCGTAGATTTAGTGAGTGTGAGGAAATACTTGAAAACTTAATTGAAATTCATAAAATGGAGAAATACAGGTGGCAAACAAGCAATTGTATAACCAAATGAAATTCAATTGAACTCAAAAAGAAACAACAACAAAGGTCTTACTAAATTATCCATATATCATATGGAATCTCCACAATCCTTGATGACGAGTAGTGCACATACCCAGTGACCATATCTCCAGAGCCAATCTCCAATCTCCATTCTCCACACTGTCACTATGCTTTCTTACAGAACCGTTGGCTACAACGGCTACGGAACTCGCTACTCGCCGTTTTTTGACAACAAATTGGCGGTTGCCACCGCCGCTAACTACGGACTCGTAGGCAATGGTAAGTTATTTGTTCTCACCATCGACAATAATGGAGAAATCAGACCAGAAGTGGCCTGGGAGACTCAAGATGGACTTTTTGATGTTGCTTGGAGTGAAGTGCATGAAAACCAACTCACAGCAGTGTCTGGAGATGGCCTGGTGAAGATATTCGACATGAAGGTACCCGAATTCCCTGTGATGAACTTTAAAGAACATACGCGGGAGGTATTCTCTGTCAACTGGAATTACGTCGACAAAGTCAACTTCGTCACACTGTCATGGGATGGAACTATTAAGTTGTGGACGCCTAGCCGCCAGCAATCGTTGCTCACGCTAAGTCCGGAGGTGGATTTCACCACCAAAACATCTCCAGTGGCCAATACAGCAAGACCACCCATCTCTCATAAACAGACGCCTGCCAACTTTAACACCGTTAATTGCATTTATAACGCAGCGTTCTCTCCGCATTCGCCGTCCACCATCATCAGTTGCACTGGTGCCTCGCATGTTCATATTTGGGACATTCGTGCCCCCAAACCACTCCAGTTGGACTACGTGGCCCATGGCGGCCTTGAGGCATTGTCGTGTGACTGGAACAAGTACAAGCCCACTATTGTGGCATCTGCGGGCACAGACAAGTCAGTGAGAGTTTGGGACTTACGAATGATCACCAAGCTTGACTCGCCCAATCTGCATCTGCCTATGCCAGCATACCACATCCGGGGCCCCACTCCACTCAATGAGCTTTTGGGCCACGAGTTCGCTGTGCGAAAGGTGGTGTGGTCACCTCATAATGGCCAGGAACTCTTGAGTGCCTCCTACGACATGACAGCAAGAGTGTGGATCGATCTGTCAAATGAAAGAGCCCGTTTCCTCAACAATGGCAACGGAGGGTGCAAGGCAGTTATGAGAAATCATCGCGAGTTTGTCATTGGCTGTGACTACAGTTTGTGGGGAGAGCCAGGGTGGGCCGCCACTACAGGATGGGACGAGATGGTTTATGTGTGGGATACGAAGAGGGTTTAAGAATATGCGACCATAAAAGATATACGAAGAATGATAGAGGAGATGTTGCCGAGTTTCTGGATGTGTGTGAGTTTCGCTTGATTCCCAGAGTGTTGTTGGTGATTCCTAAGCACTCTCCAAAATATGATCTCATTGATCTTCACTGTACATGTCATAGTACAGGATGACTCCTTACGGGAAATCGGGAAATCGTGGAACCCCTAGCTAAACCATGCAGTCTATACCACTAGCGAGTTCGTTGTGGCGAGTGCTCCTGATTGTTGGGGCTTCCATCGAATGTTTCCCATTCACTAGTCAAACGAACCCTTGAGCAATACCCAACAAGCTTCCTGTACATCACCAAAGTGAAGCAGCAGGCATACGATTTTTCCCTGCACTTGGTCCAATATCATTTCCAGATCAGGCAAGTAGGTCGCAATGACTGTTTTCGCAATCGCCTAATAGAGTAATCTAATAGACATGGTCAAGAATCGATCCTCTAGTCATCCCTTGTTCTACAATTATATAATTCCCGACATACTCCCCCACATCCCGCAACTGTTCACTTCAGGAGTCCTTGTTTTTGTTTAATTCCAGGGATCCACAAGCATTAAAAAAAAGAGTACATTCAATGGACCTGAACGTCGTCATCCTCACCTTGCAATACTCCTACTTGATCAGCTCGCTGGTAGCTTTGCACAACTCTCAAACTGGTCTCTGGCAGAATCATAATGAGTGTTCGCAGACTCTTCTTCCTTACTCTATCTTGAGTAAACATCGTCTGGATATCCACATCATTGATAACATGGTGAAGTTGAGAGAAACCACCATGATGTTGAACCATAATGGCATCGGTGCAGAAAACCACATCAAGCTCATCGAACCGCAACTCAACAACCAGCTCATAACGGTGAGTATCAACGGAAATGAGACATTCATTAACAACTCTCGCACAGAGATTTTGAAGGCTTACCACCAGGTGAACTTCAGACAGATCTCCTTGACTGCTTCCATGGTTGAGCGTACAGATCCAATATTTCTTCAGAAGCTCGATATCATTGCCAAAAGACGCAATGTTGAGATTCTCATCGACAACATTGACACGGACTTCAATGGCCCGGCCCAGAGAAGCTCTATAACTTCCATTTTTGTTTTGGGAGCCACCGATGACTTAAACTTGGCCGAGACAGAAGTGAGAGTATTGGTTGACCTGATGCTTGATGAATGTTTCGTGGACCGTATCACCCTTCCCTTGTCGCTTATTCCTAGCTTGGGAGGCTCTAAATTGGCCAACTTCTCTGAGATCGCCAACCAGCTGAACATCAACATTTACTTACCATATCTCATGCCACATGTGTCTCACTCTGCAACACTTGACGATAACGACAACATGTCTATTTGGCTAACCAGCAAGAGCATCCCAGAGATTCTCTTCTCTAAGAATATCATCACCAGCTTGATTGCTGCCGTGGATCCAAGAGCAAACGCGGAGACAAAGTTATTCACCCAAGAAATTGAGCTTTCCAAAGAAAAACTTGATTTAATATCCTTGTATCACCAAAATGACGTTTTGAGTATTATGCTCAAGTACGGAACTTTCATCCAAATTCCCAGCCTTGGAGAGGCCAGGAACAACAAAATCATCGTCCAAGGTCAGAGCAAAGAGGCAGTATGGGAAACAGCCATGGAAGTGAGTGGCTTAGGCACTCGTTTCTATAGCTTGGATATCAAGTTCCTGAAGGGCCCCACTTCCGCAGATTTTGAGTACTACTTGATCAATCTCATCAACCTCAAGAAAACATGCGTACTTACATACAATGGCAACGGTATGAACATCGTGGGAAGCAAAAACGATATCAAAATCTTGCTCGACCACTTGGTTTCCGATTTACAATCCAGCATGTACTTTACGGACTTCATGAACGAATGCAATACGAAGTTCCAAATGGTGTTGGGAATGGAGCTTGGTAACCACCACAAGGAGTTTTTCTCTGGAAAGAAGAATGGCAAGATCATCAAGATCTTGAACCAGTTGAACCATATACCTACCATTAAGTTCAAGTACTTAAACAACTACAACTTCTTGATCAACACTAGCATCAAGGTTGGAGGAACTGGAGTTAAGAATAAGCATATTCTGTCTATCTTTGATCTTCTCGTGAAGAGTGTCAACTTGGTTGAATTGGAATTGCCTGCCGAAATGCAATTCAATATCCCTGAGGTTTTCCACAAAAGTATTATTGGTAATGGAGGCCAAATAATCCAATCCATCATGAAGAAGTACAACGTTTTCATCAAATTCTCCAGCTCATCACATTCTACCAAAAAGAAACCCGATGACGTCGAGAAGGAAAGAATGTTGTATATGTTCAAGAGGAACAATAACGTGTTGATCAAGTGTCCTATGAAGAACCTGAAGAACATCTTGTTTGTCAAGTACGAGCTCGACCAGTTGGTAAGTCAGTGTTGCCAGAACAAATGTCCTTCTCTGAACGGAATTGCTGCTACATACAACACCGCCGACTTCAAGTTGCTCAAAAGTCACTACTTATTGCTCAACAAGAAGAACAATTTTGACCTCAGCTTTGTCAGCGACTTAGAGGCAGAATATAACACATACATTGACTTCCCCATGTCTTTGCAAGATTTCCAATTGAGCTCTCGTAATGTCACCATAAAGGGAAATGACTACAAGACTAAGCAATGTGCGCAGAAACTTGCTGAGATGATTCCTAAATCTTACGAATTCCAATTGACTTACTGTCCTGGCAAGTTTGATGAGCTCATAAATGAGCACAACCCTACCTTCAGAGAGAAGGTAGTCATTCCTTTCAGGCTCCTTTTAAATACGGAAATTGTCACTAACTTGGTTGCTGGACTGGTCGTCCTGCAAGCTAGTTCGTATCACCAGATCATCTTGAGTTCTTACGATGACGGCAATTTGAGGAAGGCTGTTTCGGAGTTAACATCTTATCTCCGGGAAAAGAGATTCTTGATTCTTGATAAGAAGGACATGGATTTTGAGCCCATCACAATCCAGAATGAGGTTTACTCACCATCCAAAGTACCTCTATCTCCTGTGAGAAATGCTTCACCAACGAAGTTCAACAACAGATCGCCTACAAGATCTCCCACAAGATCAACTCAGTCTCCTACGCGGTCACCTGCTAAATCACCCACCAAGTCGCCATCAAAACAGCCCTTGCAAACCATCACTAACAATTCCGGCGTGAACAACAAGAAGAATGTCCCATTGATTGGTCTGACACCATTTCCAGCATTAACCATCCCCAATTTCGGATGGTAACACCCCCACTGACGCTGATGGGGCCCATTACCCTATTGCGTAAACAATAAACGAAGTGCATAAATGTTCGTAATGTCCGTAATAACGGCCAATGGCGGGTTACAATCGGACGCACCTACCGGAAACCCGATGCACTGTTGAACGCATCAATGCGCACCTCCACAAGTTCCACATCACCCCCAACGTACAGCCACCCCCGATCTCCAGAACAATCAAACAGAACAAGCACATTACCTGGAGCCTCGGTCGATAAGGATCCCGAAATTACCAGCCACAGTGACATACAATGGAGAAAGCTACACGTTGCGCACCTCATGGACATTAGTCGCATTTTTTTCGCACCCAACAAAAATCCACCCAACGCATCTCAACCTAGCAACGTAAGCTTCATGAGGTTCTATTTACCTCGACAGCAGATCCTTGAATGCGGTATAAATGAGAACTTCGGTGTAGCAGCTTCAACCAGACAAGGTCTGAATCATAAAAACCCAAAAATTTCCCCAGATTTAAACCCGCTTTTTCTATTGCCGAAAAGCCTTGGTCGTGTGCAGAATTGTACCGAGGCAGACTTTCACCTTAAATACCGAAAAGAACCTCGTCCGACGTTGAGATTTCTCCTCCAAGATAAGTTTAAGTTTCTACCACCATGTCTTTCGCTTTTGGTCTTCCTGACATGTCGCTGTGGGGTCTTCCCAAGGGAGATACTCCAGCACCTCCATCGCCTTTCGAATGGTCTTGGTTGACTGCCGTATTCGATGCCTCCATGAAGGTGTCCACGCCGTTGACTATAGCCATTGTCTATTTCTCATTAGTTCATTTCATCAACCCGATCGTATTGAGGAGACAGATCAGACAGGCCAAGATTCTGGAGAAGGACGCCGACAAAATGACCGAAAAAGAGCTTAAGAGATTGAAGCCTGCTCCATACAAGATTGCAAAGTACCCGTTGTTCAAGTTGTTCGTCCTTTTGCACAATGTGTTCCTCTGTGCTTACTCCATGTGGACGTTCTTTGGTATGTTGTCTAGCTTTGGTCGTTACATCTTAAAGATGAAGCTTAAGACCCAGTCCGATGCATTCTTGCTGAATTTTATCTATGCCGTGTGTGACATTGAGGAGGGTGTCTTTCAGCAGAACACTCGTGACCACAACTTGACCATTTTCGGCTGGTGGTTCTACATCCTGAAATTCTATGAAGTGCTTGACACTGTTATCATCTTGTTGAAGGGCAGACCTCTGAGCCTTTTGCAGAGTTACCATCACGCTGGAGCCATGATGTGCATGTGGTCTGGAATCCGTTACCAGAGTCCTCCAATCTGGATTTTTGTTGTGTTCAACTCGTTCATCCACTCGTTGATGTACTTTTACTTCTCCTTGGCCTGCTTGAAGATCAGGGTTCCTGTCATTGTAAAGAGAGTATTGACCTCGATGCAAATTTCCCAGTTTGTCATTGGTGGTTCGTTGGCTGTTTTCCACGCTTTCGTGATGTACGAGGACTTCACCGACAACACTCATACCAGCTGTATCGCTACTCCAGACCAGCTTTTACCTTTGGTGATCAACGTGGCCTACTTGACGCCATTGACCATGTTGTTTGCTGCCTTTTATATCGAGAGTTATATTAAGAGAAAGGCCAACTAAACTCAAATGATTCAAAAAGTCCTTATTTGCATGGACACCAAGTATATATTATAGGGCAAGAATACACCCGTGCACCAGAACATTCATATTTACATAAGTAGGACGATTGCCCGTCTAGGGCAATCCCTAAGTACTTTTTTTTCTTATCTCTGCGAATTTCTATGCCGCCGAAGCTCTCTTTAAATATGTTGCACTTTAAGATCGGCAGTACATTTGCAGCCATGAGGTCGCACCCCACTCTGTACATGACGTAATGCGATTTATCCCCCATAGTCTAGACCATACAGGCTGCCATACCAATACACGCATTCTTCTTGGTTCAACATATACAAATTAACTGATTTTGAATATGGGCGACTACCACGTATTGGATTCCGCGTCCAATTCGGGCATTGGTTCGCTTCAGCAGTCGCATGCATCGACTATTGCTCTGACAGATAAGCGTCGTGGGAGCAATCTCGGCCACCTTGAGTCGTATGAAAAGACCTCTAAGCACCACCTGTCTGGCGACAGTGAAGATGAAGATGATCCTATTCAACTCACAAGCAACGTGAATAAATCCGAGAGAAATAACGGGGATGGTGCCCAGTTGGAAGAAGGTGAAGATGAAGATGATTTTGGTGATTGGGACGCTATAGATGAATCCGAGCATGCCAGACTAAGACAGGGTCTGACGGCACTGGGAATTCTGGCGCATGTGGATAACTTTGGAAATCTGTACGAGCACGTGGATTTCGATGCAAAGAGATACACAGGCAAGCTACGATTCAAGGGCCAGAGGCTCGTGTACTTCACGTCTGCGTTCGTGTCACTCTTCGTGTCATTGTTTGGATACGAGCAAGGTGTGTGCTCGGGAATCTTGACATTTGTGACGTTCAATCTGTACTTCAAAAATCCAACAGCAACCGAAATTGGCGTGGTTATTTCCATTTTGGAAATTGGAGCTATGATCTCGTCGCTCTTGGTGTCTCGGATCTCTGATCAAATGGGTCGTAAGCGCACCATCTTGCTCGGAACCGTCATATTTATGGTTGGAGGTAGTCTTCAATCGTTTGCTTCCAATCTTTGGGTGTTTGGTGTCGGAAGGGTGTTCAGTGGTCTCGGTGTGGGTATTCTTTCGACTATGGTGCCGCTGTACCAGTGCGAGATCTCTCCATCAGAAGAAAGAGGAAAGTTGGTATGTGGAGAGTTCACAGGTAATATCACCGGATACTTCTTGAGCGTTTGGGTAGATTACTTCTGCTACTTCATCCAAGACATTGGTGATGCCAGAACAAACCCTAAGACGTTTGCGGCACATTTATCGTGGAGATTGCCGTTATTTATCCAGGTGATACTTGCAGTGATTCTCTTAATTGGTGGCTTTTTCATTGTAGAGAGCCCCAGATGGCTATTAGACGTCGATGATGACCAACGTGGGTTCCACGTTTTATGTCTCCTCTACGATGACGATCCACTGAGTGAAAAGGCCGTCCACGAGTTTTTCCTCATCAAGAATAGCATTCTCGAAGAGCGTGTTAAAACCCCAAAGCACGAACGCACCTGGCGTCACATGTTCCGCCATTACAGACTCCGAATCTTCATTGCATGCTCTGCGTTAGCATTCGCCCAATTCAATGGTATCAACATCATTTCGTACTATGCACCTATGGTATTTGAACAAGCGGGGTTCAATAATTCCAAAGCTCTCTTGATGACTGGGGTCAACGCCACCGTGTACTTGATCAGCACAATTCCACCATGGTTCTTAGCTGACCGGTGGGGAAGAAAACCCATTTTAATTAGTGGAGGTCTATCTATGGGCACATGCTTGGGGCTTATTGCCGTTGTTTTATGGATGGATATGCCGTCCACACCTCTGCTCGTGGCGTTATTGGTGATCATCTACAATGCATCATTCGGCTACTCATGGGGCCCCATTGGATTTTTGATTCCACCTGAGGTTTACCCGCTTGCGGTGAGATCCAAAGGAGTCTCGCTCTCCACCGCCACGAACTGGTTTGCAAATTACATTGTGGGACAACTTACTCCAATTCTCCAAGAACGTATTGGATGGGTGATGTACTTGTTTCCTGCCTCCAGCTGTGTGCTTTCCGTAGCCACGGTGATATATTTTTACCCGGAAACCAAAGGAATTGAATTGGAGGACATTGACCGGTTGTTTGACGAATACTACGGAGCCAGCAAGCCTGGGTACAGCCAAGTCGGCGAGCAAGCCATAGAGTTGGATGATTTTGACTACGAGTTGGCACTGGTTGCCAAACCTGCAAGACAAGCCAGTAATTAGGAGTGATCGACACAAGTTTAGAGAAAATAGAAATCCTATCGCCCGGTCACACTAGCCCGGCCAAACTAGCCTGGTCACACTAGCCTGGTCACACTAGCCTGGTCACACCAACCTGGTCACACTGGCCATCCACTAGCAATCAACAAACTGCCACTGCCGAACCACCTACAACTACTAATTCGCCTCAACTGACTTATTTCCTTTTTTTTGACATCCCGCCAGTCTTCCTTTCCAACCCTCCCACTCATCCCACTTGCCGCGGTGCCGGACGGCTGTATCCAATAGGTAACGATCAAAAGGAGCCATCCGGAAGTGTGGTTCTGTGCAGTAGTTTACACCAGAGACTCAGATGATGGCATGGCGCTTCATAACCCCACGCACAGTGCACTCATCCAAGACAACAAATAGGTATCTTGTCACGGCAAAATTTACACCATCGTACAGACCATCTGGAAGAACATAATTGCGACGGTAGGGCTCGAAGTGGAGAAAAAAAGAAAAGCTTGAGAAAAGAAAAGAAAAGGAAAAACAGAAGGCAAAAAGTGAACATCAAAATGTAAACTGTGGTGAGGAACAAAATACTATCATTTTCGACAACATGTCATTTTTGATCCGAGGGGTTTCTGGAACTCACCAGGAACTTGTTTTCCTTCGCGGAGAAAGATCTGCTCGCTTGATTTTCCTTGATTCGGTTCGGTTTGGTGTGGCACGCGGTTAGTGGCCCCATCGCATAATTGAGCAACCCACCTCCGGCCCGATGAGTCCGCGCGCTTATCTAGAGCACCGAATCACGTGATATAGCTCGGAAATAGTTTTATCGCCCTCCGCGGACCCTCGGAAATGCCCCCCTCGGATTCCCTGGCCCCGATTTCACCTTCCTTTAGTCGCACCCCGGATTGCCATTTGCGCTCGCCTTCTAGTAAGCGGCTCCCCGATGGTTGTTTCCCAATTATTTAAAACTGTCAACTTGTCATTTCGACAATACCTCAGTTTTTTGTCACTTTCTTGAATTTTCCTTTTCAATAGGTTTCTCCATAATATTCACACAATCAACTCCTTGGCCTGTTCTTCCGCCAGGTGATTACCCAACATTCCTATTATCTGTTGCAACAACCAAGTCATGGCAACTGTTGCACCCATAATGATGCCCCCTAAAACCAAACGACGGTCCTTCAAAATCAAGCGTTCTCCTCGACTGGCATCGTTTTCACACCCACTTGATTCTCCGCGCGATGACTCCTGGGATTCCGATGTTGAATCCGTTCTAGATAGCTCATACAACGAGTCTATTCTGTCCGTGACATCTTTAGACTCTAATGGCGCCTATTCAGTGCTGCCACTCTCATCATGCTGTGCCACAAAGAGGACGGTCGCAACACCTGCGGTGGTGCTGACCCCTTTAGTAACTACTCGTTGCTCAGAACTCCGGGCTACTTCATCGTATAGTAAACTTCTGGGGCTCATGAAGCGCCATGACGAGCGCAAGGAGAAAATCTCCACTATCAACGAAAAGAGCAATCTGCATTCCATCGACCGCATGCTGCGGTGGCGGTCCTTTCTGTTAAGTGTCATGACTTTTGCCATGATACCCTTCTCGCCTCGCAGTACTGATGACACAGTCCCATTAGACGTGGAGATCAAAACCACAAACACCATCAGCATCAACGGGGTTAACAGCATTAACTACATCAACAACTTGGGCAACTACGATGATGAGCGAGAGCTAGTCACGTTTGCTACTATCAGTCCAAACCCTGCCTCCTTGGAGTTGAAATACAGCAAGGTTAGAAATCGGGATTTCCGCATCAACTGCGATTTCCTCAAATGCTACGCTTTAGATTTTTGCGCCAGGCAAAACAGAAAACTCCCCATCACAACGTCACCAGAGGAAGTAGAGCAACTCATGCAAGATCCTGCCCTCCGGTGGTTCAATTCTCGGTATGGGCTTCGAACAATCTCAAACATTTCCCGCGAGAAGCTCTGGGACTCCGTCATCTTGCCTCCGAGATCCGATTTGCATCCCCAAGGGGCAATTGACTACTCAAAGTACTCTTACGTAGGTGGGGATGAGCCTTTGGGGTCTGGGCCTTCGGTAGTGTCTAAACACAGCAAGTATATTCCCTGGGCCACCCACCGGACGTCACTCCGTCCGGCAGGAGTGTTGGCCACGAGCAAGCCTCACACGAGCAAGACACCCATGGGGGGTGTGACCGCTACGCAGTACACCATCAAGGGGTGGTGCAATGAGCGTTGGACTTGCAATTAATTTAGTTCTAGGTAATAATTTGGGATAAGATATAGAATTTGAGTCGTAGGTGCAGGAGGGTTTAAAGAGCCTAACCGTTCGCTATACAGTTATTCCTATCGGATATCCTACCTACAGATAAGAAGATATGAACATTTGACAGTCACAAGTCATCACGTGATTCACTCTCATTTTACAGTCGCACCGGTTGAGTTCTCATCATTTACACCCGTACACCGCAATACATAACCATTATTTTCCTCATCCTCCTCGGTCGCACACCCGTACACCAGGCAAACCGCTCCACTCATCAGAAAAATTTCCTGAAAATTTCTATCACCTACCTAATATCCAAAATGGCTCCAAAGGGAAAGAAAGTTGCTCCAGCTCCATTGGCCGCTAAGGCCCAGGCTACCAAGGCCCCAAAGAACCCTCTTATCGAGGCTTCTCCAAAGAACTTCGGTATTGGCCAGTCTGTCCAGCCAAAGAGAAACTTGTCCAGATTCGTCAAGTGGCCTCAGTACGTTAAGTTGCAGAGACAAAAGAAGATCTTGTCCATGAGATTGAAGGTCCCACCTGCTATTGCTCAGTTCCAGGATGTCTTGGACAAGAACACTGCTACCCAGACCATCAAGTTGTTCAACAAGTACAGACCAGAGACTGCTGCTGAGAAGAAGGAGAGATTGACCAAGGAGGCCGCTGCTATTGCTGAGGGCAAGAAGGCTTTCGACGTTTCTTCTAAGCCAGTTGTTGTCAAGTACGGTTTGAACCACGTTGTCGGCCTCATTGAGAACAAGAAGGCTAAGTTGGTTTTGATTGCCAACGACGTTGACCCAATTGAGTTGGTCATCTTCTTGCCAGCTTTGTGCAGAAAGATGGGTGTTCCATACGCTATTGTGAAGGGTAAGGCTAGATTGGGTACTTTGGTTCACAAGAAGACCTCTTCTGTCGCTGCCTTGACCGAGGTTGCTGCTGAGGATGAGGCTGAGTTGGCCAAGTTGGTTTCTACCATCAACGCTAACTACATCGAGAAGTACGAGGAGAACAGAAAGCACTGGGGTGGAGGTGTCATGGGTTCTAAGCACAACGACAAGAAGGCCAAGAAGGCCAAGCAGTCTGATGTTGCTGCTTAAGCATGTATTAATAAAGTGTTTGATAACTAGAAGGGAGTAGTGAGATGTAGATGAGTTGGGGAGTAGTCAATGTTTTTTTTTCCAGAATGATGACTATTTGGTTACTCCATTTATCTCCAGTCACTTGCGGTTTCAGTACGTGATGAAATGTATACATAATACTTTGTAAGGACATTTATTGTATTCAACTTTGAATGTTGACTGTGCCTTGTGACTTTGAAGTATTGGCTTTTCTAGAGTGCTATGAGTAAAGATTCACATGAGATACCATACTGGAATTTCAGATTGTTCAAACCAGTATGAATACAAAACTAATGGATGATTTACTTCCGATTATATTAATATTCCATACACTTGTAAGCACGAAAGCTCGAGCACAAGGACTCTCAAGATATTACAGAGACGGTTAACTAAAAAGTGTGGACACAATCGTGACAACTAGAGCACTCAATATGCTTGAAATTGAGAGAGCTTTTGCTGACAACCTAGTGAACAGGAAACGTGCTGATCCGGGCCATTGGGACCTGCCGTAAGGACTAAGAAGATTTAAGATTCTGATGATTACTAGATTCTGATCATAAGTAGTAGTTGGAAACTAACTAGAGATATGCTAGTAAATAAAACAAGAACATGAATAGACATCACCTCAATCAAATATCAACAAATCATTCCAAAAATCCAGAAACGTCTAACTTCAATAAAATCTCCAAATACTTATCTTATGCTATTATGCCCAGACCAATCTATATAGCGCAGATCAATTGGGACCCTACCAAACAATATAAGGATTCCATAGATATACATGATTATGACACTAATAATCAACAACTACAACATGAGAGACTTATTACACTATTATAGACAAAATAGATAACCATGATACACTTTTGACGAATCATTATTCTTGTCTAAATCTAGAACCCCAAAGCCAATGTTAGCCGAAATAGACTACCAATTTGGACAATAGCATCTTTTTTTTTCTACGTGACTTATTGGAAACACAATGTCACCCACAATGGTCTAAGCGCCATTATGTTGCCCGAAACATAATTATTGTCCTCATTCCTAGCAGGAACACCTCCTTCCGTTTTCTTATCAAATTTCAAAAAAAGTGTGTTAAAATCCAATAGCCCTACACATCCGAGATCCGTGGTCCGCGATCGACCTTGCCATAATTAGAAAGGCCCACCCTTGGGGTAATCGGAATGTTGTAGATCTGACAAAAATTCCGTGTCATGGATGAAAAGAAAAAAACAATGTTTAATTCAAATCATATACATCGGCTTTCCAAATACACTTACTCAACTACTCAACTTCTCATAGTTTTCCAACCAGCATTCCAAAACAATATTCCAAAACAAAATATCAAGATGAACTTCTCAATTCTTCGTCCAATATCCGACTCGCAATTCTGCCCGTCTAATGCATCGAAGAATGACCCACACAGAGCCTGTATGTCCATACGGCACTCGGGTCAGATACAGAGAGCCCTCGGAAGTCGTCCATGATTTGCATGGTGGGTGCAGTAGGATATAGGAACGGAAATGAGCGAGAAATCAGAGGTGATAGAGGAGAAGGTCTGCTGGTATTATTCGATGGGGAAGTGAAATCACAGCACATTGTGGGGTTGAAATGGTAAGTATGGAGTCTACACATACTTTCAAACCCGAGGTTTTTTCAGCACACTTTTAATCTTCTTTTTTCTTATAACCACATTGTACTAATTTCGTACATAATGCGACGGAATACTAAAATACATGGACATGTGGGCCACAGATTTATCATCAAATTTTAATATTAAGAGCCACACTGGAAACTTCAAAAGATTCACTCAACTCTAAGATATGATAAATTCCTTAGTTTGCATTACTGCAAATGAATCTCCATACTCTTCAATAAAATTCAGAGTGTGTATCGATCTGTAATGAATTGGAATATGTTGTTCATGCCAGTTGAACAATAGAGTGTGCGAAAGCTACCATTTACCAAAAAATGATCATTTACAATAATAAAAGTGATCTGATTGAATATCATTTCAAGACTCGGAATAACATCGAGAGTGGAGAAGTTGTTTAAAAAACAAGAATGACAGGTTTAGAAAACCGCAGGGTCATTGGTTATTATACTTAAATACCACTGGATGTTCAAGACTCAAAGAGAAAATTGGACTACGCAAACAATTGAACATTCTTAGCACCCCTACGACATCCGTATCTCATCTAAATCTTCCTTATATTGAGAAAAATCCCATTGAAACCTTCGTTGTTGGTGGTTATCATGCCACAAGCAGTCGTTCTTCCATTGACGCAATCTGTTCCCGGTCAAGATGAGCTGGCCCAAAAAATCATTCAATACTCTAAAGGTGACATCTATCCATCTACTTTATTTTTCCTTTCGAATTGCCCTTCAACTGATATTTTACATCCCACCTCCAGTGATTCTGTTGAATCGCAACCATCCTGCACAAACCCATGTAATTCAGTATTGATCGATAGTGATTGGATCAGACCAAAAATTCCACAACTCACTGCTTTTCGTTACATGATCACATTTTCAACCCAAAATTCCTCTCTGATTTCCATTTAACCATTTGTTCCTATCAAATTCCGTTCAGAACATTTTATCCGACACCCCAGCTCGAACAAACCCCCGTACACCTCACCTTTAATACCATCGCCGGGTAACCCATATCATATTCTGACCAATCGCCAGTCGCACGATTTACACCCTGCATGGGCCGTTTTCCAAAAATCAAGTTCTCTCGTTTACTATAGAAGCTATCGAGACAAAATGTCCTTTTTGAAAGACTTGATCGAATCCGCATTTCCCGTGGCTTACGCCGAGGAGGTATGTTAGAGATTATGTTAATTTGGAGCCAGGGAGAATCCTTCCACGATGACCAATGAGACAAGGCGCTTCATCGACTAAGATAGAGAAACATTGACAAGATATTGGGAGTTACACCATGGCACATATCCAGAGGTTACAAGGGCCCCATTAGCAAAATGGTCATGAATATGTGGTCGAATATGTGGGCATAAATTTCTAGTTACCACTCCGTGATTATGACTATGTGATTATGACTATGAAGACATTACGGTGTGACTATGAATATGTGACCATGACTATACATGACATGGACTCTCTCTCCTTCTACCATTCACAACATGTAAATACTAACATCACAGCCAGAGGTTGAGACCCCAGAGGTTCAGGAGGAGGTGACCGAGGCCGAGGATATCGAGGCCGAGAAAGACGAAGAAGAAGAGGAGGACGAAGATGAGGATGAGGACGACGATGAGGATGAAGAAGAGGGCACTGACCCATTCGACGAGTTGAAAGAGGAATGTACCAAGACCGCCGCTTGTGCTCCATACGTCCACCACTTCCACGAGTGTGTGGAGAGAGTCACCGCCGAGATGGAGGAAGAGGACTACGCACACAAGGCATACAAGGAGGATTGTGTGGAAGAGTTCTTCCACCTCCAGCACTGTGTCAACGACTGCGCTGCTCCAAAATTGTTCTACAAATTAAAATAACTGCATCCAAATAGATAACTATTTAATACATACGTTGATGAAGGAGTGGAATTAATTTCTGGTGAGGTTATTAGTTATGGAGGGAGATAGTAACGATCTTGAATTGTTGGACAAGTCCATTGGATATACTTTGCCAGTCAATGTCTAGGTTCTCCAAGTTATCACATTCGTAAGTAAACCCCAATGCAATGCAACTGGGGATACCAGCTATCGTAGAACCCAGACATTCGAGTGATTAGATAAACAAGAGTCACCCAAGTGCCTAGTTAAATGCTCATGTAAATGCCTATAACAATTACTGACAATCCATGCTGTTTTCGTTGACTACTTCTGGTAAGTACTTATATTCGTTAAGCAGTCAAATCCCCGTGATGGATTTGGCCACAAGAGCGCTAATTCAGACCTCAAAACGGAAGCTCAAAGATTTAGGGATTCTGAAACACTTTAAGGTGTCGTCAAACGACATAGTAATAAGTCTAGAAATAGACTTCCACTATTTATGCATACGGGAAGCATAATAGAAGTCTTTGGCTCATGATCTTGGCTCTTCATTTGTTCTGTCTTTCTCATTTAGACCACTTCCCTATTAGTATCTGAACTCGCTTAATATTTACCAGCGACTATCATCACTATCTGATTATTCTTTCACAATCCCGGAGCAACTTGGACCTCCATTTCAAATGTTCTCTACCCCACAAAACCTCCGGCCCCCAATAACCTAGCTTCCCCATACCTTTCTCTACATAACCTATATAATGGTTTTCTTTTGACGTTAAACACCAATCGTCATACACTTTCCAATTACAATCGCTCTTTGCCTTCATTATTGTTCCTCAATTCTTGCCAATCCCCACACTTTAATAAACTGGAGTTATGAGTCTAGCCCAACAACTTCCAATTTCGCCCCACGCCGTCATTAACTAGTCAACATCAAAAACGATTCTGGGCTCTTTTTTCATCTCACGCCCTCCTTCAAAAATCGCTTTATTCGCCCCTTCAATGCCATTTATCACATCTTTGTTGACACCACCAATAACCGACTCCGTCTCGTGATTTCCTGCACACTGCCGCCCACCAGTAGAAAAGTGTAGATGTTGGAGTCACTCAAGATCATCTACCCACCACCACCGACCCGCCCACAACTACCTAGTGGAAAATATAGCCCTCAAAAGCAATTAAAGAAGGAACATAATCCCGAGCTCGAGCATTGAACATCCATATATCTACTGCCGTCATGTCTGAAACTAACGTAATCGAAGAGAGAATCTACTTGGGCAACGTTGACTTTACCGCCACCGAGGATGAGCTTAAGGACTTTTTTGGCAGCTCGAATGTCACTGCAGTGGAAATACCTTCCAAAACCATCACCCGCGGTAAAAAGACCTTCGTCAAGCGCCTAGGGTTCGCATTTGTGCTGTTCTCGTCCAAGGAGGAGGCCGACCGGGCCATTGAGGAGTACAACGGCAAGGAATTCAAGAGCCGCCACATCCACGCCAAGAAAGCCGTGCCACCTGTGACGGGAGAGGAGAAGAAAAAGAAGACAGAGGCATACTTTGCCAAACAGAAGGAATTGAGAGCCAAGGCCGATAAGAAGAAGAAGGATGATACTAAGGCCAAGGCGAAAGCAGAAACCACGGCTGATGAGGGTAAAGTGAGTGCTGAAGATCAAGACGGTGGCAAGTCAACCGCCGAAGGTAAACTAACGGGTGCAAACGGAACCAAGCCTTCAAAAGCTGCAAATGGTGCCGCCTCGCCCAAACCTTCCAAAGAGTCGTCTGCCAAGAAGACTCAGGATGCGTCAAAGACGCCGGCGGGTAGTAAGTCCAAGGACACTGTGTTCATCACCAACTTGGATTACAAAACCAATATCAAAGCATTGAACAGCTTGTTCAAGGAGTTGAAGCCAAAGTGGGTGCACATTCCACCAAGAAGAATGCCATACCATGTCTTGAAAAGGTACCAGGCACAGCAGAGGCCCATTTTCAACAAGGGAATTGCATTTGCGAAATTCCCTAGCGAGGAGGTGCAATTGAAGGCCATTGAGCAATTCAATGGCCATGAAGTGGACGGGCGCAAGATCATTGTTGAGGTTGCCGTAGACAGAGTGGTGCCTGAGGGTGTTACCGAGCACACTCCGGATGCCGCTGAAGAAGCAGAAGGAGAAGCATCCGAAAGCAAAACTGTCCCTGAAGCAGCTGAAGATGCTGATAGCACGGCTGCAAAAGTCGAGGGCCAGGATTCCTAGATAATAAAAGTTGATAGCATTCCCATAATTAAAGCCCTAGCCCTGAGCGCTCGCACGTGACACAAACTGCAGGATGCTGTATCTGCAAACCCATTTATTAACCTTCTAACTTATCCCACTGACCCATGTCACGTGAGACCCGCACTCCTACCCAGTGAAAATTTCTCTCGATATTTTTTTCTACTTCCCTAGCTGAAACCAACACAAAATGGGTATGTACACCCCAACCGTATCCTTTATCTGTCGTCATATTCGTGCTTTCCCCATACCAAGAGACTGCCATTTGCCTTTTCGGTGGTCAAAAAGGGCTGGCTTCCCCGTTATTCTCCGTGTCCAATAATGACTTTTCCATCCTATCATTCACTTTCAAAAATCACCATGCAATGAATTCCAGCCATGAATCCTCATATTTTTCAACCTGCTAATGATATTCGCATTGCTCTAATAGCGAAAATCCCTAGTTTCAAGGGCCCACAACGTCTATTTGTCAACCATTTACGCTCAATCAGTCCCAAGCACTCATCGACATATTAAAGGCTTTTGTCCTTCAAATTGGCATACTAACAGTTATAGGTAGAGTTATTCGTAACCAGAGAAAGGGTGCTGGCTCCATCTTCACCTCTCACACGAGATTGAGAAAGGGTGCAGCCAAGTTGAGAACCTTGGACTACGCTGAACGTCACGGTTACATCCGTGGTATCGTCAAGCAGATCATCCACGACCCAGGTAGAGGTGCTCCATTGGCCAAGGTTGCCTTCAGAGACCCATACAGATACAAGTTGAGAGAGGAGATCTTCATCGCTAACGAGGGTGTCTACACCGGT
>Ga0160505_100330_pt1 | contig 30119 bp, 23 predicted proteins | sample DIDeMG_FD_108225 | JGI IMG/M metagenome (GOLD analysis project Ga0160505, IMG submission 108225) | Enriched chicken feces microbial communities from UW Madison campus, WI, USA - DID2874_E49_Stillage MG | ecosystem: Host-associated > Birds > Digestive system > Large intestine > Fecal ... | reverse complement strand
ATACCGAAAAGATATCGGTAAATTGTTATTCCATTTTGACGTAATTTTAATTCCCTTCTAATAATTTTTTTAAAAAAAAAAAAACCAAAAAAAAAAAAAACAGTTGTAGGGTGTAAAGGTGTGCAAGGCATGGCTTGGTTGTATAGAAGGAATAACATATTGGGTTACGCGTCATGCATTGCAAAATTCTGTAGAATTTTTTCTTGGGGACTGTATATCATAGCTATGTTTTTTATTGTTTTATGTTTGTCGTGAAGTTCCAGTGATTTTATTTATTTATTTATTTGTAAAATGGCCGCTGGGAGATTATGCATAATGAGAATAAGAAATAAAAGCGAGGTGGGAAGAGAAAGGATGCGAGGCAGCTACACCCGCTTGTAAAAAAGCACATAGGCATTTTTATTGACAACTTCATCGCGACCGCAGTGCGTACGTACCCTTGCGTCATCAAAAAGACACCAACCACTACTGCCGCGATCAACGTAGGCCGTGTAATGGCCACTTTTAAGATTGCCGAAATGATTGGCCACGCCATAAAGCATGTAGTGGAAAGGTGGAGATTGATAAACACTGGCAAGCCGTGATGAGGCTCGTGGCACACTGCCGTCCACAGACCCCTTAATCGATTGCGGCAGCCAATACGGCGCCAGATCAAGCAGTTGGTCCGGACCACATGGGTAGCGCACAAATGTCGTGAGCTTGTTGCTACCCCAGAGTCCGCCATGCTTAAACCGCTTCAAATGGATCATAAGGTACTGCGGCATGCGACTAATGCGCATAGTTTTAACAGTCGGCTGGCGTTTTTTGCAACGGGGGCAGTGCCAAGCGTCATCACCCTCGAGTAACTCTGAGCTTGTAAAAAGTTTGAAGCAATCTTCAAGTCTCACCTCGGAATACTGGCTAAAAATAGGAATGCTGAGACAGCTAAAGGGGTTGTACGTGGTTGACTTGCATCCGCATACTCGGCACTGCAGCTGGCTCAGGTACTGGCCCTGGCACAACTGTGATACCGGTGAGAGATTATTGTTTGTGTAGCGCAGCCACTCTCCTGCTGCTGCCTCATGAAGATTTAGTCTCTCGCGATGCGCCTCCTCTTGCTCTGTCAGCGTTGGTGGAGGTGGGCGATTTCCTTTTTCATTCAAATCTTCGTGTAAGCCATCTAGCAAAAAGTTCAGGAACTCGTGGCAGTCTTGCTGGTCTTGACCCCGAAATGTTTCTGAAATCTGTCCGCACATCATCTTCATATGGTTGGGAGCAATGTACACATTACGGCCGCCATGTCTGAGCGCTACCATGTACATTTCGCTAACAAGGCTGCCAAATGTATGTGCCAGACGCCCATTGTAGCCCAGCTTACTTTCATGATGTACCTGGTAACTGCGATTTAAAAACTGTTCTGAGAGTCGTGTTGTGCCAACAAGACACTGTAGAACACTGTTCATATAGCATGTGTTTCCCAGGTTCATCAACCCCGTGCAAAACTCGCCAAAACTGATTTGAGCTATGGGTCGCTGAATGTGTTGTGGTTGAGGGTGTATCTGAGATTGCGGTGAGAAGTTGGGTTGATGGCGGGGAATTGCAGCTTGGTTGTACAATGCGGTGTTCGACGCTTGTGGGAAGTTGGGTCGATTGTTATATGGGCGGTTGGGGAGTGGCCCATCACCCATGGTTGGTAGCGACGGCATAGAGTAGCGTTGATAATTGGATGTGAATGGCTGTTGGTAGTGGTGTGGTTGCTGCTGCTGCTGCTGGTGAGAATACTCCTGCTGCAGGATGCCACCATTGGTCGTGGCAGCAGCTGGTGGTGTGGGAAGTGGTCCCAGTGTTGATGAAACTGATTTACTAGACACATGACTATAACTTGGACGAACAATACCATTAACGATTTGGAATTCCTGTTTACCAGACGAGTAGTAGTCGTTTGAAGTCCTTCCACCATTTAAATTATTTAAAGCCGGTGTAGAGTTGCTGATACCTAAAGCCGAACCATCAACCGATCCCCGTTTGTACGGCGTGGAAATACTACCCTTGCGGTTGCGATCTCTTGATAAAGCATTTTGCGGCAGCTGCGGAGTTTTTAAATCTTGATAATCTCTGGAAACCCTTTGCGGTAGTTGAATAGAAGCAGGCGGAGGTTGCGGAATCTGAGGAGCTTGTTGCTGTGGTGATTGCTGTTGTCTTTGAGCATCGCCACGCCACCAGACAGATCCCGGGCCCATGTACTGAAGCCAACCATCTAGACCGCCAATTAGTAGAACCGGCATGCGTTTCAGCGGTTTAATCCGCGCTTGCTCATAAATGGCAGCTACCAGATTATTCAGACAGGCCTGATATGGGGTAAGTTCAGTACTCCCAGGCTTACCTAGACTTGTGGTACTTTGATCATAGAACACAACAAGCTCAACCGTATCTCTTGTTTGAAAAAATAATTGTTCATGGGTCGGGTTAATTTCAAGATCTCTTTCCAGTTTTAACTCTGAAGTCTGACTTTGCAGAAAATAAGGATCTATGCAAACCACATTTTCCACAGGGAACCGACCGTTGTCAAAATCCTTACGAGAGCGGATATCCAATAATAGAATTTCATCTTTTCTGTATTTTAGGAGCCTGCGCAACTGCTCGGCGGTGATTGCGTTGGTCAACGGAAAGTCTGGCACATTTGTGGGCGGGGTTAGAGGCGAAGTATGCACTTGCGTATTGACGGGTCTTGGCGGGGACAGACTCAAATTAGCTTGTTCTGGGCCTTCCGGTGCAAGATTTGGAATCGAGACCTGCGATGGCGTAGCTCTTGGACCCACAGGCTTCCGGGGCACTTTAAATTTCGATATCGGCGCCTCGGACTTTAGCGGCGATTCTGCGATTTGCTGGGGAGACGGCTTGGGAGATGGGATATGGGGAAGTTCAGAAGGGTCCGCTTCCAGTTCATAGTCGCTGCTGGATGAAGAAGAAGGGTTATTTGGTGAATCCGAGGGAGTAGAATCCGTGGATTCCGATAAGTCTTCTACAGTCTGAATGTTGTCATCTGAGACATGGTTCCCATTAGTCAAGGACTCCTCCAAGATCAACCGTTGTTGAAGATCTTTAATCGTTTCCTCTGCTGGGGTGTCGTCAAAAAACTTTAGCATCCCGTTATAAGAATATCTTAGAGCTTGTTGTTGCATAGTATCCTGGTATGCCTTGGACGACGGGATAATTTTTGTCGTTACGTGGTGAGCCTGAATGTAGCTGGTATAAGCCTCTTCGTACCGACCCTCTTCGAACATAAGTTTGTACTGTGTCACGACGATTAATGTTAGCACTCAGTTTATGAAATAGTGTAGATAAAAAGAAAGCAATTATAAATAAAATTATAAAAACAAAAGCATCTCAAGAAAAAAAAATATAAATAAATAGAATGCCATGTCGTATATTTACTTACCTGACTGAGATACTGCAAAGCCAAATTATTGTACTCACTAATTGACGAGCATTTCTGGATTGTGTCTATTGCTTTTTTCTCCAGCAAAATAAACCGTGTAGTATCAGCGCTCTTACGTTTTTCACCTGTCGGAATAGATGTAATTGAAAACTGTCGGACATGGCGCTGGCCACCGGAGCGCTGACGATGCATTGGGTGGCCATAGCTTTCCGCGTTTGAATCGTCGAAAGATGCACCGAAAATGACGTTTGTGCTGTGGGAGCCGTTGATATTGCTTGAGCCGTCTGGCAAGCAATCTGTCACCGTACTAGGCGTGTGCTGGGGTTGGTTATCGGCCATAAGATTTCAATAAAATTGAGAGGAAGAGAGAGAGAGAGAGTTGCTTGCGTGGTTGAGGCTATGTTCTGCCTGGATGATGAGAGATCAGTGGCTACTCTGCAAAAGATTGAAAAGTTAGGCGTGTGCCAATGCAATCGATTCTAAAAAAACAAATAAACAAAAAAAAAGAAAATGCGATTCTAATGAATTCTATAAAAGGAGGTGTGCTCTCAGCAAGTGTGCTGACGGTAAGATCGTGTGGAGTCTGCCGGAGGTTTTGGCAAAATATTCTAAGCGTATTATTCAAGAGGGCTGAACTGGTGCTGGCAAACTTGTTACAACAAAAAGGGCAACGTTCGTCAAAAACGGTCAAAAAGCGCTGGTAACAAAGTTTGGGTTTGGGGCGCAGAAACGTGATACGATCATCAAGATTGCCTCACATGCACTGAAAAAGTATTAAGTTTCAACAGAAAAGTGTAAGTGGCAAATGTCAAAGTGTAAGTGTTAAAACTGTCACAATATCCTAAACTAAGCTTTCGGGACAAAAGAGAACAGAAGGAGTTGACATTCACCGTGCTCCCTTTCGCTAAGAAACCACATCAACGGTTCAAGTTCTTAATGAGAGCCTTTTTCACTTGATGAATTACCTAGTTTGATGATATAATATTAAAACTCATTAGCTGATTATCTATCCTGAGATGAGAAGAAAGAATAAATATATGATCTACCAATGTTTTTTTTCATTCCAGAATAAAGCACTAAACTAGACGGGTAGGTAGTCTCTTTGAATCGCGGTTGCCCTTATACCGAACTGCTATTCATTTGAAACAATACGGTACATGCTACAAAATCAGAAAATATCTTTTGTAAGCTAAGCAATCGTAATGCCTGAACTAAATGCTTATTTCAGAATACATGCTGATAATATAAACATAACCTTGTAATAAAATATCTCCGGCGAGTGGTTTATTGACTTATCTCGGGGTTTGATTTGTCCGACCTCCCATTAGGTTGATGTACTAGTGAAATCAAATACATATACAATTATTAATTAGCGTTCTACCAAGTCTTTCTTCTATATGTATGCCTTGAAACAATACAGTATTATCTTTAGACTGCTGTTCGAATCATTACACCTAATAAAGGCCCTTTAAAGCCTTTTTTTTTGAGAAGACGTTAGGAATCAGCTGTTAGAACTGTCATTTATCATTCCTTTTCTGTCCAGGTATGGTGGTAGCTGTGAGATTTCAATTGGAAGTTAACCTTCAAAATAGATCCGTTTCATCACAATTGAAGATATCCCTAAGTGAAACTTCTTGATTGCTTCACTAGTGGCACTATTTTCTCACAATTGCATTTGTAGAAACCTTGCGTGCTTTGCCATAAGTGAATCTATTTCAGCCTCCTCTTCTCGCTGCCTAAATATGGTTTTTACTTGTTGAGAATTTTCTTATTGCAAAGTTATTCTGTAGCCGAGGGTATATCTTTTTATTTGTTTTGTCAACAGCTGCCAATACAATTTATCAAGGTTAATTTTTTTTTTCTTTTTTATAAATGAGTGATAAAAAAAAAAAAAAAAACCTCTTCGTTCAAAGGTAGCATTAATAACTTATATTCTCGCTTAGGTTCAGATCCTTTAGACAGTGCCCAGCAAATCATTGTTATTAGCTTTGGCACAATAATTTTAAATTTTTTTTTATTAATATTACTATGTACGACTATCACGCATTTTGATCTACTACTAACAAACAAGAAGCACAAATAGATTAAATACAAAAGAAAACAAAAATAAACAAATCATCAAACAACCGAAAAAAACAAACATCAAAAATCCCTTCTAAATTTTCCCCTTCTCTTTCCCTTCTTGTACTTAATGGTCAAGCAGATAGTTACTTGCGTCTTCTACATTGAAGTTGCTTTTCTCAAGAGCATCGAGTGCTTTGACTCTGTCAAAACCCATTTTGACCAGGCTTTCGACGGCCTGACTGTTAGGGGTGGAAGAAGCAGGAGGTTGTTGAGGCTGTTGTTGACCACTAGAAAGCGCACCAAAAGCGTTGCTAATGTCATTAGCAGATACCGCCGGTTTCGAAACGTTTTCATTGCCGAAACCGGCAAAGATAGAGTCCCATTCATCCTTGTTCACAGGTGGAACAGGGGTCTGACTGGTGGGAGCGTCGGTAGGAAAGGAATCGAATGGTGATGGCTTGTTGCTGGAAGAAGTTGGTCCGTTGCCCTCAACTGTGCCAAAACTGAATCCATGCGCAGGCTGAGGAGAGCTGACAGCTGACTGAGAAGCACCAATGGGCTGAGAAGACACAGATGGAGCACGGCCACCAACTGCAAACGGCGAGTTGCTAAAAGCATTAACAGAAGCGTTTTCCTCCATAGCCGGTTCTAACTTATCGAACGCAGCATCAAATGGATCGGCCTTCTTCGAATTGGGTTCAGACACCGGAGCGGGTGTGGCTTGGGCAGATGAAGCAGGAATGGCTGGGCTGCCAAAAGAAGCTTGAGATGTAGCTGGGAACGGAGAAGCAGGAGATGCGTTAGAGTTAATTGCAAAAGGAGAGTTGCTAAACGTATGAATCGCAGCCTTTTCCTCTTTTGCTTCTTCCAGACCATCAAAAGCAGCATCAAAAGGATCGCTTTCCTTAGTGCTACCCATGAAAGATGGGACAGGGGTGCCTTGGCCAGAGGGAACAGCAGCTGCAGAGACAGGGTTAGAAAGACCAGCAGAGTTTGATGCATGTGTGTTGGTTGCTTCATCATCTGAACTAGAGCTGTCATCGTCGTACTCCAACTCCTTAATAGGAGGGAACTCGCCAGCAGCCTTGGGAGCTGCAGGCCAGGGATTGCTGTCGCTGCTCTTCACTGAATCATGAGTAGAGTCAAGTTGAGTGCGAGTATCCTGAGGTATAGAACTCTCATTGTCAGCAGAGAGAGCCTGAAAAGCAGATGTAGAAACATTGGGAGCTTCAGAGCCTGTAGAACCAATAACATTCTTAGCTGTCTCAACTGACTCCGTACTAGGAGACACATGATCATTCAAAGAAGAAGAATGGGCAGAAGGATCCTCAGTATTACGAGGCACAACCTCAAAAGACTCGCTGCTAGAATTTAGATTGCTGTCTTGACCCAGAGTTGGAGCTTGTCTTAATGTCTGATCATTGATAGGATTCAAATTGTCGGGAGGAATAGGAAGCTGAGAGATAGAAAAGTTTGTAGATCTTTCTGCAAGTTCCTCGGAAGGCAGGGCACCAGAGACAGGTTCAGAGCTGACGGTCATTTCAGGAGAATCGGGTCTTGAGATATCAATATCGCCTCTCACAGACATCGAAGGATTGTTCTGAACACTGGAAGTGGTTGATTCAGGGCGACCCAAAGGCAGATTAAACGAAGAAATGGGTGCATTGTTGGGGTTGTACTGGAAGTCCGAGGAAGGAGGCGACGAGTTGGGAGTATCTACGGTGTTGTGTGTAGAAGACCGGGCAGGGTCAGTTGTGGTAGTGGGAGAAGAGATACCTAGCTGGTTGAAGCGGTCTTCAAAGTTGGCGTTAAAAGGAGCAGCAGTCTCACTAAAAGTGACAGGCTGATTAACCGGCTGAGAAAAAGCAGACAAGAAGGGATTCGTAGAAGACATAGGGCTGATAACAGAGGGAATCTGAGAGGGCGAACCAACAGAACTAAAGCTGGGCAAGGGAGAAGAAGACTCAGAAATTCCTGGAGCAGGCGCTTCTCTAGCAATCGACTCCTGGGTTTGAGAGATTTGAGACTGCAGCTTGTCTCTTTCACTTTCAGCAAAAGAAAACTGTTTCTTATTGATGGCGACAAAGCCACTCTGCTGCTTGGCTTCCTTTTGCAACTTTTCCAATGTTTGTTTTAGCCCAACAGTTTCTTCGTTCAAAAAGCGAATCTTATCTTTGAGATCAGCGTTCTTTTGTTGATCAGCAACAAGCTGATTGGAAAGCTCTTGGCATTGAGATTTGACAGCATGGTAAGATGCTTCTAAGATAGAATATTCGGAAGTGAGCTTTTCAGTTTCTTTCTTGGTGGAATGGAGCAGCTCCTGGGTTTCGTTAGATTTCTTCAATTGAGAATCATATTCGGATCTCAGAGATGCAAGACGAGACTGCAGATCAGCCTTAGTGGCAAGAAGTCTAGCAAGCTCGCCTTCAGCCTGCTCTCTCTTCTGACTAGCTTGGTTAGCCTGAGTCGACATTGAGTTAACTTGATTGGTGAGGTTGGCATTTTCAGTAGAAAGAGTTGTGAGTTTATTCGAATAATCGGGGTCATTGAGCAATTGAGATGATTGCTGCGAGAGCTGAGGGACAGGCGCCGAGAGTGGAACACCAGTAGCAGATGAAACCTGAACAGGTGCCGGCGACTCCGGCTTTTGAGAAATCGATTGGCCAAAAGATGATGTGGGAACAAATGGCGCACGGGTTCCTGTCAAATGAGATTGAAGAGTCTTCTCGGGTTGAGGTGTGGAGATAGGAGGAGTTTGGGGCGAAGGACCCAGAGCATCTCCCAAAGAAAGAAGATCGTTGAGAGAGCTATTGGCAGGAGGTTTTGGAATGACAGTAGGAGGCGCAGTTTCTTTAGAACGAGGGTACAAAGAAGCAGGCAAAGTAGCAGGCAATGTCTTTCCCAACAATTGCTGCTGAACCAGATACATTGCAATAGAAAACTCGTCCTTACTAAATTTGCCCGTGTTATGAACATCTGCAAGATCCCAAACTTGGGCGAGAGCATCCTCGCTCAAGTTAGAAGTTGTCAAAAAGGGAACGACTTCCTCAGCTCCAATAATACCCGTTTTAGATTTATCAAGATTGCTAAAAATGGATTCGAACTTTGCACGGTCTTGAGGAGTAATGATCCATTCCTGTTGACCTGTTAACTGTGGCTGTGCCTGCTGTCTCACCTGAAGGTGTTGTGAAGAACCAGTGTATTGATGATTGATGGGACGCTGGTCGGCAGGTGAAAGTGGAGGCGGCTGGTTGTATCTGGGAACGCTAGCATTGGAAGTGGTACTGGAGACGCGGGCTGAACCTCTAGCGGATCTAATCAACTCAAGAGTGTTTGGGGGCAAAACTGAGGGCAATTGTCGGATAGTATGAGTGATTAAAGATCTAAGCAGATGCATTGCTAGCACAAACTCGGTCTGATCCAACTGTCCACGCTTTTGAGTGTCGCAAAGGTTCCAGACTTGAATCAACGCTTCAGTCGACAAGCCAGATTTGAGAAAAATATTTCTTGCATCACCTCCATCAAGAAGACCAGAGGGAGCGTTACGATTGAACAGGTCAACATACGTAGTCTTATCAGCGGGAGAAATGGGAGGCAATGCACCAGACTGACCAGTAGATGTTGGGTTCACAGGAGGTTTAAAGCCTTCAAATACTGGTAACGGGCCAGCTGTGGAGAGAAAAAAAAAACAACAAAAAACAAAAGTTAGTAAATAAAACAAGCCAAACTTTACAACAAACAGAGCAACATACGAATATCAGCGAGATTAGCAGCTGGACGTTGGCCCTTCTGAACATGACCAATGATCCTAAGTGCAACAGAAAATGCGGCTTGATCCAGGAACCCCTTATCTTCAGGGTCAGCGAGTTGCCAGATTTCACCTAAAATGGCTTGCGAAAGACCAGATTTAACAAAAAGCTGAAGCGCAGCATCGCCGGTAACGACTTGTGTACCTTCTGGATCAGCCTGACGGAATAGTTGTCCGTATAATTGTTTTTCTTCAGGACTCAAGCGGATGACTGGAGCGCTTGGACTGAATAATCCTGAATTGGAACTCATTACTGAGTGTAATATGCGGATTGCTAGCGACGATTAAGAGAAATGAAAGTACAGACTGGATAGGAATCAAGGGATATGGAACAAATCCAATTGAAAAAAAGAGTTAGATATTATTATAGTCCGGAGAATGTAGACAGTTCCAGAAACTAAAAATTTGGATGGGATTTAGGAGAAAGAAGAAGGGGAAGGAAAGGGGCGATGATACGAATTTCAATTTAAAAACGAAAAGGGAGAAGGCGAGCACTTCTGCAGTCTGCAATCTGGTGAACATAAAATTGCATAAATGTTGACTAATACAAATACTAAGTCATAACTGCTAAAGTCAAACTACTAATCAAAATGGAGGTTGAAACAACACTTTACAAGTGCTAATACCAGTGATTACTATCAACTAGTTTTCTACAAGAGCTTATAAACAGTAAATTAATTAATTGTAGTAAAAAACAAATTAAAGGAAGATGAAAAAGCAGAAATTACGCGCTGAGTCTTCATTAAAATGAAATAGAAATCTTTTATTAGTAATCATAGCTTTGAAGAATCAAAACTACGTTGGCTATATAAGGGGACCTTGAGTGTTTAAATATGGCCTTTGTGTCATATATCGGCATTTGCATTCAAAGATCTTAAAAGCTGACTTGCCATGATGAGATGAGACTTAGGCCAATGGTAGGATTAACCATGACAAAATGCCCTCGTATATCAATAAATTAAAAAAAAAAAAAGTCTTATGCCTGCAATTTCTTCTCCCTGCTTCTTTGCTTGAGCTTTTCAAAAATCTTGAGCTTGTTCCTGGAGTCATCTAGCTCAAAAGCTAGACGGTCGTTCTCTTCTTTCAAACGATCATTTTCACTTTGAATTTCTTGATATTCACGCTCAACATCTTCAAATAGGTAGCTCAGCTCGTCACGTTCTTTGTTCAGGTATTTGTGAACGCTCTTGGAAGGGGTGTCAGCGACATCGTCAAAATCTGTGGAGGCAATGGTGTTGGGGTTCTTCTCATCAGCTTTGATTACTGGAGCACTTGGAGCGACAGGGGCTGCATCTTCAACCTCAGCGTTTTCGACGTCTTTGCTTTCGGTTTCCTTCACCGGACTTGCTTCAGGGAGATCAGAAGCAGGCAGACCAGAAGAAGAAATTTCAACTTTTTCCTCTTCTTTGGCATCGTTTTCTGAGGTCAGAGAAATGGTTTTCTCGGCAACTGGTGATTCATCTTCGGTTAGATTGCTCTTCTTTTCAGCAAGTTTTGCTTCAATCGCAAGAACCCTCTTGCTGACTTCAGCTTCAATGTACTTTTCGATATTTCGGTTATATTCTTCAATCTCCTTCTTAGTGTAGGTAGTCTTCTCAGGCGATAAGAGCAATTCGCTGAAAGTATCAGCCTCTTCGACAATAGCAACTTTTTCTTCTGTAGCTGCCATTATGGAATTGTGAGCTATGTAGATTTGCGATGATGAGGGGATCAAAATTCAGAGTTCCAAGTAAAGGATTATAACTGTAGGAAGAAAAAAAGAGAAAAAAAAGGGAAAGAAGGGTAGTTTTGATCCTGCAAATATAAATTTACAGATCAAAACGCTCATAAAAACTGTAAACGTGGAGACATTATTTTCCTGCTCATTTCTAGAATTCCGACGTTTTGCAGTGCTAATGAAATCGAAGACTGGAACGGATTCAGCTATGCCGTTTACAGTAAAATGTAAATAGCCGGTACTCAGCTGCATATGATAGATGACCATTATTAATACAACAAATATTAAAGTGTAAGTACTATATCACAAATAATTTTACAATTCCTTTTATTTTTCAGTTCATATATCAAATACTATACAGTCTAAAGTACAGAGAGTAAAATGTTATAACTAATAAGAATCCGATAGGGTATTATTCCCTAATACAATTTCCCCATAGTCCTATTTATTTGTATATATGAAATTCGACTTGCTTTTACTAGAAATACAAGAAGTAATTGTTTTTATTTGCAAATAAAACACGAAGGAAGATGAGTAGATATTAATATATATTAGGAGGAAGAAAACTACACAGAAAAATTGGTAGACAGGTTTAACTATCACACGATAGGCACAGTCTTCAGTCCAGATATGGATTTTTAATTGAATAGAAAAAAACCAACAATAATAAGTACCCAACATACTTTAGTTATAAACAGTTTGGACAACTCATTCAAAGGAGCAAGTCAGATGATCAGGGATAAATTAGGGCTCTTGATTCTCTTGATCGAAGGGAATGAGACCCTGTGATTCCCTTCAGGCAAACCACTTAGGGTTGTTTGTTTTTCCTTAGCTAAAGCAGTTTGGTTAACTGGACCCAAACAGAGCAGTAACTTTACCAACAGTGCCAGCTTTCTACATTCCAAAAAACTACGACGATGGTGGACATGCAGGCTGAGTTTGTGAAAAATTTGGCGTTATAAAATGTCGGAATCCCAAATACTTGTTAGGACAACTGCTTAACTAGCTCTGCGAAGAAAAGTGTTTCAGAGCGAAATGTTTTCTTTTAATATTCTTGCTACTTTATTTATTCTTCTTTTATTTTATAACTTTAGATATCGGCACAAAAAAAGGTTTATTATTACGACTATTGCGGCCGGACAAGTCTTCATACAAGATATCTGTGTCAACAGTAATTAGGACTCAAGAGAGACCCTTGGCTGTGTCAACTCTTAGAGAAAAAAAGGAGTAAATGAATGAGGTATTGCACTTGCAGCTGGTGGAAGACGATTAGACTTTTCTTCTATAAATTTATTTGATTTGCTATCCTCTCATTTCCCTATTTATTTTTTACTTTTTATTTTTTTTTCAGTGTTGATGCTTGTTTGTGGTTTGACTCAGACTCTTCTTAGGTCCTATCAACTCTTTACATTGGGCCCACTATTTGGGAGTCCTGAGCCAGAAGCCCCACATATCTGTGATGTCTGTGATATTGACCAACAATTGTTTTGGAGTAAGCAATAGACCTGGTGGTTCACAACCGCATGATTTTTAGTCAACAGCTTCTTCATCGTGGCCCTGGATATCATGATAAGCTCAAAATGTTTTAATACTTGTCCATCACCACGCGCTGTGGTCGATTGCCTTTGGGGTTATATTTGCTATCATTTGTTTCCTCTTCTCATTCCCGAGTCCATGTTCTGGGCTTCTGCATCTTGCCAGTTTGCCTAGCGCGCAAATGTTTATTGTCATCTTTTTGTGTACGGCGTTTACTAGCGCACAAGAACATATTGCCTGTTATGATAATAAACAGGTGCATTAGCGTTTGGTTTCCATCGGATATGTCAGCTTTGCAGACGGTCTGTCCGCGTACGTCAACATTCTTTTCACTGTTTGTTTCTGACCAGATCATTCACTTGCTTATCTCCAAACTGGATAACTCGCATAATTTTAAGAAAGCCCTTTATATCGCCATTGTGGCGGGGAATGTGCTATTTTCATTTGTAGGCTTTATTATTTACGTTTACGTTTGCAATGAATACATGTCAGCACCTGCTTTCGGCTCACGTAAAAATGTTTACATGAGAATTACATTTAAATTTGGTATTCCGACAGTCGTTTTTCTGGTGCAAACCTTTTGATAATTCCATTGAGATTTCTCTTTGAACACTTCTTTGAAGATTGTATGCATGCGGAAGAGCATCAGGTGTTTGGGTGGACCGTGCGGGCTCTAGTTGTTGCTAGTAACTGTGCCATTGTATTCATTACTCCCGAAGTAATTCCATTTTACAATGGTCTGCCCTCAATAACATCGGTGCTCTTTGCTACCTGATGAGTTTTATATTTTGGAGTGGCGTGCTTTCATATGCCCAGCTAGGAACAGCGCGTCGACTGGTGGCACCGCCAGGAAATCTATGGTAACTCGATTGCTCTCAATATTCTGCCAATATTCATTTATCTGCTGTGTCTCGGTCCCCACGAACAGTGCAGAAAATTATAACTAATTATCGGACCGGTTCTGTCGATGGGGTTTTCAGCTGAGCAAATAACGGTTTCAAATTTTGACCAGACAGTATGGGGATTGTGCTTGTTTTTATCTTATTTTTAGACACTAGATTTCTTTTTTTTTTTTTTGTGATATATAAATCTTGCTTTTAATATTTGTCTTTATCAATGATGACTTATATTACTTCAAAGTTTCTATGGCGCTGATTATTATCAGTACCAAAAACAGCGAGTCCATCCTCTCTTATACTCCGTGTCAAAACGAGGCAAAAGTCCGAGTTCAACGGTTCTCTAAACATAATACGAAATATCAAAAAAATAGTACATATTTATAGAAAAAAAAAGTAGATATAAACCTCGAAATCCCCTGGAAGAAGAGACTTTGACGAGGTTTTTATCTGATTTTCTAAATATCAATTCTATCGATAACGCCAATAAGCTTTACACACACATACAATCTAGATCAAAATCTCGCTAAAGCCCCAGCGTATCATGAAGATTGTTATCTTTGAAACAGACGCACCACTGCCCATCGCCCGCGCAAAGCACGGGTCATACGGCGACATGTTCAAAGCCATGCTCCAGCGCGCACCGAGCTTTGCTACTGCGGGGCCCGTTGAATATGTACACATACACATCCATGCAGACTCGCCTGATGGTGGTGTGCATGATTTGCCCCCGCTTAGAGACGTGGACGCAATTTTAATTACGGGTTCGCGAAGCAACGCTTACGACACGCATATCCCCTGGATTAACCAGCTAGCCGACTATGTTAAAGACGCGTTGGCGGAAGAAAGTAAGACCCGTGTTGTCGGGATTTGTTTTGGCCACCAGATTATAGGCCGCGCGCTCGGCTTACAAGTAGGCCCGAACCCAGCCGGCTGGGAACTTTCCCTAACGGAAATGGCGCTAACCTCCGAGGGGGAACCGCACTTCATAACGGCAACGCAGAACAACGCTAAGCTGGCATTAATGCAGTTTCATCACGATATAGTGTTCCCTCCTTTACCGGCGAATGTTTCGGTACTAGCAAACACGGATGCGTGTGCGGTGCAGGGGATGCATCGGCCACGCAAGCTCTGGAGTGTACAGGGGCACCCGGAGTTTGACATTGACATTGAGTGTGAGCTGCTCGAATATGCCGCTGGTACGGGCATGGACCGCAAAATAATAGATGCGGCAATTGCAAAGCTAGAGAACCAGGAAACGCGTGTAGAGCGAGACCGTGCAGCTGCCGCAGATGCTATGGCAGCATTTTTGCTGGAGTAAGCATGAAGAAGATCTGAAAGAAAAATGGCAATTTAGAGAGTTTGTAGATTTAAAGTAGTTTGAATGCTCGTCGGTCCTCTTTTTTATTATTTCTTTTTATCACTTATTCAATGGTTTATTTTATTGGTATACTGGAAGTTTCATGACGTTTTACAACAGGGTGCAGATGCATCTTTGCCGCGGTCTTTTTTATGGCCAAGAGAGAACCTGCCAGCCAACACGAGCCTATACAGACATCAGCCTGTGCACAGAATCATCACGTGGTTTACCCCAGTACTTAGAGAATTTGCCCATAGCCCCCTTTATCTTCCAGCAGCAGCAGCAGCAGCAGCAGCAGCAGCAGCAGGAGCAGCAGGGAGGAGAAGCCTGGAATTACAAAATCAGATACGCAAGGAGCTCTTACACCAGCCGCCTTGGCTGTTGCGTGCAAAAGTGTCTGGAGAGTGACAAAAAAGAAAAAAAAGAAAACAAATTAAGCTGGACAAAACCAGGGTATTTGGTACGTGCAATGCCAGGAGAAAAAAAAACGCATACTGTTCATATACCTTTCATGATAACTGAAAAATTATAAAAACTCCTGAAAATATCACTCTTTGCGCTTCTCTTTCTCTTGGTTCTTATTGATTTTCAATCAGCTCCGGTTGGCTAAAAGAGAGAATAAAAAGATAAATATTGAAAGGATAGAAACCTCACCCTTACATAGAAACACACAGCATGTCCATATTTAGCAAAATCTCAACGCATATCGACTACATGAAAGCCTCGCGGACCAAGGGCCACCAGCTTTCGCCAACCACGAGCCTCTCACCAACAAATTCTGAGCTTCACGATCCTTTCAATGTCGCTGACACCGAAGACTCCAGCATCTACGATAACACCGGTAGCTATAGCAATACTATCACTGCCGCAGATGATTATCTGGTGCCAACACGCGCGCGCAAGAACTCGTTCCTGACCACACTTAAACATAAACTATCCATGAAGCGTCTGCCTGCGTCAACAGGGCAACTGCACTATGACGGCACGGAGGCCGGCCATGACCTAACTAACTCACCATTTACGGACGCGCATATAAGCAGCGAACATACCAATAAACAGTTTACCGAACAGTGGACGCAAAAGTCCGCCAGCATCCGTAAGCGCTCCAACACCATCAGTGCTGCCCCGCCGCCAATACCTGAGAACGACACTTTACCAGGGCTAGGCGGCCATCGCACCCTGCAAGCAAGCAAGTCGGCACTTAACTTGCGCCGTCAGTGGAAGTCTCAGGAGCAGGGCAACCACCCTGAGCCCGTGCCACCATTACCTATAACCGGACTTAACCGCACCGACAACAACTCAGCCTTGGAGACACCCGTGAGCGCCAGCCCGAGCACTAACAACACCGCGCGAACCATGTATAGCACCAGCAGCACCAACACGAGCAGCTTTACGCTCAACTACAACGATGCTAAGCACGACCCGTCGCGAATAGCAGCAGCGGCGGCAGTACCACCACAACGTGTGCTCACACCTGAGTTTGACACCCGAGTTTCGCGGGACTCGTTTGGCGCTGGAAGCTACTACTTTGGCAACGACACGCTGCTGACCAAACAGCCGGCGCCTTCGCGTAGAATGTCCTTTCTCAAGTCATTCAAGAGCAGCGGCCGCTGAGAGGCCAAACCCTCATCCTCAGAAAAAACAAAAAAAACAAAAAAAATAAAAGAAAAAACAAAGACATACCTTTCCCTTTTTTCTTCTCATTCTTTACCCCTTCATAGACCTATTTATAAACCTGGCATGTAACTTTTTTTTTTTTTTGTTAAAATCATAAACAAGCACTAAATTTAAGGTTGTGATTAATTAGTATTACAAGAAAGCCATTCTGGGGTAGACACCATGACCACACAGTCTACTGCGTTGGACAGCCATCAAGATCGCCAGGTACCTTAGGAAGACCGTCAGCGCCCATATCAAGGCCTGGAATGCTTCCAGATGCAAGATCACCCATGAGCTCTGGTGGGGGCGCACCCGAACTCTGCATCTGCTCCATCAGGGCCGTAATATACTTGCGGTCGACCTCATTGTCATCGCTGTATTCTGGTTTTTCAAAGCGCAGAACCACATCCGAAATGATGCGGTATTGATTTAAGTACCTGCTGCGGTCATCAGCGCTGATTTTCTTTTCATTCTCCTCCATCCAGGCGGGGTACTTGTCATACATCTCCTTCATGGGCTCGTAGAGAATCTCCTTGGACGCCATCTGTTCAAGCATTTCGTTGATAAGTTTAGACATGTCCATATCAGAGCCATCACCACTACCCATAGCCGACTCAAGGTCCTTCATCATCTTGGCAAGGAAGTCGTCGTCAGCAGACTCTAACACAGATTTATCAATCTCTTGCTTTGACTCGTTCAGTCGGTTCATTGTCTGCGAGATTGTGTCCTGGAAATTAACCTTTTCACCGGTTGTGGATGTGGTGGATGCAGGGGCGGCCTTTGTAGTAGCAGCAGCAGCAGGACTTCGCTTACTGTCAGGTTCCGTGATCTTGGAAATTTCTTTGAGCATGGCCTCAAACTGCTGTTGTGTATCGGTTGAATCGCCGAGCTCCTGGACAAGACTCTCCATACCGACTTTCAGTTTAGACGCAAACATAGTTTCAAATTCGTCCAGATCAATATCTTCGGTAGGTGGATAAGCCTCGGCATTTGAGGCCGCGGCAGGGGGGGCAGCTTGGGCCGCAGACTTTGCTGGTGTCGGGGAAGCAGCAGAACCAGCAGAACCCAGCTCAACCGTAGCAGCGGATGCCGCTGGCGTAGCTGTATTAGTGACTCCGGCACCCGGGGGCGCACTTAGGATCTGGTCCGAAAATTCATCTAGGAAATCTGAAAATGTGGGGTTAGCAGGTGATTTTGCTGATATGGACGAAAAAAAAAGGCAGGGACGTACCGTCCAAGTCGTCTAGATCGTCCCGATCTTCAAGCACAGGCTTAGCAGTGTTTGACATGCTGAATTGGCAATAAGAACTAGAAACTGTAAGGCAATTCTATGCGGTACCGAGGTGAATAGAAGTAAAGAAACCAAGATTGGAGCAGTTGAAGGGAAAACGGGCAAAGAAACAGGCGAGTGAATATGGCAAGGCCTAACCCTATACTGCATAAGCGTCAAAACTGCTTGTGCACTTGTGCTGGTGACAAAAATGTAAACAAAAAGCCAATTTTTGAAAACCACAATACAAGCGTTCACAGACACATCCTCCGACTAAAAATCAGATCAGACCGACCGCACCCGTCCGGAACAGGCCGCATCCACACATAGACACAGCAATAGACGAATATTTACAATGTCCCTCTGCACAAATCGACTTCAAGAAGAAAGGTAGGTGAATTTATTTTTTTTTATTTTCGCTTTTGTCGTCCGGATCTAACTCCGGCACGCGCCCCCGATCCCTGATAGCTAACACTCGCGCAGAAAACAGTGGCGCAAAGACCACCCGTTCGGTTTTTACGCTAAACCAAACAAACTCAGCGATGGAAAACTCGACCTCATGAACTGGTCTGTCGGCATCCCTGGCAAGGCTGGTACGATGTGGGAAGGCGCCACATACCCGCTCACGATTGCGTTCACGTCGGAGTACCCGACAAAGCCACCCAAGTGCAAGTTTGACCCAGGCTTCTGGCACCCGAACGTTTACCCATCTGGCACCGTATGCCTTAGTATCCTCAACGAGGATGAAGACTGGCGTCCTGCCCTCACTCTGAAACAGATCCTGCTCGGCATCCAGGAGCTGCTAAACACGCCAAACCTCGATTCGCCGGCCCAGGCCGACGCGTTCCATACATTCAAGAAGGACAAGGCCGTCTACGAGAACAAAGTCAGAGAACAGGCCAACAAGTACATGAAGTAATGATGATGACCCGATACAACTAACTAATCACAATGAATATAAAAGCCAAACTATTTCTCTCTACATTATTTACTACTTGCCGATAATGTAAAAGTTGAGATTGTTGCGGGGGTTAGAAAACTGGTCCTGTGCTGTCCCCAGCTGCATTCGGGCCAGTCCTCTTTGCACGCTTGCACTATTTGCAGCCTCCTCCTCCTGTCGGAACGCGTCGGCCTGTGCCGCCAGCACTATATCGTCAGGCGAAGGCGTGCTGAACGCATGGTAGATCTCGTGCTGTATCGCGGGGCTGTATACGTAGTTTGCGGGTTTGACCTTCTCAGCCATTGTAAAGGTCTGCTCTGAGAATTGTGTAGTGTCTGTTGTGGCGCCTGCAGAGCCAGAATATGGATTCGAGTAGTCGATCTCAGGGAAAAGGTCTTGTATCGCCACCTGTTTTGGCACCGTAGTTTGCTGTTTACTCGAAGACTTGAGCGAAGACAAGGAAGCTGTAGATGCTGGAGGTTTAGGGACAAGCTTTGGAATGGAGCGCTCGCGCGGCTTTGGTGACTCAGATGGTGATGCTTTCTTTTGTAACCTGTCTAGTAGATTAATGGAGGAAAAGGTGCCGTCAGTGGACTCTGGGCCCGCACCAGCAGTGCGCTTAGATCTCTGTTTAGCAAGCGATGCGAGTTTCGACATGGTACTGTTCTATAGATAGTATATACAGAGGGTAGTTTATGCAGATTAGGATGTGCCGGTGATAGCTAAGTATATGAGTCGGGACGGGGGAAGAAGAAAAGCGACCGATCTGGACGGGGTGCGATTTCTTTTTCTATTTTTATTATATTTATTTTTCTTTTTTAACTTCACGTCATTCAAATCTTCAACTCTCTGCCCTGAACAACTGCATCTCTACAACCCCTGCCTGCCATGTCAGTAGAAATAGACAATTCCCTCGAAAGAACACTCTACGCCTCGTCTAGCGTTCAAATTTACCAGGTCCCCCCGCTTAAGTCGCTGGCGCAGGGCCACCGCGCCGCCGGCTGGGACGTGTCCAACCCAATCTGGGAGGGCAGCCTCCGCGTGCTCGAAATTGAAGACCTCACAACAGGCGCCCTGACCGGACAGCTGCGACTCTTTGACACGCAATCTGGCGAGCTTTTTGCTGCAGCACCTTACACAAAGGACGGCAAGGGAATTGAGCCTGTTTCAGACTCTGGCCGCTACTTTGCCGTCCGCGTTGTCAACGGCACCCAGAGCGCTGTGCTTGGGCTTGGTTTCAAGGACCGAAGTGAGGCATTCGAGTTCAATCTTGCATTACAGGATTTCCGTAAGCACGCGTCCGCAGGCGATGACGCTGGCCTGGAGCTGCAAGACACCAACAAGTTCTCGCTCAAGGAGGGCCAGAAAATTCATATTAACATTAAGGGCTCATCGGGAGCAGCACAGGAAGCAAATGCGGAGACATCTGATGAGCCAGCGCAAATTGCGTTGCTCCCACCGCCTCCGTCTAGTAGGCGCGAGTCTACCGAGCCTACCGAGCCTGCTGGCTTTGACGATGATTTTGGTGATTTCCAGTAACATATAACATCACAACTATATACATTTTTTTGTTTCTTTCATTTACTCCATGTAACAACTATATACACACAAAAGTACACGTCACTTAGGCGTCTCTAGCCCAAACCTCTCTCCGTCTAACCCGGTCAGCCCGAATCTTCTTTCTATGCTCTGTCCATCTCGACTTAATAATCTCCAGCGTCTCGTTCATCTGCTGCTGTCTCTCGACCGTCGTATTCGACGCAATAGAAATGAAGAAGGGCGAGCAATTAAACTTGGCTGCCAGTGCCTTGCGGGTCCACTTCTCGGGGTCCTCGATTCTCAGACGCTGGATTTCCTTGACCTCCGCCTCGGTCAGGTTGTACTGCTTCTTGTTATCGCTCAGCTGGGGCATGTTTGAGATGTCGTGTTGCTTGGTATTCCAGGGCGCAGTCTTTCTGGGATCGCTGTTAGGCAGAAATGCCGCAGGGGTCTGGTGCGGCGTGGGGACCGCCGCCGGGGGGTTGTAAACGACGCCCTCGGGCAGCAGGATCCGAGTCTTGTTGGCGGATCGCGTAGGGTGGAAAGTCGTGGGGAAGGGGGCCTTAACGTCCCTCTTTTTGGCAAATGAAGACACGAGTCTCTTTTGGACAGCCGAAGCAGACTTTGACGTGAACATCTTGGGGCAAATGCAGGCGGGTTGGGGGTGCAATGTGGGCGGGTTTTGATGATCAATGCTCGTGAAAGGGAGGAGGAACAAAAAATTTTTTTATGGGCCTGTGGTTGGACGGTTTGATTTTTGTGCAGTAGAACACAGAATGTAGCGTAATTCTGAGACACTGATCCCACACACACACAAACACACACCCAATATATCGTCAGAACTCAGATCAGCTTCAAACCATTCAGTTGCAACCATCGATGGCAAAGATGGACCCTGTATATATTGACAAGTTAGCTACGGACATTGCAACCCAGCTTAACAGAACGAAAAATGAAAATCTTGCAAAGCAAGTCATCTCATTTGCTCAGAAGTTCTCTTCGGAGCTAGCCTTTGTGCGCGCTTGCCAGGCATTTGGCAAGTTTGATGCGGCGTTTCTTGCCCGCGTTTACGAGGTGGTCAACGACAACAAGAAGGCCGTGGAGGTAAAGACTGAATTTGATAGCGACACAAAGTTGAGTGGGATTAAGCAGGAAAAGGGTGGTCTTTATGTTCCCGTCAAGCGTGAGCCAGGAACTACCATCAAACAAGAAAGCAAGTATGGCTTAGACCTGCTTGCAAAGAAGGTCAAGCTCGAAAACGAAACGAAAAGAATAAAGCTTGAGAGTAACGCAGATCCTGTCAAGATTGAGTACGACACAGACAGATTCAAGCAAGAGAACGAATCAAATGGAATAAAACGGAGCCTCAACACAAAACCTCTGTTTAAGAAACCGAGTCACTTGTCGTCGCAGACAATCAAACGTGAGCGCAGTAGTGACGACCGACTAGGCAGACTGTCGCAGTCTGCGCGCGAGAAGCTGGAGGCAATTCGTGCGAAACGCGGAGTGAAGAGTGAGTCGAGCTTCAACTCTCAGTCTAGCAACTCGGCATCACCGACTCTAACCAGCAAGCGATCAGGCTCAACGGCTTCATCACATTCTACACATTCGCAATCACAGTCTGGCCAGTCTAGATCGGACAGTTACTCGCGGTCTCAGTCACGTTCATCTCAGTCTAATTTGACACGGTCGCCGTCTCCTAAGCCAATCGATGGCGATGACCAATTCGACGAAGACTCACTTAACAATCTCGACCGTGATTGGTATCTTGGTGATGAGTTTGGACATGCGGCAGGCGATGACTCCCACAATCCGTTTGGCGATGGGTACTATGACGAACAAGCGGAACAAAAGCTTCAGAAAAAGGTTGTCACACGCATGTCGAACATTGCACGCCAGAAACAAAAGGAGTCTGACATGTGGGAGCAAAACCAGATGAGGACTTCTGGTGTTCAGCAACAGGGATATGTTGATACTGATTTCAACGATGAGGACGAAAATAGAGTCCATCTTTTTGTGCACAACTTGCGTCCGCCTTTTCTTGATGGTCACCAGGTGTTTACGCGGCAAAAGGAACCGATATCAGCGGTTCGCGATCCACAGAGTGACATGGCAGTATTTGCAAAACGTGGTAGTGCTCTGGTCAAGGAGCGTCGCCAAAAACGCGAACGTCAGGATCAAGCGAGGGAAGCGGCCAATATGGCTGGAACAACGCTTGGTAACGTACTTGGTGTGAAGGATACAAGCGTTGAAGAGGAGGAGGAAGCAAAAAACAGCACCAACAAGTTTTCAGAATATCTCACAAAACAGGAGGGATCGAGTGAATTCAGTAAGACACGGACGCTAAAGGAGCAGCGCCAGTTTTTACCGGCGTTTGCTGTGCGCGAGGATCTTCTTAAGGTAATTCGTGATAATCAAGTGGTCATTGTCATTGGTGAAACTGGTTCTGGTAAAACGACGCAGTTAACACAATTCTTGTATGAGGATGGATACAACAAACGCGGTATGATAGGCTGCACACAGCCTCGTCGTGTTGCCGCTATGAGTGTCGCGAAGCGTGTCAGCGAGGAGATGGAGGTGTCACTGGGCAATGAGGTTGGTTACTCCATTAGATTTGAGGACTGCACAAGCGACAAGACAGTTATAAAGTATATGACTGACGGTATTTTACTACGTGAATCGCTTGCGGACCCAAGTTTAGACAAGTATTCATGTATTATCATGGATGAGGCCCACGAGCGTGCGTTGAATACTGATGTATTAATGGGTCTGTTTAAGTCAGTTCTTACTCGGAGAAGAGATATCAAGCTAATTGTGACATCCGCTACAATGAATGCTGACAGATTTTCTGCATTCTATGGTGGTGCACCGCAATTCACAATTCCGGGCCGCACTTTCCCCGTTGATATCCTTCATCACTCAACACCAGTTGAAGATTATGTCGATGCTGCTGTTAAGCAGGTTATTCAGATCCATATTCAGAGCGGTCCTGGTGATATCCTAGTATTTATGACTGGCCAAGAAGATATTGAGGCCACTTGTGAGGTCATTGCTGAGCGGCTTGCGCTGCTCAACAACCCAGCACCACTCGAGATTCTTCCAATATACTCACAAATGCCGGCTGACCTGCAGGCTAAGATTTTTCAGGCAGCAAAGAAGGGCACCCGGAAGGTCATTGTTGCCACAAACATTGCGGAGACATCCTTGACAGTTGATGGTATTATGTATGTGGTCGACTCTGGTTACGCCAAGTTGAAGGTATACAACCCAAAGATGGGTATGGATATGCTTCAAGTTGCACCTATCTCTCTTGCCAACGCGAACCAGCGATCCGGTCGTGCAGGAAGAACAGGAAAGGGTGTCGCGTATAGGCTCTATACAGAGCGCGCTGAAATTGACGAAATGTATCCACAAACTATTCCTGAGATTCAGCGTACTAACCTTGCCAATACTCTATTATTGCTTAAATCACTTGGTGTGGACAATCTGCTCGAATTTGATTTCATGGACCCACCCCCGACAGACACCATTACGTCGAGTTTGTATGATTTATGGGCACTTGGTGCTCTTAACAACGTTGGGCAGTTGACGCCACTTGGAACCAAAATGTCCAAATTTCCCATGGAGCCGTCGCTCTCCAAATTGCTAATCATGTCTATTGAGTATGGTTGCACTGAGGAGATGCTAACGATTGTTTCAATGCTTTCGGTTCCGTCTGTTTTTTACCGACCAAAAGAACGCCAGGAGGAGTCTGATACTGCGCGTGAAAAGTTTTTTGTAGCAGAGTCGGACCATCTCACGCTGCTGCACGTTTACTCGCAGTGGAAGGCCAACCGCTACTCAAACGCGTGGTGCGCGCGCCATTTTCTTCATCCCAAGGCCCTTCAACGTGCCAAGGAGGTCCGCACGCAACTTGCATTTATAATCTCGCAGGACAAGTCGCTTACAGTTCGTTCATGCGGAACTGACTGGGACGTTGTACGCAAGTGCATTTGTAGTGGTTACTTTGCGCAAGCAGCCAAGGTCAAGGGCCTGGGCGAGTATATGAACTTGCGCACTAACGTGGCAATGCAATTACATCCGACCTCGGCGCTCTTCGGACTTGGGTTCCTGCCAGACTATGTTGTGTACCACGAGCTGATTCTAACATCACGCGAATACATGTCCGTGGTCACGGCCGTAGACCCGTACTGGTTGACAGAGTTAGGTGGCGTGTTTTACAGCATCCGAGAAAAGGGCGCCTCGAGTCGTGGTAAGCGCGCCACGGAGATTGAGCATTCGCGCAAGATGGAACTTGAAGCTGAGATTGAACGTGATCGCAAGACATATGAGAAAAAGCGTGAGGACGCCATAAAGCGCACCGACCGCAAAAAAAGTAGTATTGTGGTAATGCCTGGCAGCCGCCGACCTCGAGGCAGCCGGCGCGGTGTTTGATTATACCAGCTCTTGACAACTTGGGGTTTTTGCATTTTATTTATTATCTTCTCAAATCCTAAAATCTCGTATAAAAATTATATGTTATATTATTTTTTTTTCTTGGTATGTATTTAATGTAGCAGGATGTTGTCTATAATGCGGGTTTGCTTTCCCTGCTTGTTGGGAACGCGGATGGCAGCAGATACAACGGCGCCAGTACCGGGGACAATAGTGTCAATCTCGCGCAGCTGCTGCTTGTCCGCAATTGAAACGTACTCTACCTCGATCTGGAAGTTGTCATCGATGCTGTTTCCGAGAGTGTAGGGCTCAAACTCGCGGTTGATGGCAGTGATAAGCTCGTCACGATTCGTGACGCCAGATCGGTAAAGAGTCTCGGCGGCGGTGAGGGCGTCATGAAGCACTCTGGCCTTGGCTCGGCTTGAGTCTGTCAAATACAGGTTCCGCGAGCTCATGGCAAGCCCCGAGGGCTCACGCACCGTCGGTCCCATCACGACCTCTGTGTCGAGCAGCAAGTCACGCACCAGCCTTGTTACCACTGTACACTGCTGAATATCCTTTTGCCCAAAATAAACCCGCTGGGGGCGCACGACGTTGAGCAGTTTGGTCACCACGGTTGCAACTCCTTTGAAAAAATGGGGCCGCACTGAACCCTCTAATTGACTACTAAGACCGACTACTTCAACCACAGTTTGAATCCCGCTGATACTGTCGGGGTACATTTCCTGCACGCTTGGTGTAAATACCGCAACAGGGTTGCTGCTGTTTTTACTGTCTATATCATTTCGCCCCTTTTGCTGCTTATTGAACTCATCAATAACAGAACGTATCTGCGCCAAATCACTTTCAAGATCGCGTGGGTAGGTTTCAAGATCCTCATTTGGCGCAAACTGGCTAGGGTTAACAAAGATTGAGATGGCCGTGACATCGTTTTGGGCCAAAGCGGTACGAATGAGGTCAAGGTGACCGGCGTGTAAACTACCCATGGTAGGAACAAATCCAAGGGTCTTGTTGGTAGCGCCACTAACAGCGGCAGCACGCCACTGCCGGAAGCCCGCAACGGTGTCTATTACTTTGATGTAGTTGCGGGTGGGCCCAGCGCTAGTACGAAACCCTCGCGCAAGGGCAGCTGCCGATAGCCTGGGGGCAATACGGAGAGTGTTAGTGTAGAAAGCAAGCATAAAAATTCAGGTACTGCTGGTTAAAGCAAAATGCTAGTGATAGAGTGATAATCAGTTAAAATACAAGTAACTGATAAAAAAAAAAGGAGGATGATAAATGAAATCATATTTATAATGACAGGAAACTGAAAAGTTTGAAGTCTCGGGCTAAAAGATGGACGTGGGGCTGACGCTTGTTTGGGAAAACACCCAAAAAAAAAAATTTTTTGGTAAAAAAGTATGGGGTAATTAACGAAGGACCAAATTGATTAACTACGTCTTGTTTTTTACAACCTCGGTGCTTCGGACAACAGAACGGAGCTTTCATAGCAAGCAAAACTCCCAATAGAAAGATGTAGACTTCATCAAGGTCAGTTAGAGTTTATCAAGTGTTTGTTGTAGATACGAGGGTTCATTTGGTGTTTATATCGGACATGGTCAACCATGTTAAACAAGACATTAAGGGGTCTTTTAGGGAACCTGAATTCCCATGACATTTACTAAAAAAAGGAGTATATTGCTATAGAATGCAAACCGCACCAGCAACAAGTTGATTAAAAACCCATTGTAAGGTCCGGTAGAATCAACGCTGGGCTACGTTTGCAAAATTGTACAAAATACAATTAGGATTTATTCCAAATTACTTCATATTGAACTTGGTTCTTTTTATATTATTGTATTTCTTTGAGTCTTTTGAATGTCTACATTGTTCTTTTTACTTTTTTTCCTTCGTTGGTTATTAATCTTACATAACAAATATAAACAAAATACTTTACTCACAGCATATTTTGACGGCTTCAGGTATTTCAGTCTTACAGTCTCTAGTAAAGTCCCCAGTGGATGGCTGTCTTTTTTATTATCATGTGGTAGGAACTCGGTCGTTTGTATTATAGCTCATGTTGCACTGACCAAGGTCCTTCATCAACACTGTGACCAGGCACAGTTTGTCGCGATTGTAGGCTATGTGATGTTTGAGCGTGGAGCTTGTGGCCCTCGATTTCTTATGATATGCAGGGTTTTCATTGTTCTTCTTGGGTGTGTCTATTCTCATGGCAAGTACTCTTTCATGATATGAATCCCATTTGATAGACCTAACAGCTTGGCTAAGCCCAGGTCTTGTGAGACCCCTAAAATATTTCTCTCTTCAATGCTGCTCTCTGACAGATCCTGACAATACGTTGTATATTCTCGATCTGCCCTGTTCACACTCAGCCATTGCTGGTTCGCGGCCAAAACCATCGAAACTCGTTGACACGTGACCGTCAGCACTCACGTGCGCCGTTTTCCCCTTTTCAATAAACAAAAAACGCGGCCATACCACAACACAACCCATTGTCGCGTTTTTATTACATTGTTCTTGCCCAAATTTTTCATTCCCATTCAGACTTTGATCACATCTCCGAGCAATCACTACCTTGCCTGCTCGTTAGCCATGAACCCGCAGTCCTCAGAATCCCTGCAAAGGGGCCCCCAGAGGACGTCCATGAACCCTCCGCACAACAGCAAGTCGATGCTCCCGACGGCGCGCAACTCGCTCACCTCAAACCACAGAAGATCTGGCAGCAGCCGGCTCTCGGTGATTTCAAACCCACGCAACTCCCTTGCACCTGGACGGTCTACCCCTTACTCTCGTGGTACGCCAACCCTCAGCGAGATGATGGCTGCCAGTGTCAAACGCACGAGCATGCGTTCTAGCGGCATCGGCTTTTCGCAAGCTCAACAACAACAGGGCTCTGGAGGCAGGAACAGATTGTCCATGGCTCCGGGATTTACAACTCCCAGCGGCAGCAACAACTCAACCTCGCGCGACACCCGCCCGCTACGGGATAAAAACTACCAGGCAAAAATTTCTCAGGAAACTTTTGATTACCTTGTCAAAAATAAGTTTGAGATCGAGACGCGACACCCGCTGACACAGAAGACGCTCAAAGCTCCAACTCAAAAGGACTTTGCGCTCATCTTTCAATGGCTTTATAAACGCCTCGACCCGGGCTACAAGTTCACTCGTTCGATTGAACACGAGGTTTACTCTATTTTAAAGATTATCAACTATCCGTTCCTTGACTCGATCAACAAATCGCAAATTTCAGCTGTGGGTGGCCAGAACTGGCCGTACTACCTGGGCATGCTACACTGGCTTGTGGAACTCAACCGATCGCTGGATGCGTTTGATAACAAGGCTTACGGCACGGAGAATTATACCGAAGATGATGTGCTCGACCAGATCTTTATCCGATATATTTCCAAATCGTACAAAGCTTTTCTGTCAAACGAAGATGACTACTCAGAATACAAGGAGGAGATGATTCAAGAGTTTGACGACCACAGTCTCAAAATCAAAGAGAAAATGGCTGACATGAAGGAGGACTCTGATAAATTAGAAAAGAAACTCCAACAAATGGAAAAATCGGCTGAGCAAATCCATTCGTTGGAAAGCAAAGGAGAGGCGCTCGAAGGTGATCTTTTGAAGTTCAAAGCATACATTGAATCGATGGAGCGCCGCAAAATGAAATGGGAGGGAGTGTTATCGAAGATCAAAGAAGAGCTTGATGCAGCTGACGTTGAGCTAAAGGAGGTTCAGGAGACTAAAGCCAATCTTGATCTGAAGATCAAAGAACAAGGACTAGAGCCGGCGGATATTGACCGAATCAATGCCGAGCGCGAGAAACTGGGGAAGTCACTAGAGCGTGTGAATGCATCGCTTGAGGAAATGACCAGGATTTCCAAGGATAAGGAATTAGCTGCACAAAACGAACTCGAAAATCTTGAGATTCTCATTCACAGCTATAACGACGTTGTGTACCGTCTACCTGCGCGCCCCAAAGACAGTACTGGCAACGAGATTGATCTTAGCGTTTCACTCAACGCACCGCTCGCTGAGGAAAACCTTGGGCAGCCCCCCGAGAAGATCGTTAAGGGCAAGTACATGATTCGAGAAATCAGGCCGCTATTACAAAAATTTCGGTTTGATATTAGCGATAATGTACGCAAGCTACAAGACGAGATGATTCAAGAACAGGATCAGCTTGACAAAATGTCTGAAGATATTATAGAAAAGCAAGACGAAATCACCAGACTTGAAGCCAAGCTTAAATTGACCCGCATCTCACACGACACGCTGGTCGAAACCATGCAAGCCGAAACTGCTGCTTCAAATGCTGAAATTGAAAAAATGACCCACGAACTACAGAGAATGGAGCTTGCATTTAAACAGAGTCAGCTTCAGTTGGAACAGCGCCGACAGAGTACCGCCATTAAACACGAAAAGGTTCAGCAGTTTGTGCAACACGAACGTGAGCGGATGCACGAAAAGGTCCGGCAAGTCATTTTTAAAGTAACTGATTTCAAGGTCGGCATTCAGGAATTACTAGAAAAGTATGAAAAGTTTGTTCTTGATGAATGGGACAATACTGTTGCAAACGAGTGATTGCAGTACATGAATTTTTTTTTATACTGAGGGTTTATGTTTTATTTTTTTTTTTCAAATTTTTTTTAAAAAAAATACTAAGTAATGGTGTTTCTATAATAATGATAATGTGTTGTTTCTTTTTTTCAGCATTTAAATTTGAAATATACCATTTGATGGTATTGGTTCTTATAGATATAGATTCTGGTATTGCAGACGCTCACAGTAAGTTTGTCTCTTTCTTGTATTACTATCATGCCAAAGATCAAATATAATAATTGACAACCCATTTGAAGATTACTATTAGTTTACATCAAAAGATATGAATTGTAACCTGGACGCTAACTACCCCTGGAACGACATCTGATGAAAAGTAGTTACAGCCACTTGTATTAATATTCCTGCTATCTAATAGTAATAGTAGTAGCCGTAATAATGATATTGAGAAAAAGCTCTAGAAACATTTACAGGTTTGTTTTTCACGCAAATCTAGCAATTGCTTGTTCATTAGCCCCATGAGACTTCACCCAAATATACATATTCAAGGTTTTGTAAACCACGAAATGATTCTATGTCCATGCGACTTTTTTGGTCAAAATATTAACCTAAAGAGTCTTCTTGTTTGGTGCAAGCACACTGTCTCACAAATGTGCAATCTACTTTCCAATTACGATCTACATTTTATAAAAGGAAAGCGAGATTCCAACGCTCCAGCCTGGGCACCAGTGCGTGATTCCCAATAAAATCAATCCGATAAGATAAATCACGTGATACATCTTTACTTGCTAAGTTGAATTAAGTAAAGTTTCGTTGAGGTTTTATTTTCTTTAGCTTATTCTTCTCTTTTTTTTCTTTTTTTTTTCTTTTTTTTTTTTTTTTTTTTTTTTTTTTTTTTTTTATTTTTTAAATTTT
>Ga0160505_100329_pt1 | contig 30165 bp, 14 predicted proteins | sample DIDeMG_FD_108225 | JGI IMG/M metagenome (GOLD analysis project Ga0160505, IMG submission 108225) | Enriched chicken feces microbial communities from UW Madison campus, WI, USA - DID2874_E49_Stillage MG | ecosystem: Host-associated > Birds > Digestive system > Large intestine > Fecal ... | reverse complement strand
TGAAAAAGTATAAAATGACAAAGATCAGCATTGGTTTTTGTTAACCACAATTAATTAACTGGACTATTCCTATGCTTTGCGCGATTGTGCTTGTACTCCACCTTTTGGCCCTGGTGGCTGCGAAATACCTTGAAATCAGCAGTGACTTGGGTACATACTACCTTCAGGCAAGTGACGGACGATACATTTTGACTGATGATATTTCGAAGGCTTATGGGAACTTCACTGTCGACTTTCGAATCCACGGTGTTGAGGAATTGGGTGTAGCTCGTGACAACAGGGTGTTGGATGGAGCATTCTACAGTCTCGATGTTACTAAGGCAACTGGCTTCTTCCGCGGTGAGTACCTTATACTCAGTAATGAGCATTTTTCGTGGTACGTGTGCCCAGATCCGGTGACAGCGTCTGGGGACTGGCTCTTGTACATCAAGGACGATCGTTTTAACTACACTGATTTCATCAGCTCTACTGAAGACGGTGCCTCGGAGACCGGTTCCACTGATATCAGCAGTTTTACTGATATCAGTAGTCATACTGATATTAGCAGTACTACTGATGAAACATCTACTGACGAAAGTTCCATTGACAATGGTGGTTTGGGAGAAGAATCTTCCACCACCGATGAATCAACTGATATCGTTGTTGGTGGAGATACCAGCACTGATGGTTTAGTTGAACCAACCGATGTTACTAGTCCTGATGGTGCTCTTCTTTTTACCGATCCCTTAGAAACCATAGAGACACCTGCCATTGATTCACCCCAACAAGAGCTAGGTGACACCTCAACAGCCAATGGTGAGCCTCTTCCAGTTGATGATACTACCACCGTAGTTGACACTCCTCTAGTTGACAGTTCTACACCAACAGCTGCTGATGGTGAGGCTGATAATTCGCCTGCTGAAATTGTTCTGGCTATTGAATCTGCCTTGAGATTTCTCAGGAACAAGAGGGCCGAGCCTGATGTATACTACGCAGTTAACTACGACCAGTGCTATCCTATCTCCGTTTTACTCGTGGATGAGCCTGTTTGTGTCAGTGACAAGTGTAGCTCTTCTTCCTGTGCTACTCTGTGTGTCATGGCATCGTGCACTGGAAGCCCATGTTTCCCTGAAATTTGTACTACACTGTGTCCTGGCGATTCTTGCCCAACAGTGTGCTCGAAGACCTTGTGTGCTGATAGTGCTAGTTGCCCAGCCCCAAGTTGCACTACTGAATGCCCCAAAGGGTGCTTAACTGTTTGTCCTACCCAGAGCTGTTCTAGCGGAGCTTTGCTGTGTCCTCCAGCTTCATGTACAACGCAATGTCCTGGAGAATGTGATGTGATCTGTAATGCAAGCTGCTCGGGCTCCGCCTGCTCCTGTGTTACTTCATGTGATTCGGGCTGTTCTGGCACATCTTGTCCATGCACCGGACCACTTTGTCCTGGTGGAGGTAATGGAGGTGGTGATTGTACTACATGTGGAGGTGAACCTAAGACAAGGTGCAGTGGATTGCGTTGTCAAGGTTGCACTACTTGCGACAAGACTGTCACTTTTCCTGGATGTCCAACATGTGTTCACACCTTCACTGATTTTGTCATTACCTGTCCTTCAGCTACTACTATTACGATCTCGACTTGTCCAAATGTAAATCAATGCTCACCTAAGGTTTTGTCATTGAGTCCAGGAACGCATACACTCTCCGGAACAGCAGTTGTTGCAGTAAAATCCAACATTGTTCTGACTATCAAGGCCGCGGGAGCTACTGGCACTGCAGGTTCTGGAAGTGGAACCTCAGGCAGTGGAGGCTCTGGAAGCTCTACCAGAAGTTCTACGACAGGCAATTCTGGAGGTTCCACAAAGGACTTAGTTGGCACCTTCTTTGGAGCATTAGCTTTCGTGATCTTGATGTGGTGATTACTTTGATCTGTTTGGTAACACTATTAGCTTTTTATACTGTGAGGTACTAGCCTCTTATGCTTATTGTGAACATAAAAATCCAAAAACTATATTTTCTGGAAATTTGATCAATTAAGCTATCAATTGTAATCGGGTTATTTATGATAAGTTTTTCTTTGAACAGAACCCCCTTTATTTTTCAAACAACTTTAATGGGAGAGGGCCTTATAAATTCTCGAAATATAGTGAATTCAAAAAGTATGATTCATCTTCCTTCCTGAACGTCAGCACAAAATACAATTTCTGCTGATAAGCCACTCCTTGATCTCAATCAGTGATTGATCAGCTTTAGCTATTTTTGACTTAATTTTCTCTTTCGAGTTCTCAAATAAACTACCAAATACGCTGAGATCCTTATTTGAGAAAAACTCAGTCAAGTTAATCAAATGCTTGCTCGTGCAAAGGCTCGAAATACAGAACCCAATGACCTCTAAATGTGAGACAGATCCAAATTCCAATTTTGATCCAAGGATATTCCAGTTTTCGACCATCCAATTCCACAATACTTCAACTCCCAACCCGGTGGTAGTCACTGGCCTTAAGCTCATTCCAATATCCTGAGGCTTGATCAGCCCAGAGTGCAAGACTAAATCGAGAAATTCTCTCAAAACTACCAGCTCACTGGAATTTCCAAGGCTACAAAGTATATCCTCCTTAACAAATTCATCTTCCTCATTTTTGAAAATTTCCCACAAATTGTTCCACAAGGCACGGTCTCCTCTCCGGACAACATTTCTGAGCACTATAGTAGCCTCGTTTGGATCTAAGGAGTCAGGATTCTGCAAAAATGCATTATATTGTTCATCACAATACAGGTCAACAGATGAATCCCTAATGAACGATGCAAAGCGTAGAATAGTTCTTTTGAATTCAAAAACATCTTCCAAATCGTTTTCCTTCTTCACATAGCAAGAAGAAACATGACTTTTTATCATGCTCTTTCCAAGGTTGCAAAGTCCATTCCATACCTGCTCATCAAGCAAAAATACATCCATAAGATCAAAATAGCTCTCCACTATAGCATTTAGTAAATTCAGATCTTCAAAGTTGATGAAATCTTCTGCAAGTTGAAGAAAGGATACGACCAGGTACAATCCAACAGACGAAAGTAAATCGAGGTCCACGAGAGCACCGATACGATCGACACAAGTCAATTCACATTTGAGAAGCTCAGGCAATCTGCTAGGCAGATACGCAGTAAGATAGTAGCCTGTGTGTCCTGGGTTAAGGAAGTATGGCCCCTCCGGTACTTGGATATCCATTTGTGTTTCCTCAAGAATAACTTTCACCGATCCTTGTGATGTGCTGAAAGTGATGGGTATCACATAAGGCTCATCCAGATGCTCAAGGATACCCGTGGAGAAGTAACGAGATTGTTTCAATCTTATTTTATTATCCCCTATCTCTTCAACTTGTACCACGGGAAATCCAGGTCTGGTTGTCCAGCAACGCATCATTTGGTCAATTTTTTCTCCACTTACTTCGCTGAGACATTGCCAAAGATCAGAAGATTTTGAATTTCCCCAAGCAAAACGACGAAGATATAATCGAACTCCTTCAAAAAAGGTATCCTTTCCCAAGAAATCGAAAAGCATCACCACAACCGCACATCCTTTTTTATAAGTAATATTATCACCCGACTGCTCAATATCATTGATGGTTTCAAGAGGCATTATTATCGGATGAGATGAATGTCTGGAGTCGATTGTAAGTGCTGTCATGAGTGTGTAGACAATATAATTTTCCCAAACTTTCCAACTTGGTTGGAAGTAATCCATGGTATACCACAGGATCCACGTTGCAAACCCTTCATTGAGCCATAAATCATCCCAGAAATCCATTGTCACTAGATTTCCAAACCACTGATGAGCAACCTCGTGGGCAACTGTCTCAAAGACCACCTCCTTCTTATACTGAGAGGCACTCTCCAAGTTGAGCAACAAGTCTGATTCTTTGAATGTGATCAAACCAAAGTTCTCCATGGCGCTCTTTGCAAATTCTGGAATTGCAATTAAATCCAATTTTTGAAGGGGAAATTTGTAGTTGAATATTTCATCATAGAAGGGTAAACACTTCTCGGCCACTTCAAGAGCAAAAGAGGCGTTCTTAGAACCTCCAGGAAGTGTCCAAACTGATATGGGGAGCGTCTGGCTCAGCAAACACTCAAGTTCTCCAATAGCAAATGCTACCAAGTACGTCAGCATCACTGGAGACTTCTCAAATTTTGTTTCAGTCCACTTGTTATCAAGTTCCTGAGTCTCTGAAATACGACTATTTGAAAGGGCTTTAAGCCCTGTTGGATGTACTAATGCTAATGTGAACTGAGATTTCCTTGCAGGATCATCAATACAAGGAAAAGCTCTTCGGGCTCCTACGGGTTCGAATTGAGTGGAGATCAAGTAGTTTTCGTTCGACACATCAGAGTGCTCGCTGACATCTACTGACCTTATGGCCGAAATGATATCATTCAAATCACCACTTTCTTCATCCGATTGTTTTGTCGTCTGTTCCTCATTCTTTTCTCCGAATGAGGATTTTGAAGCCAATTCTTCGTGTTCCTCCTCGTCCTTGAAGTATGTGGATCGATAGATTCCATACATGTCACCGCCCATAGGTGCAGTACATTGTAACGTCAATTTTGCCGTTTCACCAGCGATCAACTTCCGGAAAATGTTTAACAAGTGGTTCTCTGTATCAATTGAAAACTTAACAGCCTCACCATTCCAGCTGGCTGCATGGACCGTCATGTTCTCAGCATTCAATTGAAGCAGTTCACCTGAGGTGAGAATATCCAATTCTATTTCTTCATTCAAGTCGAACGTTTCACTTTGTGGATCAATTGTGAAGGTAAGATTGTAATGCGAGCAATTCACCACCTGGGGAAGTCTCAATTCCATTTTATTGGCTTTCTCTTCTTTTTTTTTTTTTGCAGAAGGAGGTCAATACTGTGTTTTATATAGGGAGAGTGGCCGAATGCGCCATGACAGGCAATTGCGTGCAATTCGACGTCTATGGCCGTCTGACAGGACGGCATGCATTCAAAGAGATACACACCCCACTTTGACATCGATTTGCGAACTTGAGACGGAGAGATTTGTGGTCTACGAGATACTACACTCTATGAATCACTTTGCCTATCGTGGGTATTCGAAGTGCCCAATTTATATGAAAGCATTTAAGAATACAGTTGATTCTGATAGGATGGAAAGAAAAATCAGCAAATCAGTCCCGTAGCTGGAAATTGTTTAGGATATAGTTCTGCAAGTACCTTTGATCGACAGACGAACTGTGTACCGAATTTAGAACTGATGAGTCGACGTGTTGTATTTGTCCAGGAATGACAGGTGACATACAGCTCAATTCTCAGACTTGAAACTGTGGCTATACGTTAAAAGTTTACCGTCGTACTTCTCAAAATCTTTTGTTTGGCTTCACTCAATTAGAATCAACAGAATCTTATGTAATAGAACTTTATAATCGATGAAAATCGCGAATTGAACTTATTCTTCTGATAAGTAATTCGTCCATGAATAGTTATCAGCACTGCAGAATGCAACCTAGATCCTGCAAGGAACTTTCAATGGTTTCATACGCTTAAAGTTGCTGACTTTAGTCACCAGCGTTTAGTTTTCCCGAATAGAAATTTGCATATCTGGATAACTGACAAACCCGATTTGGAATCATTAGGTTTGACTTGTTGCAATCGCTCAAGTGGTGCACCATTGTAGGGACGTATGTGTTTCTATTAGAGCAAACCTCCACATGAGCTTCGTTTGAAGAAACTTTTATATTGCAAAGCCATTAGTTTACGAGAAGAGTCAATTATCCTACGGAAGTGATACTGTTTTGCATTAGAAAGTTGATAAAGTATGGAAGTATTTACTTTTAAGCTGAGAAAATTCATTTTGTCGATTTGAACTTTGTTGTGTATTCACATTTGAAAGTAACTAACGGATCTCATAGCTCCGATAAAAGACTGGAAAATATTCAGTTTGATAATCCATCAGATGAATAGTCTATGACTTGATAGCTTCTAATCCAGGCTTCGTAACACAACTGGGTTATGAGTCTCGATAAATGTCAAATGATGTCATTGATGGACAAAGGTTCAAAGTTGGGTCGTCCGTTTGTATAAAATCCTCCATGGGTAGAGGTGATTCATTAGTCACCTTCTTTAGTGTTATATCCTGAGAAATGAGTTTGACGATAATCATACATTCAGCATTGATGTAGATCATCTGAAGGTTGCGAAGTCTAGGATGTTCTGATATTCCACGAAAATCAATCGAAAAATAAGGTGGATCACATTATTTGTTTAATATTTATACGCTTCTTTTCATTGAAAGAAAATTTTATGATCTACAAAATTTCATGGGAACCAATAGTTTATAACTATTTCTGATTACTCGCAAGAACATTCACAATTTCAAGAATGACAAAAGACCTTATAAAAACTGTAAAAGTGTCGTCTCCAAAATGTTTGCAATCTCTCAATTCAAGAAGCTCAACTAATCAATACATTTGAACAGCCTAATTTAAATTCCTTCCCACTTAAATTTCAATCTTCTTTCACTCAATTTATCAGTGCCCTTTATCAACTACAATTCTCACTGCATGATGTAATCAAATTGACCTAACATCGAGTACACTTTCATCCCATACACCAAGAAGCTGAACCACCAATCAAACAACCCACTCCTTTACATTAACATCTTCCATCAACCTAGTTCAAAACCGGAAAAAAAAATAAACGTCACACCCAATTCCCATAAAATCCATGATGTTCCATATCACGTGACCAACCTCTGTTCATATCGTCGCAAACTCGAAAAATTTTAACAACTACACATTCTACATTAATCATGCCACCAAAAAAGAAGGGAGTCGCTGAAAAGCCTATCTTGCTCGGAAGACCAGGTAACAACTTGAAGTCTGGTATCGTTGGTTTGGCCAACGTCGGTAAGTCCACCTTCTTCCAGGCTATCACCAGATGTCCTCTTGGAAACCCTGCCAACTATCCATTTGCTACCATTGAGCCAGAGGAGGCCAGAGTCATTGTTCCTTCTGCTCGTTTCGACAAATTGTGTGAATTGTACAAGCCTAAGAGTGAAGTGCCTGCCTACATGACCATCTTCGATATTGCCGGTTTGACTAAAGGTGCATCCCAAGGTGAAGGTTTGGGTAACAACTTCTTGGCCAACATCCGTGCCGTCGATGCCATCTACCAGGTTGTCAGATGTTTTGATGACCCAGACATTATTCACATCAATGACGAGGTCAACCCTATTGCTGACTTGGATATTATCAAGGATGAGTTGAGATTGAAGGATATTGAGTTCGCTCAGAAGCATTTGGAGAGTGTGGAGAAGATCACCAAGAGAGGTGGTCAGTCCTTGGAAGTCAAGCAGAAGAAGGAGGAGGCTGAGTTGGTTAAGCGTATCATCCAGTTGTTGGAGGATGGTGGCCGTGTTGCTAACCAGAAGTGGACCCAAAAGGAGGTCGAGGTGATCAACTCCATGTTCCTTTTGACAGCTAAGCCATGTATCTACTTGCTCAACTTGAGTGAGAGAGACTACGTCAGAAAGAAGAACAAGTGGTTGTTGAAGATCAAGGAGTGGGTTGATGCTAACTCTCCTGGTGACGTGATCATTCCACTTTCCGTTTCCTTGGAGTCTAACTTGTCTACCATGTCCTCTGATGAGGAGAGAGAAGCTTATTGTAAGGAGATTGGTGCTGAATCTGCTTTGCCAAAGATCATCACTGTTATGAGACAAAAGTTGGACTTGATCTCCTTCTTCACTGGTGGTCCAGATGAGGTCAGAGAGTGGACCATCAGAAGATGGTACACCGCCCCACAGGCTGCCGGTACTATTCACACAGACTTGGAGAAGACCTTTATCTTGGCCCAAGTCATGAAGTACGATGACTTGATTGAGCTCAAGGATGAAAATGCGGTCAAGGCCGCTGGTAAGTTGTTGCTGAAGGGTAAGGACTACTACGTTGAGGACGGTGACATCTTGTATGTGAAGGCTGCTGACGGTAAGGCTCGTTAAGTGTGTAATTATGCGAGAACACTGGAATATCAATACATGTAAGCAAGAAAATTGGTTAAACCTTTTTGTCTCACTAAATTTTACCTCTCTTTTTACCAATTTTTTTATGCGGTTCCATTTCCTCACCCAACACTTCCCCACGAAATCTCTACAGTACAGTCTCATTAGAACATTCCTATAGAAACTACCCATGTTCTCTTCCACAAAACTTCTACGTCGAACTGCAAAATGGAAAACATTGCAACACCTGACACCCAATGACAGATTCCGACTTCTTCCTAGGCAATTTGTCCGCTCCGTCATGGTTCCTCCATCACATTTTAGCAACCCAGCGAATGTTCCCAAACAGTATGGAATCGACAGTCAGTCCAGCGAAACAAACACAGAATCTGAGAACGGCAATGTATCCGAACTTGGAAATTATCCTCCTCCACCACGTTCCGAGCGTCCGTTCAGGGAACTTCTGTCGTTGCTAGCTATGGTGGCACTCACATACTTGGCAGTGGACAATTACACTGGACGAGTGAAGCTCGAGAAGCTCAACACAGAAACAACAGCCATAAACCTTAAGACATTGCAGTTGCAACAGCAGAACTTCCTCAATTCTCGAAAGCAACAGGAGTTGAAGATGTTGAGAGAAAGAATGGATGTATCGAAGAGATGCTACAAAATGGCTCTCCACATTGCACTTTTGCGCAAGCAACTCACTGATTTGGGTGTGGATCCGGCCGAAATCAATACCGTATTGCAAGAATTTGAGAAGAATGTTCGGTTGAACAATTCGGTTCAGAATCTCACGGGCCAGGCTATATGGCTTGATGATAACTCGGAGTTGAGTGGGTTTGTTCCTGATTACAGAGAGTATGACAAGAAGGGAACGCTGGAAGCATGAAATGAATACAAATCATTGTCATGAACCTATTGAAAGAGATGAAGATTGGAGCAAGAGCACAATAATCTGCGTTAACCTGATTATTGATGATCTGAAGATTCAAGAACCAAAAAACTGAGAACAAAGGTGAGAATTTGATGAAGCTGAACAATATCTTGTGAATAGCATTTGTCTTTCCAAAGTCATGAACTTCTAAGAGATTGTATTTGGAAATCTTATAGAACCAGACTGTTATATGCGTTCTTGCATGAGGTCAACAATGTACAACATATAAAAACAAGCACAAATATTGATTGGATTAAAATGGAGTGAAAGATAGAGAAAAGAATACCGAGAGAGATAACAGAATTAATACATTCAATGCCTTTGGTGTTCACCTATCCTGAATTTTCATTAACCACGTATATACCCCAACCTGGGGTTACCCGCACATGGAATATATAAACCACCCATCTCACCAAAATTTTCTCACCATACAATGTCTTTTGTAGGCGCCCATTAGAGTCACGGTTTGCATGATTTCCCACATGCAATCTACGCCACCATGTGGCTATTCGTGCTCGGGTTAGCCTTAGATAAACAGTTATCTCGGCCCTTGCGTCGGGACCATTTTATGGTGGTTCCGCGGCTCTTAACTTACACTCCGTATTGTAGAAGCCTAGATGGTTGCAATGGTGAATCCATGCCTATATTATTGTATTTACTATTGACTTGTCATTTCAACCCTGTTTTGGATCCCTCAAAAACTCCATGACATCCAGATTGGAGCCCCAGATACCTGGGTAACTCAAACTACCTCCTCTGTTGAATAAGCTCGGCATCGATCTTGCCCAACAGTCGCTGCTTAAGCTTCAACTGCAAAAGATTGAACTTTGGGCAACAAACACTCTGTGCCTCTGGCCCGTTCTTCTCGTAGAACGTCTTGCAACACTTATACAATTCATCGATGACCTTGGTGCATTTGGACTCGTTGTATCCGTTTGCCTGCAAGCAGTCCTGAATGGCACATGCAAAAGGTTTACATTCGTTCTTGTCGGCGTCAATTTCTTTTTCAGACATGGAAAAGGTGAAGCATGAACACTTGAAGACTTGCTATTCGCAGACAGTACTTGGTACCTAGTGCAGTCACGTGGAGTATCCGCCAGCAACTTTCACCCACAACGTCTACTTACCCTGATTTATATGGTGTTTGGATCCAAATCAGCATGGTAGTCGTCCTCGTCAAACTCACTAGGCTCGTAGATCACAAGCGGCACAAACTCGTTTTCTCTGGATCTACCCTGGTTCAGTGCCTTATGCGTGTAATAGACCACGCAAGTCGAAAACACTGAAACCAAAATAGCTATCAAACCCCAGCGCGACAAATGCCACCTCAACGATTCGATTTCGGACCTCATGGCCATGTTAACTTCTGTAGTAATTTTGTGGTTAGTTTCCTGGATGCGAAGCATGATCTTCTTACTCTTAAGTGTGTTCTCGGATTTCTGGTCGTTAATGGCCACCTGGATATCATTTTTCATCTGGATGAAATGGTTATTAAGCTCATCACTAACCTTGTCGAAATCTCTTTCAAGTGCATTGATCTGGTTAATCAGCTCGTTGATGTGATTTTCTCTGTTTCGAGTGATATCCACTCTCAATTCCTGTTGAGCACTTTCAAACAAATATTGCTCGTTTTCCAACTCATAAGCTTGCGAATATTTGGTAGACAACTTGGAGAGTTTAGAGTTAAGCTGCACAATAAGCATGGAGATGATTTCGTCACTCTGCGACGGAGTGAATCCAGCGCGAAGTAGCTCCTTGTATGCTTCATAGGTATCAATATAGGGCTCCATGTTCTCAAAGATTGTTGTGAGGAAGTCGCCTTCGGCTGCTTGGCTCGAAGAGTCGTCGGTCATGATGATGGCAGGATCAACATCCAGAATTGTAAGTGGAGACTCCACGTAAGGCTCTGCTTGGTTTGTTTGGGGACTTTTCAGCACTGTATTTACATCTTTCTCTGGTGACTTTGACTCTGGATCTGTCTTTTCCTGGAAGTACTTTCTTTGGTAAATTCTAGACGTGGTCGATAGTGTTCTTGAATGATAGAATTCAATATGGGTCTTGTACGGATGCTTTGCGTACACCATCGATCGTCGAGACAATATGGCCATGAAACTTATCCGTGAATGTATGCCGGGAATCTTAAACATTGGTATATGATGGCGAGAGTATGTTGATGAGATAATTGCTAGAGCTGGTGGTAGTTGAGAGGGAATGTGAGTTGATTCACGTGACTCGGGTAAGGTCAGTGGTCGTGTTGCAGAGACTGGGTTACTTTTTGATAAGTGAGGAGAATTTAGATTGAAAAGAGAAATGGTGGATGATGCCGTTAGTATCTGGCGCTTTTCGTGTGTTTGGCATGTCTATTAGGTTTTCTTGATAGGTAAATACAGGTCAGTGGAAGAGATCGTCCCAGCCGTGCTGAAAGCAAAGGGTTGCAGATCTATGCTACCGGCTTCCAATCACAAAACAAATGAAAAAAAATAGAAGAGAAGTCCCGACATAAACGTCGAGTTGAGGATCCCCAACAAATTTCAGACAAGGAAAACCATTGATCAATTTATTGGAGGAAAGATAACAACAGTGTCAAATCATCTCGATAACAGTGCACAGGACATGTTGCAATGCGACATTGGTAGACATGTTCATCGAATGACTCAAGGGGTTAACACATAAGTTATTGGGACAGATCTTCGTATTAATAGGAAAATTCACAATACTTAGAAATGATCTGCTTCGAAGACTTTGTTACAATGATCTTGATAGAACTATTCATTGGAGAATTTCAAACAACAGGTCAAAGAATCGTCATGATATTTGAATCTCGAACCATTGGTCTTAGAAATCTGTCTCCAATACAAAGAATTTAAACGAGCACAACCAGAACCAACGATTTGCAATTGTATGTGTTCTAATCTAGTAGGCCACCATTAATGAGAAATGTCGTTTCTACTATCTCGCAGTGACTTCTCCATCTGCATCGAAATGTTCAATATGCCATATTCAAGATCGCACTCAGTTATGGAAACCTCATGGACTATTGTTGCATTGAGGAAAGGAAAAGCAAGAAAAAATCCTATAAATGTAGGATCATCCTATCCATTAAAGAACATGTGTATCTCATCTTTTTGTTTCTAAGTCGTCATCGAGAATTTCATATCTTCCAGTGATTATGAATACCTTCAATGGCTTAGTGCACTTTTGAGTCCACTATCTTCCGCCATTCGTCATTTCTTGAAAAATAAAGCATTTCAACTCGAGACAATCTTGCCTTGAATTTGTCAAACTTGCAAATCTCAGTTTCTTCCTCATCTCATCTTCGCTTCCATTCCTACTATCGTGTCTCCCTGCACACATACATCTACATTGATTCAAACAACCACCTCTTCTTGAACATTCAATGAACTTCTTCTCCAGTGCCATCTCATCGCTTACGGGCACTTCGATTCCCTACACATTCAAGGAGAAGATTGTGGACCCCTCCTTAGGGACATATCCGGATAATCGCTCCATATGGACCGTGTATAACGGAGTCAACCCAAAGAATGACTCGCCAGTAACGATTTTCGAGTTCAATGCCAGAGACCCCGTCAGTGTCCAAAATAACTACGATGGTTTGGCCAGAAATTGCTTCAAGAAGCTGAAACTCATCAAATTCCCTGGAATCATCTCCATCGTGGACTTTATTGAAAGCGATACTCACGTCTATTTAGTGACTGAACGAGTGACGCCGTTGGCTCATTATTTGGTGGAGAACAAGGATAAGATCTCTACGGATGCAAAACTTTATGGAATTTATGGCATCGCCCATGCATTGCTGTTCATCAACATGAAGGCTCAGTGTTTGCAAGGCCATTTAGACGTGGCATCTTCTGTGTTTGTGAATTCACAGGGTGACTGGAAGTTATTTGGCTTTGAGCTTCTCACAAACTTGACCTCTGATCCAGACCAACCCATCTACCGCCTTTCGCAGTACATTCCTGGTTCGAGGGAAAATTTGCCTGACGAGGTTGCGAATGGAGGATTCGATGCCATTAGACAGTTTGCTATCAAGTACGACTCCTACAGGTTGGGCCATTTTATCTACAGTGTATTGGTCAAACTGAACTTCGAAGCACCCATTGTGGTCGAACATTCAGAGGTTCTTGCTGGAAGTCACAAAATTCCCAAGCCTCTAGCACTTCACGTCAAGAGATTGGTGAGCTCCAAGGCCAATCTCAGAATAACCGTGGAGAAATTCACCCAGGAAACCGAAGACTATTTCTCGGAAAATACCTTGGTGGCTTTCAGCAAGGTTCTCGAGGAAATCAAGTTTCAGAACGAGACAGACAAGTTATCCTTCTTTAAGAACGATCTTGCTCATTACGTGGACGGCGAATTTCCTCCAGGATATTTGGACAATAAGTTGCTTCCTGAAATCATCACTCAGTTCAACAATTTGGCTAACACCAAGCCCACTGTTAATTCCACCCCTGAGCAACATCAGCAACGCCAGGAAACCATGTCAGTGTTGTTAAATTATATTTTGAAGCTAAGCACAGGTTTGTCAGATGATCAGTTTGCTAAATCCACTAAACCTATAATTTTCCACTCTTTCACGTTACTGGATAGATCCATAAGACTAATCCTCTTGAAACATTTGCCTAGTTACAGTCAAAGACTTAGCGACTATGAAGTGCAATCCAAGGTTTTCTACAACTTGATTTCGGGGTTCCAGGATACTAATTTCATGATTAGAGAAACCACATTGACCTCCATCACTGCTGTCATTGACAAGGTGAGCGTGAAGCAAGTGAATCAAGATTTGCTTAAGGTACTTGCCAAACTGCAAATGGATCCAAAACCATCTATTCGTACAAACACCTTGATCTTGATTATTAAAATTTCCAGCAAGATATACACTAATTCCAGAAACAGCGTGATTATAACCGCACTCTCCAAGTCGTTGCGTGACACATTCACTCCATGCAAAGTGACCGCACTCAATGGTTTCGAGAAGCTTATCGATCAATTCTCTCTCGACGAAATTTGTGGAAAAATCTTGGGCCACTTGGCGGTAGCATTGATGGACCCAAGGTCCAAGAAGGTGCGAGTGGAAGCGAAACGTATCTTTGAGTTGTATTTGGGTTCTGTGGAAAAGCACGCAGCGACATTGCCAGCTGTAGAGGAGGATGAGGACGCAGAAGAGAAAGAATTCTTCAAAAAAAATGTTCCTCAGGAAAATAAAATACCTGGTGATTTTGATGAACCTAAAGACGCAAAAGTTCCACAGAATGGCGGAGGTTTTTCTTTAGGTTGGAACGTTGTCAATAAGCTTGTGTCATCGAATGTTGACGGAGACCTCAATAAATCATTCAATCGCTCTACACCCGATTTGACAAGGGTCTCAACTCCAACAACCGAGCCACAATCAAATCAGCAAAAGAAGCCATCCCACAATGACGTGACCAGTCAAGCATTTGCACAAGAAAATTCGGAGTGGAATGAACTCGTCGACGAGGGCGGTTGGTCTGATCCTGAGGAGTCGCAAGTGTCGACAGAACAACATTCAAGCGCAACTACCAGAGCCGTTCCACGACAGGCGCCAAATTCCACGATCAAGCTCGCAGCCAGGACACCAGTGAGGCCTTCCAAATCAAGTAAGGGCCTCAAGCTTGGAGCCAAAGCCCAGAAAAAACCTGCCTCCATTCTCAAATTGAATATTCCTGTGGAAGGAGATGACGATGATTCGTGGGGTGGGGAGTGGTGAATTCCGATAGGTGATAACGCTATCTATGCGTCTGAGTATTGATAGGAATTGGCTTGTTGGTACCATCTGGTTGAACGGCTTCAATGCTAAGCTTTTAGAATGGACGCATGGTTTGACATAGTGATTTCTTGGCTCGCAAAGAATAGCAAATCCGCTGCTGCCAATTGTTTTATCTGGCTCTCAATCACAAACAGGATTGGAAACACGGGTAGGATGAAGCGCTGGAAAAGGGATTGGTTATCGAGTTGCCCTATATGATCATTAATTGACACGCCTCGAACGTTCGAAACTCATAATGGTTGCATAGACTTGTACAGTGGATAAATTTTGATAGATTGTCAAGTGTGCATACTCACCACACGCCAAGAAACCCCGGAAGACTTCAGTTCTATACCGCTCCTGTATGATCGAGGACAAGATAATTATAAGTTATCTTTTTTGAAGCCACTGTGGATTATCAGATTACCCCCAACCCACAGATTCCAATATAAATTCGTCATGAAAATCCTTGGGATACGTCGATCTCCCAACATTTTATCCTTCAATGTCTGAACCGAAAGCTCCACAGGTCATTGCGGTGAATAGCGCAGGAAGCCGGTTAGATGCAAGAACACATGAGATAGAGTTGAACGCTGTTCTCTCTCAAGATATTGCCTTGGATGATATTGCAACTGGTTTATCCACTGATCAGAAGAATTCTATCTTGAAGAGATTGAATCTCGATGTCTTGGAGAGTCTCGACTCGTTACCTCCCTCTGCACTCTTCATGTTGGAGAAAATTGCAGCCATTGAAATCGATGAGGCTCTCACTATTTTGAAGGAATATTTGGTGGACCACGGAGACGATGTTAATATTCCTACCGAAGATTACGATTTCATTCAACAATTGGTTGATGCTGAGGGAACTCCGCTTGCCTCCAAGAAACTCAACTCGGATGCCAGCTCCTCCGAGAAGAACCTGGTCACTGCTTATGACTTGCCTGTCGGAGAAGACTTGGAAACTTCCGAGTTCCAGATTTTTGATTGGCCCTTGCAAGTCAAAACTGAAGCAGCTTTGATTGCCTATCACTCGCCTTATCCGGAAGTTAGATCTGTCACTGATCCTTTCGATGATCCTTCTCTTCCTGTTGAAACTTTTAGAGTCTATTTTCTTGGCCTCATTTGGACGGCGATTGGTTCTTTCATTAACCAGTTTTTTGCGGAGAGACAGCCTGGTATCTCTTTGAGTGCCGCGGTTGTTCAGCTTTTGCTCTATCCATCAGGTATTGCTTGTGCATATATTCTCCCCAAATGGAAGTTCAAAGTGTGGAGATACACCATTGATTTGAACCCAGGCCCCTGGACTCATAAGGAGCAAATGTTGGCTACCATCTTCTTTTCTGTTTCTGCTGGTCATCCATATGTTTCCTATAACATCCATGTCCAAAAGCTCGAGAGATATTACAATAACCAATGGGCTAATTGGGGATATCAGATTTTGTTGATTCTTGCAACTAATTTTATGGGTTTCGGTTTTGCTGGTATCATGAGAAAATTTGCTGTTTATCCTATCAGATCGATCTGGCCTACAATCTTGCCTACTCTTGCTTTAAACAAGGCATTGATGCAAACTGAAAAGAAGACAAGTATCAACGGATGGACAATTTCGAGATACAACTTCTTTTTCGTCGCATTTACTGGCTCCTTCATCTACTTTTGGTTTCCTAACTACTTGTTCCAGGCGTTATCTTACTTCAACTGGATGACCTGGATTGCTCCTCAAAACTTCACCTTGTCGTTGGTCACTGGAAGTTTGTATGGATTGGGAATGAATCCTATTCCAACCTTCGACTGGAATGTTATCAACTTCAACTTCGCCTTGACAATTCCCTTCTTCTCTCAGTTGAACCAATACATTGGTTCCCTTATTGCCTTCTTCACTATTCTTGGTGTCTACTACACTAACTACTACTGGAGTGGATTTCTCCCAATCAATACGTCTTCTTTGTTCAGTAACACTGGTGAGTATTACTCTGTGAAAGCAATTGTGAATGATAGAAGTTTATTCGACAAGGCAAAGTATGAACAAGTTGGACCCCCATTCTATTCGGCAGCCAACTTGGTCGTTTATGGTGCTTTCTTTGCCTTGTACCCATTTTCATTTATTTATGAGACTGTTACCAACTACAAGCCAATGTGGCATGCCTTAAAGAACCTTGGAAGCTCGTTCAAGAACTTTAGAAAGTCAACGTTCGATGGTTTCGATGACCCACAAACGGTTATGATGAAGAGATATAAGGAAGTGGCAGACTGGGTCTTCTTGGTTGTGTTGGTATTCTCTCTCGTCTTTGCCATTATTTGTGTGAAAGTTTATCCTGCTGAAACTCCAGTTTGGGGTATTTTCTTCGCCCTCGCTATGAACTTCATTTTCTTGATCCCACTTACTGCTGTGTACTCCGTTACTGGATTTTCTTTTGGTCTTAACGTCTTGGTTGAGTTGATTGTTGGTTACGCTTTGCCTGGTAACGGTCTCGCTTTGAACTTCATCAAGGCCTTGGGTTACAATGTGAATGGCCAGGCCCAGACCTATATTTCGGACCAAAAAATGGCTCACTATTTGAAGATTCCGCCAAGAGCTGTGTTCAGAGTTCAGATGCTCTCTGTATTCATTTCTTCATTCATTAGTTTGGCTGTGATGAACTTCATGTTCACGAATGTCGACAACTACTGTATGCCAGGTAACAAGCAAAAGTTCACTTGTCCGCTGTCCAATGTCTTCTACTCTGCATCTGTGTTGTGGGGTGTTATTGGTCCTAAGAAGGTGTTTGGCGGACTCTATCCTGTTATGGAGTACTGCTTCTTGATTGGAGCTTTGCTTGCCATTCCTTGTATCTTGTACAAGAAGTACATGCCAAGACGTTATACCAAGTACTTCCAGCCAACCTTGGTAATCGGGGGAATGTTGGTTTTTGCTCCTTACAACTTGACTTACTACACTGGTGGCCTCTACGCTTCTTTCGCTTTTATGCTTTATATCAAGAAGAAGTACACTACTTGGTGGGAGAAGTACAACTACGTCTTGTCAGGAGCTTTGGATGCTGGTGTTGCATTCTCCAGTATTATCATTTTCTTCGCCGTGCAATACAATGACAAGTCTATCTCCTGGTGGGGTAATAACGTTCCGTTCTTGGGCGTTGAAGGTGGCGAGGGTCAACAAGCTAGATTGAACGTCACGGAGCTAGCCCCAGAGGGTTATTTTGGTCCAAGATTTGGCCACTTCCCTTAGTTTATGTGTTAAAAAGTAAATCGCAGTTTTACCATCATAAATTGAAAAAATTGATGGAAGGTGATTCTCTTAAATAAATATTATTGTTCACTAACAGCTAGGCTAGGTTAAATGGGTCTAACGAGTCAAACAGACTAGGATCAAACACCAAATTTTGCATACCCTCGAGATCCAATTCTAAACCCGAATCCACACTAACTTGATCATCTTCCGTACGCTTCATACCAGTTTGCCTTTTGTTTTCCTCAAGCATGTAAGGAGGAAGAATACGACCGAAGATCTGTGTATCAAGTTTGTCGATTACTCCTGGAACGTAATTCAATGGAGAGCCAACCTCTGGACGTTCAAGATCAAGCGGAGCAACTACACCCAAATTATTGGGTTCAGTTGTTTCTACGGTATGACCAGTTTTCGCTCCTGAAACAGTCGCCTGTCCATTGAACAGATCAGTTCCAGACGGGTTGAAGTTTGAATTCTGATTGTTCTTAGAGAAGAGGTCATAAAGTTGCTTCTCGGCATCACGCTTCTCTTCAATGGCATCCTGGACAAAGTCAAAAGCTTCTCTTGAAGCATTATTAGACACGTCTTTCTTAAATTCGTTGATGTTGTCGAAATTGCGAAGTGTCAACTGCACTGAAGCATCGTTAGCTTCAATGGTGTTCGAACCAGACATCAAGTTGGCTTTCATTGAAGTATCTGCTGTCCTCCTGTTCAACTGCTCGAACAAATTATTCAAAATATTGTAGATACGCAAAGAAGCATTGGACATGTTCTTCATTATATCTAACACCTTTCTACCGACCTCAATATCCTTCCGAATCATTTCTATGTTCAAATCGTCATCGAATAGCACGCCGGCGTAGTTGACACCCATCTGGTTGTTTTTCTGGTTGTTGTAGTTTGCAAAATGGAAGTAGTAAATCAAGCACGCGATGGAGAAGAAAATAGTGTACATGGAAAACCAGTAGGTTCCGATTAAGAGATTCTGGTCAATCATCTTGTTGGCTAACTTCACCACCATACGAGCAACTTTGATACAATTCCGACCTCTGATCAAAGAACGAGGATCAGAGTGAGTGGCTTGATATCCGTTACTGATGAAATGAATGAAGGGTCTGTAAAGACTGATTTGGCAGTTCAAGAAGGACAAGTGTAGGTAGTAGTTGGCCAACTTGAACCTTTCAGGAATCAGAGCACCGCTTTCAGAATCGTTTGGATCAGTGGGTTTTAATTCCACAGGGAGGTTATCGAGCCAATTTTTTAGTTCTCGCTCGAGTTCGGTGACTTTGTCGTGAATAGCCGTTGACATTCCATTATCCTTCTTCTTCTTGATTGGATACAATTCTTTGACAATTCGTGACAAAATTATTGTCAACTTTGTGTGGTGGTTGGCACATCCAGATGATGACAACCGGCCCTCTTGTTTATCGAAGAGGTAAGCTGTCCTTGTAACAAGTTCGTCATCAAGATCTGCGGGAAGTTCTTGATCAAATTCGTCTTCACTGATTGAGCGGGGCAATCCCAACAACGAATTGATATAAATGTCCATCTTGTATATCGTGTAGAATAGTCTCTTTCGGGTGTCCTCTTCTATTGGATCAAGTTTTCTCTTGGAAGACTGGAAAATAGAAAGGTTTCTGTGTAAACCTTCCTTCAATGCACTTCGAAGTGCAATACCAATGTATGAATAGCAGGTGGACAATCTAGCCGAGCACTGTAAGTAGAGGATCATCATGACGATAGTCTGAATGGAAGGAATGTCGCCCACATTAGTGATGTCTATCAACTTTCTAGCTTCTAAAAAGTATTTGAACCCGTCGTCTTCTAGAGATTCGTTCTTGGAGTCGTTGAATGGCTGTTTGGAGAAAAGAGATCCACACGCTAGGATCGAGTACATGAAAGGCAAAAACTTCTGCTGCCTGTCTGTATAATTTTGAGGGTCCAAGCTGTACAAGAGGTCCACTTCTTCGAGCAAGGAGGGTCTGTGATAGAAACGAAACAACACACAAGCCTTGTGCCACGTTGTGAAAATGAGTTGTAGTGCAATATCCTTGGGAGGAAGCATGAGTTTGAGTTCGTATCCAAAATTATCATCAGTCGAGCCTGTAGAGCCCACAGGATGTTCGAGATTATTGATCGGCGAAGTATTGGGAGTAATTCCGTCTTGGTATAATTCAGTAATGTCCTGGATGTTGAGAGATCCCGAATTTTTCTGTTGCAAGTAGCTGACTACCTTCTGAAACTTGGAGAAGTCAAAAGGCTGAGGCTGATCTTCCAAAAAGTTAAGGTGCAATTTTGGGAAAACCAAATTCATGATGTTCTGTGCCAATACCAAGTTGGCGTTCACGGTGGTCACAGAAGGCATTCTGTTCATGGCTATCAGGTGGAGCAAAGCAGTTGACTGTGGGGTTGCAAGCGCTGGTGCTGGAGCATTTTTGTTCCGAATGTTGGGCCTGTCATACGTACAGCTATACGAGTACACCGTACAGTGGATACATGGTTGTTTTCCGTCACACTTGACTTTTTTAAGTCGACAATTGTCACAAGCCCTGGTGACCCGGCGTCTTTTTTGGTCCTGGGAGCGATGACCACCAGAGACCGAGCCTGCGCCGGTAGTCGAAGCCATCAGCATGCTGGAACCCATCCCCGTTGCCTCGTAAGGGGTGGGCAATTCAGGAGAGTCGTTTTCCTGTTTCGGCATGTTATTGGTTGTGGAGAATGTGAGGACCAACAGATAATCTGAAAAACAGCGGTCGTTGCGACTGAATGAGGTGCCGTGGGTGTTGTAATCAGTCTAGAAAGATCCGCAGAGAAAAGTCTCAATTCACGATAACTTGGAGGAAGTAGATAAATGAAGAAGTAGTAGAAAAAATGTTGTGAGACTTGACTTTCTTTAGTTGGCCTGCAGAAAGCCCTCGTATTTATGTGTGGGGGTTCAATGTAAATCTCGAAATAATTGGTGGAAAAGACTTTTTGAAGTTGAAAAAGATCATAGAAATTGGTGGGAGGATTTTCCTATTGAGTGATGTCCAATTTTTTTGTTCTAATTCTGTATGAGTTTACCAAGTTCATTGTCAACTTCCACCTATGGTTATGGTAGTCATGGCCTGATTGACTCAGTGCGTCTCTAAATGATGCATTCAAGGGTGCAAGACAAGAAATCAATGGATGTTCGTGAAACTTAGAAGTAACAAAAAAATTATTCTACGGATATGGAAGAGAAAACACGAGATTTAAGATATATCATTTTTGGCCCGGGCAACTTCTTCTTTATAGTCGCAAGACTAGTATCCTCCTGCAGTTTGAATCACCAGGGTTCGGACTTTGATTGTAGTCATGACGAGCCTCGGAACGGACGGATCTCAATCAAAGGACGCAAATACTCAAGATGACTGGATATTGGCCCTAGAAGAGCATGCATAGTTGTGAGTGTTGATTTCAAGTACTTTTGGATATGTTAAAGTATTTTTAAGATTGAAAAGATTTGGAATTCTCGGCTTTAGATACGTATTGAACATCGCGGAATCTAAAGACCGGATGACAACTATTTTCATTTTCTCACAGTTTCTCGCGTAAAATTGCTAATCATATAATATCACACGCCGTGCGCTATTAATGTCTCGAGGCAGTTATCTCAGATTTTGATGAATAAATGATTTTTGACTGTGAATAGTCGGTTTATTTCCTGTGGCTCTACTCTTTAATCATATCATAGGAACTAGATGAGGAATCTGTAGCTGCCATGTAGAATCTGGTTTTTGATGTGTTCATGTTCACAGCAACCATTTCCCAAGTAGAGATTCATTAATTATGGCTACGTTACCTGTTATTAAGTGTGAATTTTTCAAACGGTGATCTACATTCAATGCTATCTGAACTTTGTAAGATAATTCAAAAAAAAAATTCTACTTCAAGTTTTAGATGTGGAACACTTTTTCATCCAACGTTTGAAGCAGATCAAATATTAATCTATATCAAAAAGAAAATGATACTCTTGCTCTAAAAAGTGTTCACTCTGCTCAGACTTGAGGGGCCAATTTACCTCTCCTGACTTGCTTGACCCTTCACTGAACTGTGGTATACTAGTATCTACGGCAAAATCAGTACTGGTAAAAGAAAAAAGTTATTTTGCTGTAGGAGGCAGACGGCTCATTGCAATCGTGATTGGTCCACGCTCAATTTTCAAGTAAAATGAATGGAGTAATGTTTATACTTGTGAGAGATCATCGATTCGGCGAAGTCATGGACCCTGTTATTACTTTTACCAAAACATCTTCGAATCGAACTTTATCAACAAGAAATTTTTTTTGGTGTCCGAAACATGAAAGCAGTCCACTCATAGTAGTTGAAACCAATTTCAACAGATGGCTATCCGAGGTTTTATTGACTTAATATCCCAAAACAATTTTATTGGCTCTCACAGCAACAAAGGGAATTTAGTGTTTGGTATTCTTGAACCGATGGTTAATTCTCACAGTTAACAACTCCTATTTGACTCAACCACTCCCACAAGATAGAAGACATAAATACATAGCATTAGTTATATGGGATGGGGTTATGCTTCAAATAGATGCTTTTCCGTATCATACTTCTGAACGATCACCTTACATAACTGTGATGTGCACAAAAGGTTTGATATGCCTCCCCTAACTTCTTTTAGTTTCTCAATTATCTCAGAAAACATAAAATTTTGCTTTGTTGAGAGCCGAGGGCCACTAATTTGTAATTCTAGTGTTCTTGATCTTCTTGAACTTGTCCAATCTTAACATATTAGAAACTACACTATCAATAATTAAAAAGATAATCAATAAAATTGAGATTATACTGACAAAATTAGGCACAAAAAGAACAAAAGAAATAGTCACAGACTATCTATGGGAAGTGGCCCACTCTTGGTCCGAAGTATCCATCTGGTGCACTAGTTGAAGCGTCCAATCTGGCTGGTCCAGCACCATCAAGTCCATTGTACATGACAGAGTTACCCCACCAGTTGATGTCCTTCTCGTGATACTGAACAGCGAAGAAAATGATCACTGCACTGAAAGCCACACCAGCTTGCAAACCTCCACTGAGCACATAGTTGTACTTGGACCACCAGTTGAAATACCTGTTTCTGATCAAGTGCATGAAGAAGTAACTAGCAATGAAAGCTGGAGTATAATAGGACAAGTTATATGGAGCGTAGACCAAGAAACCTCCAATAATCAACACTGGCTGGAAGTACTTCACGATCTTGTATTGCTTGAAGTACTTCTTGATAGCAATACATGGGAATGCAAGCAAGAAGCCAATCAAGAAACACCACTGCAAGACTGGGTAAAGGCCACCGAACACTCTCTTAGGACCAATCACACCCCACAAAACGGAGGCTGAGAAGAAAGTTCTGCCGCCTGGACAAGAGAATTTCTGTGGTTGAGTACTCAGGCAGTAATCGACAATGGTGTTGAATGCAAGGTTCAAAGTTCCCAAACTGACAAACGAAGATACAAAAACAGACAACATTTGGACTCTGAAAAGTGCTCTAGGCGCAATTCTCAAGTAGTGACCCATCTTCTGATCGGTGATATAGTTCTGGGCTTGACCATCAACGTTGTAACCCAAGGCTTTAATAAACATCAATGCAAGGCCATTACCTGGCAATGCATAACCTACAATCAATTCCACCAACACGTTAAGACCGAAAGAGAAACCTGTAACAGAATAAACGATGGTAAGTGGGATCAAAAAGACGAAGTTGATACCAATGGCGAAGAAAATACCCCAAACTGGTGTTTCTGTTGGGTACAACTTGACACAAAGAATAGCAAGAACGATACTAATGATTAAGACGCAAGTGAATGCCCATTCTGGAACCTCCTTGTACTTGGTCATAGATCTTGTGTATGGATCATTGTAACCTTCATATGTCGACTTCTTAAAGTTTCTAACCAATCCCCAAAGACCCTTGATTGCAAAACTGATTTGGTTCCAGTGAGTAGCAAAAACATAAACGATGGAGAAAGGATAGATTGCAAAGAAAGCACCATACACCACCAAGTTTGCAGCTGTGTAGAATGGAGGGCCATAAGCTTTGTACTTTTCGATGTCCAAAAGACTGTTTTCGTTCAAAACTTCTGCAACCGAATAGGCTTCACCAGTATTGGTAAACAAACCATTTGAGTTGATTGGTAAGTATCCAGTCCATTTATAATTGGAGTACCAAACTGCAAGAATTGGGAAGATAGCGAGCACAGATCCAATGTATTGGTTCAACTGAGAGAAGAAAGGAATCGTCAACGCAGTGTTGCTCAGGTTGATAATGTTCCAGTCGAAAGTAGCAATTGGATTGATTCCTAAGCCACTAACAGATCCAGTGATTGTGGCCAAGTTCAAGTTGTTCGGAGCAATCCAAGTCATCCAGTTGAAAGTAGACAACGCCTGGAAGATATAATCAGGAAACCAAAAGTAGAGGAATGAGGCTCCAGTAGTAGCAAAGAAAAAGTAGTATCTGGAGATTGACCAGCCGTTGATCTTCTCCTTCTTTTCAGGTTGCATCAAAGCCTTATTTAAAGCCAAGGTTGGAAGAATACTTGGCCAAATAGACTGGATCGGATAGACGGCGAACTTTCTCATGATACCGGCCAATCCGAAACCCAAAAAGTTAGTCGAAAGCATGAGAAGTACTTGATATCCAAAACCAGCCCATTTGTTGTTATACCAGGTGCTAATTTTTTGGGCGTGGATATTGTAAGACACATATGGAGTTCCACCAGAAACAGAGTAGAAAAGCGTAGTCAACATCTGTTCCTTGTAATTCCAAGGGCCGGGATTCAAGTCAATAGTCCATTTCCACACGTTGAACTTCCAAGCAGGCAAAAGTTTCTCAAGTAAGATACCAGAAGGGTAAATGAAAAGCTGAACCACAGCAGTATTTAAGGTGATCGAAGGCTGTCTCTGAGAGAAATACTGGTTAATAAATGAACCAATACATGTCCACACAAGACCAACAATGTAAACACGAATTGTTTCAGTAGGAGTAGAGGGGTCGTCAAACGGTTCGGAAACAGATCTAACTTCTGGGTAAGGTGACCAGTAGGCAATCAATCCTGCCTCTGTTTTGACTTTCAACTCCCAATTGATACCATCAAGCTGGTTATCTTCTAAACTAGAACCACTGTCCAAGTTCTTGCTCGTCTCAACTGCCTCCTGTTTCTCAGTTGCTTCAGAGAGTTTAGTCTTAACCGAGTTGGACTGACCGCTGATCAAATCTTCAACAAAATCGTACTCAGCAGTAGGGATGTTAACATCACCATCATGCTCGACTAAGTACTGCTGAAGAATCTCCACAGACTCATTGACAGTCATGTCATTGATTTTCTCCAACATAAAGGTTGCACTAACTGGCAAATCCTCAAAGGATTGCAAAACATTGTAACCAAGTCTCTTCAAAATATAGTGCTTTTGGTCGTTGGTCAAACCTTCAGCCACCGCACTAATAGAGATAGGATTAGAAGTAATCACTTGCAAGTTAAGTTCATGATCTTCAGCATCCAACCGGTTGCCAGTACTAGTGATGCTCAGTATAGCATGGATATCTGGCGTCTTTTCCATTGGGATGGTGAAGTAATTGGAATTTGAAGAACTTTAGAGCCCTTAATATACTACGAGTCCAATGGTAGATTGGTTGGCCATAGCTCGTACGGCTTCATCCTTACTCCATAGTTGAGATTGCGAGCATATTCGCAACAATCAATCCAAGTTTACTCTTATTTCCCTTTTTTTTTTTATACTGAAGCATTCACTCTTTAACATTCCAGGTCTCTTTAGAATGATGGCTGTTGCTAAAATTATACAGTCTCTGAATATTTTGACGTTTTTTTGACTTTCTGGAAGAATCTTGGCATTTCTGTAGTAATTTCAAAGGCTTGGGAAATCTTGATCAAGTCTCTGGTTATGAGCGCGGTATGTGTCAATATCACTCATTCCTCGAAGTGGAATCTCGTCCCCGACCGATATCTGTATCTTGATTGAAAATTGCAGGTCTATCCTTGACGAAATTATTTTTCTTCAATACCCCACTATTGTAAAATTGAATTAATAGAAACCGAAGTTCATGGTTCATTGAGAGTCATTTTTCTTGAGAAATGACTTTGACAGTCTGTCAAAATGTTACACCACATGCTCATGCCACATTGACTTCCCACCACAGTTGTATCGTGAAACCAACTACAGATAGCCTCCATGAATTGTACGTACAAGTGTGGCTCATGTGCAATCAGCAATGCACTGAAATGCAGCCGTGCCCTTTGAAAGAGCCGTTCACATCGCAGGCTCCAAATATTATTATGCAGACATCTCATGATGGTAACCCAAGAAAAATAAAAATTGTGTAAACCATGGACATGTATAATAGTTTCATATAGAGGGCATAAATCTCAGAGGATTTCCGTGCATTGAGCAATAAGTCGGTTTGCAACAACTCTAAAATTAAATCAATAGTTGTAGAGCTGACGATGTCACAGCTTCTGTCATTAATGCACTCACGACTAAACCGCGGACAAGAGTGATGAGATGCTAATCTTCGAGAGCTCATTGGATGCTATAATTGGAAATGCAGACTTCTCTCAGATAGGATAATGCAGTGATAAGCTGGTGTGCACCGAAGGTGATACATTGATGGTATACCGAAGGTAGATTTCACCGAGATTTAACAGGATACCAGCTTCGACGGAGCATTCCTAGCCGGTCACGCCCGTATCGTAAAATTGATTCGAGCAATCTTCGCACTAGCACTTCTTCATATCGCTTATCTCGGCTCGGCTTCAATTGCCAGTGAAAGAATGATCGGCACATTCCCGACGCAAATCAAAACCTCATCATACTATTGTTTTACCTCAAGCGGGCCGCGGAGAAAACATTCAGCTTTGATAACCCAACTTTAACCTCGGTAACTGTCAACTTATTTTTCCAATGTCACAGTATTCTGCCCAATCATCAGTCAAATCGACGTTTGTGAAGTGGAATAGCTCACATTTGCATTCCTATAACCCATTAAATATGTAATCCGTGAAATTCAACCCCCATGAATTGATTTTCAAAATTGAAACCGGCTCGCCGATACGGGCATCTCCCACCCACAAGAACTTTCTCGATATGTTGGCCAAATATTGGCCGAATGGTCACTTTCATAACTTTTGCACCTGTAAAACTTCACTGATTAATGTCCCAAAACAGACTTACATGATGCTGTCACTCACATATTGATGATGAATACCTTGGGATGCTTGTCCCCACCGCTCGCGCATTGCATTTGGTGTACTTGAACGCATTACTTTTTGGATTGTGGGACTAGACATACCTGATGTTGGAAGTCTGGGCCGCCACATTGAGGTAGAAATAAACCATCATACTAATTTGACTTGTGTGGTAGTTATCAATAGTTTTAGGTTCCAGGTGGGGATGGTGGACATCTCGGTGGTAAGTCCTAATGCGGTATTATGAATCATATTACATAGAGAATGTTGTCGCATCAATATGGACAAACATGAGTCATGGGCCGGATTTAAAACCATTTTGGTGGTCTAATAATTGAAGACTCCCGGTTTGGAACTTAAATGGTGTTATACAGTTTGTTTCCACTAGTGCTTTTCGCAAACACTGACTATATTATCCAATATGTAATATAGTGAGTCTGAAGAACGGACATATAAAAGACTTTATGTTGCTAACAGTCTAAATTCTACTTTTTTAATGATATAAGATGACCACAAGCGCAAATTCGTCTAAACTTCTTCCCGTTATCATCAGCTTACCGTTATCAACCTCATTCCCGTTGACTTCAATTACTACTTAATAGCCAGCTTTTTTGATTAATTAAAGTTCGTTCAGTACTCATTTCTGACTAGATTCCACTTTCACAGTATTACAGTTCGTGACTGGCTCAAACAACTGTTGATGTGAATTGAAAACAAGCGCACGCAATGGCAATCATGCCGATTGGGACACGGCGACGGCGGTTCGGATTGATCTCCTGAAAGTGTGTTGGTACGACCTCCATTTAAGGTGAAAGTGGGATGTGATCAGAATCGAGTACTGAACAAACGCTAATTAATAAAGTAACGGAGAACTGAGATTTAAGTAGCAATTGAAGACCATAGGAATGAGATTGACAACAGTTAGAAGATGACAACGGTTGGGTGATGATATCGGTTAGCAGATGACAACGGTAAAACGTTTATACATAACGGCACATGTGGACATCTTATCATTAGGATCTAGGGTATTAGCAGTAAAAACTCTTCTGTATGTTCATCCTTCAGACAGACTATATTACACAATACGAGTAGCATAATGCGAACTTGCGATTCACATACTCCAGGAAATTGAAATAGAAGAAAAAGCCACCAAAGAAAGATATAAATAGGTTACAGTAGATCTAATTTTTGAAATGAAAAGTGAAGTATGAAACCAATCTACAAGAAACAACAGGTCACATAATCGTAAGAGGGCGAAAATTAACTACATTGTTTGGAACAAAAACACTTTCATAATGCTTTACATTCATTCCAACTTCATGAACTCCAAAACATAAAAAAAATAAAAAAAACAGTTACCGACACTAAATAGCAATTTCACTTTTCCTCATTATAATCCAGCTGACATTACCTTCGGATTGTATGGCTGAAATAGGATTCGATATCCAGTCTTACACCCGTACACCATACTCATCACCTCCACTACTTTAGTCATCAGCTTCACATCAATAGTTTCTCCAACAATGAGCGCTATTCTCTCAGCAGACGATCTAAACGATTTTATTTCGCCGGGATTGGCGTGTATTAAGCCTGTGGAAACACTCCCTGTTCCTGAGGCTGGTGAAGTGGAGATCCAGATCGATGAAAATGGAAATCCACTTGAGATCTCCAAAATCGACGGTAAAGTCGCCGCTCTCCTGCCTGCTCAGATCTCCTTGGCTGACTGTTTGGCCTGTTCGGGATGTATCACTTCTGCTGAAGAGGTTTTAGTGGCTCAGCACTCGCATGATCAGCTTCTAAAAGCCCTTAAGGAAGGTCACAAAATGTTTGTGGCTAGTATCTCTCATCAGTCTCGAGCATCTTTGGCTCACGCATACGGATTTTCTGTCGAGACGATAGATCGTGTTCTCATTGACTTCTTTGGCAGATTGGGATTCAAATATGTCGTGGGCACTGCTTTGGGACGCAAACTTTCTTTACTTGAAGAAGCTCAAGGCATGATAGCTAGAAAGCAGAACTCCGAGAATGACACCGCCCCTGTGTTGTCGTCAGTGTGCCCGGGATGGGTTCTCTATGCCGAAAAGACCCATCCCTATGTGCTTCCATATATGTCGAAGGTAAAATCTGCCCAGCAGATCACTGGATGCATCTTGAAGACTTTGGCTGCTAAAGATTTGGGTGTTTCTCGTGACCAGATATACCACCTCTCAATCATGCCATGTTTCGATAAGAAACTTGAAAGTGCTCGACCTGAACTGACTCTGATTGGCGAATCGGACTCTCCTGACGTGGATTGTGTACTCACTGCCAAAGAGTTGATTAATCTTGTTGACCAGCTGGCGTACCTGCTTCTTCCCGAAAATGGCGTGGAATCACTTGATAACTCTCCAATCAACTCTATCTACGAGTCCTGTGCTCCACCCTCCTGGCCATTTAAGGAGCTCTCATGGTACAATGATTCTGGATCTCAGTCTGGTGGATATGCATACAATTACCTTCAAATGACCAGAAACCACTTGTTGGGAGTTAACCCTGGAGCTTCTGCTGACGAGTACACCATTGTCAACGTAGAGGGCCGTAATTCTGACGTGTTCGAACTTCGCCTTATGCACGGTGAGGTAAAGGTGGCCAGTGCTGCAGTTGTTAATGGATTCCGGAACATTCAGAACTTGGTACGGAAACTCAAACCTACGCCAGGGAAGACCACCAAATCGAACCCTTTAGCAGCCAGAAGGCGTGCTCGTGTGGCCAAATCTGCATCTGCTAGCCCCGCCCCGGAGGAAGCTGCTGATGCTTCAAAATGTGATTATGTGGAGATCATGGCGTGCCCTGGTGGCTGTATTAATGGAGGAGGACAAATTTCTCCAGCAGACCAGGCACAAGAAAAGGAATGGTTGAGTGAGGTCAAGGATGTTTACAACGAAATTGGCTTGGTCGACTTGACGGGTGTCAACAGTGGTGGCTTGGAAGAGGCATTGACATCATGGGCCAATG
>Ga0160505_100327_pt1 | contig 30318 bp, 18 predicted proteins | sample DIDeMG_FD_108225 | JGI IMG/M metagenome (GOLD analysis project Ga0160505, IMG submission 108225) | Enriched chicken feces microbial communities from UW Madison campus, WI, USA - DID2874_E49_Stillage MG | ecosystem: Host-associated > Birds > Digestive system > Large intestine > Fecal ... | reverse complement strand
ATAAGTCTATCAACGCAGGCAATGCTGGTGCCGTCGGTGTGATTATCTATGACAAGGTTGCAGTTTTGCACGGCACCTTGGGCGAACCTACCGGCAAGGAGGTGCCTACTGTGTCGATTAGTACCAAGGATGCCGAGAAGTACATTGAGGTGTTGAAGAAGAAGCCTTCTCATGTGTTTGAGACCACCTTGTACGTGGACTCGTACGTGAAGAAGATTAAGACAACCAATGTAATTGCCGAGACCAGAGGCGGTGACCACAACAACGTGGTGTCTTTGGGTGCACACTCTGACTCTGTGGCAGAGGGACCAGGTATCAACGATGACGGATCTGGTACCATCTCTTTGCTTGAGGTTGCTAAGCAATTGAGCAAATACAAGGTCAACAACGCCGTGCGTTTCGCATGGTGGGCTGCCGAGGAGGAAGGACTTTTGGGCTCTTACGCTTACGCCAACTCCCTCTCGGATGATGAGAACCAGAAGTTGCGTCTTTTCATGGACTACGACATGATGGCTTCTCCAAACTACGAGTACCAGGTGTACGATGCCAACAACAAGGACCACCCTAATGGATCTGGAGACTTGAAAGACCTTTACATTGACTGGTACGTGAGCCACGGCTTGAACTACACTTTAGTGCCATTTGACGGCAGAAGTGACTATGTCGGCTTCATTGACGTTGGGATTCCAGCTGGAGGTATTGCCACTGGAGCTGAGGGTGTCAAGACAAAGAAGGGCCAAGAGAAGTTCGGCGGTGAGGCTGGCAAGTGGTTTGACCCATGTTACCACCAGTTGTGTGACAACTTGGACAACCCAGACTATGGGGCCTGGGTGATCAACACCAAGTTGATTGCACACTCCGTTGCTACCTACGCCAAGAGTTTCGAGGGATTCCCTGAGAGAGAGGCACCTTCTGCAATGCTGATCTCCTCCACCAAGGTGAGTGACTCCTTCAAGTATCGTGGCCCTAACCTCATTATCTAAAAGTAGTACACCATTGACTCAATTGGTGAGCTGCTGTTAGTATTTAAAAGTTACTTTAATCGACTCTTGCTTCACATAAGTATCGCTATGCTTGCTCCATCTCGATTCATGCTCTCAATCTCTCGAATTTAAAGTCTCTGTATTCAATTGCTCTACATTTCTTTGAGAATCGAAGTTTCGTGACACTTTGTGTCTATTTGACTCTTTCAAAAAACCTAAGCTGTCAGACTTTTCTGTCACAATCAATCTGACTTCAATAGCTTTATCAGATTGACTCATTAGTCTCGATCTATCTGACTCCCTTGTCGCTATCTATCTATCTATCTATCTATCTATCTATCTATCTATCTATCTATCTATCTGGCTCTTCGGTCTTTATCGTCGTCTGACTCCGATATCCTTACAGGGCTGCGAATCCCGTGTAGAAGTTCCTGAATGGGCCAAAAAGTGCGAACATTTCAGTTCTCTCCTATTCCATTCACAGTTGATGACCAGCTATAATCATGGAAATTCAAGTGAAAAGTTACCCCATAACTTCTTTTGCAAGTGCAAGCACTAAGTTCGAACCAATTTTGATGCTGCAAACCATCTATAGCGCGTGGGGGAGCTGTGGGGGCACCACAAGATCACCTCCACCAAAAGAGTGTGGGGGACCGTCCCTCCACATAAGCAGCCCGTGGGGGCGCACAATATAAAAGTGAATTGACTTCCACTCAATGTCTCTTATCAAAAAAGCTTATATTCGTGGTTTTTCACAAGTAAGAATGACTGTTAGCAGACCTAAGATTCTCCAGCTCGGCCCATGGGAAAACTCGAAGCCTGAATGGGACAAGTTGGCACAGCACGCTGATATTATCAAATGTGAATCCAAGAACAGAGACGAATTCTTGCAAGACTTGAAGGATAAGTACTCCGATATCACCAACATCGCCAGAACCTTCCTGTCCATTGCACAAACAGGTCGCTTCGATGCGGAATTGGTGGAAGCCTTACCAAAGTCTGTGGTGCTGATCTCCCATTGTGGAGCAGGTTATGACCAGATCGATCCTGAACCCCTCACCAAGAGAAACATCCAATTGTCCAATGTTACGGAGCCTGTTGAGGCACCCACTGCATTGACGGCAGTCTACTTGACGTTGGCTGCTATGAGAAACTTCCAGAGAGGTCACGACTTGTTGGTTGAAGGTAAATGGCCAATTGGCAAGTGTGGAGGATCTCCTTTGGGATATGATCCTGAAGGAAAAGTTGTTGGAATCTTGGGTATGGGCGGAATTGGCAGAGCCATCCGCGACAGATTGGAACCTTTCGGTTTTGAGAAGATCATCTACTACAATAGAAAAAGATTGAGCCCTGAGTTGGAGAAGGGTGCTGAATACGTCACTTACGACGAGCTTTTGTCACAGAGTGACGTGATCATGGTCAGTGTTCCTTTGAACAAGAATACTCATCACTTGATCAATGCAGACAGCATTTCGAAGATGAAAGATGGTGTGATCATCGTGAACACAGCAAGAGGAGCAGTTATCGACGAAGCCGAGATCACTAAGGCCTTGAAGGATGGTAAGGTGGGCTCATTTGGCTCCGATGTGTTTGAGTATGAGCCGGAGGTATCGCCCGAGTTGTACAACTTGCCTAATGTGGTTTCGTTGCCACACATGGGAACACACACGTATCAGGCCATGAGAAACTTGGAGGTGTGGGTTGTCGAGAACATTCATCAGTACATTACCACCGGCAAGGTGAAAACGATTGTTCCAGAGCAAAGCGGTATTGACTTTGGCCACTCTGCCATGATCTAAAAGAAATCGATCCCCACAATCATAGCAAATGGCACAAGGTGTCATTGCTGATACACTGAAATTGAGCTAATTTAATTTGAGGACAGCAAGTAAGTAGCTATTTGGACCAGGAAGATTGAATATGTTATAACATCGAAATTGTGACCAGGAACAATTTTTCGGAGTTTTGGGTATAGGCTTGAACCAACTCTTCCAGTTTTGACTTTCAATGTATAGCGTGTGACTTATGTCTCAATGATAGACTAAAAACTCAATCAAAATACCGTAATACATACCTGATAATCCACTCGATTGTAATAATCCACTCAACTGTATAGTTATTATCGTCTCAGTACAGGTCTCATGATGTGACTCGAAACTAAGTCAAATTTTTGACTCTTAGTCTTAATGCGACACTGATGTCATCATCACTCTGTATGCAAACCTTGAAACACCGGCCCAATTGTATCCAATCCGATTTCGTTGACATGACACATAATAATTGATTTCAAACTCAACAGAATTCTTGCCTTAATGGCCCTCTAGATATTTGTCTTCTTGCCTTTTCCTGTCAAAAAGAAAATGAAACGGCCCAAGTGAAGCCGCATTCGTAAATTTCCTTCGTATACACATGATGTACGGGTGTCTCTACCCCATGGTCCGTGATCGGACTAATACCATATTATGGAGCCAATGGAGGTTTCCGCTATGAATTGTCTTTTCTGTGTCATGAATTCACTAATGCATAGGCAAATCCTGTCAAGTCTCACCTGACTTTTCCAATTCCTTCAATTTCCCTCATCTTGTCCTTATCTCTGTAGGCATGTGAATACTGCATATGGTAAAGGGCTCCAAATAGAACTTCTCCATAATCCCATTGATATACGGTATTAACTTTTAAAACAACAGTACAAATCAATACATTTATCCCCACTAATTGCTAATTCTCGATTCTCTTTCTTTTATTCCAGCTTCTTGGCGTTAATTCCGTATTTTTCAACAGCCATCCAGTTTCCACACATACAGGACATACTCTGAAAAATTCTCGTGGCCCGAATAACCGGTATTAACAACTTCAACCACTCAGTCACCCTGGTTATCCTTGGATTCCATTCACACGCATCTTCGTTGTGACTTTTCACCTGGTTCTGTACTTGACACCATTGACTCTAGTGTTTTGGCCTTGCATTCTTCCTGATTTCACCCAATAATCCTTTCTCGGATCTTCTCCACGGTTGCTCTGGTTTCTACCACTTAATCTGTTAACAAAATGGCCGAACACCCCCATTTCATCACTACTGAACCACTCGAGGTGGACTATGAGGCACTTCCTGAGGATGCTAGCATTGTTGCCCATCTTTCAGCTGGTGCTTTCGCCGGAATTATGGAGCATACCGTCATGTACCCCATTGACTCTATCAAGACCAGAATGCAGATGATTGCCTCGGGTCAGCCTGCCAGTCGGTCAGTCATTCTGTCTATTAGTCGAATTTCTTCCAGTGAAGGTGCCTACGCTTTGTGGCGTGGTGTGTCTTCTGTCGTTTTGGGTGCTGGTCCTGCCCATGCCGTGTACTTTTCTGTTTTCGAAGCCACCAAGACCATGTTAGTTAATCGTGTCACAGGCTCCAGCAGCAACAAGATCGTCACCGACGAAACACATCCATTGATTGCCTCCGGTGCCGGAATTGCTGCTACTGTTGCATCCGATGCGTTGATGACTCCATTCGATGTCATTAAGCAAAGAATGCAGGTTGGAGAGAAGATTGTGGAGAAGGTCGTCAGCAGTGCTGCTTCTGCTTCTGCTTCTTCCACTGCCGCTTCTGGTGAGTCTTCTGCACCTGCTGCCTCCAATTCGGTCAAACTTTTCAAGACCGCTGCTTCCATCTATCGTCGAGAGGGTTTGAGTGCGTTCTTCATTTCGTACCCAACTACCTTGTTCACCAACATTCCGTTCGCAGCATTGAACTTCGGATTCTACGAGTACCTGTCATCTATCTTAAACCCAGAGAACACCTACAACCCATACTACCATTGTGTGTCGGGAGCCATTGCAGGAGGTATCGCAGCTGCTTTGACAAACCCATTGGATTGTATTAAAACCGCTTTGCAGACTCGGGGTATTTCTACCAACGAGTCATTAAGAAGCGTCAATGGATTCGTCAGCGCAGCCAAGGCATTGCACAAGCAGGGCGGTATGGCAGCCTTTAGCCGAGGCTTGAAGCCCAGAATTATCTTCAATGTGCCCTCCACAGCGATCTCATGGACGGCCTACGAAATGGCCAAGGAGATCTTGTTGAGAGATTAGACATACTTGTATATTAGACCACTGTATATATGGCAATGTAATTAACGTTAAGAGTATCGGTATTTTCTCAAGGATAAACTAGCTATGTTTGGAGAGCTTCTGAGCCACGAACGAAAACATCACACAAGAGCCTAAGAACCCAAGGAGATTGAAGAATGCCGCACGTGAATATGATCTTTCCTCTTCCTCAGTTCGAAACGACGTGAATATACGTCGAATGCTGGCCACGATCATCACAAGATGTAGTTGATGTTTGTAGAATTCTGAGTTGCATATAAGCCACCCAAACATCATATACCTGGAGAGAGCAGTTCGACTTAAGGAAATAATCTGTTAATGTAAAATTTAAAAGAGAATATTGGATATATATTTTTTTTAGAAGCGGTATAAGACTTCACACTCATGTTTGTGATGTTTATGCGTAGATATGCATTTTCATGTCTGGTATCAAATAGAACTGGTCCAGAGTCTGAGAAGCGTTTGATGTCCACATTACATAGCTGTGACAATAATACTATTCCACTTTGTGACAATTTCCTTACTGAAGAAATTCAGAACTCTTAAACAGTATTTCTTTTTTCCAATTCATAAAAAGAAACCTAACTCTCGACAATGATCGGTATCGGGTGCCATGGCCGCAAATTGCACTCAACAGCCTTTCCTCACATTGAAAGACCAACCATCCGCACCGCCTCCCATGCAACCCAATGGACTGCTTGATTTCTGATGGCGGTGCCCAGCGTAAATTTGTACGCTCAGGAAGCTCTCAAGAGCATACTTTCCTCCGAAGAGGTGGATGGAGAGAACCACCGAATTTCCCACCCGTTTTGGACATGTCCTGCCGCGTGCGAGATTCGCACCAGCTTAGTAGACGGGTATTTGCGGCATGCCGCGAGAAAGGTTGACCACTAGTCCGGAGACTAGCAATCCGGTACAAAGAGGCGAGGGTTCAACATACCGATTGGATCATACGGAAAAACAGCCGAAATATAAGAAAAGAAGGCCGTAAACACATTCTATCGTATATATCAAAGATCATTTGAACTCTAACCTTCCGAATCTTCAAAAATTGCTCAAGATGAGTCTAAAGGAACTCTATTAAGCTGTCGCTAGACGAACAAACGTCTAATAGAAGTTTTTAAATGAGAAACTTTCCGTGTTTGTTCCTTCCATTTTCAGATTATTTTCCTACTTTCGATAAGAATATGTTATCAGAGAATATCATTATCGACCCATATCGGTTTCTGCCGTTTTTGGATTGACCGTTATTGCCCGATCGTAAAAGGTTGTCTGATTACCGGATTTCAATATCCGCAGCTCACTATGACACATTTCTACCGCTAATTAATCTCCGCTTCATTATATATCTTAAACCATTCTCTGATAATCCACACTTACAACGATAATTCCACCATGTCTGAATACGTAATTGTTGGGTATGTCCAATTGATTTGTTCTGCTTTAAACATCTGTTTCTAACCTCAGTTCTGGTATCATAGGCTTGTACACTGGATACAAACTTCTAGAGTCTGGAGTGCCCGGTGAATCCATCACTGCTGTGGCAGAATTCTTACCTGGCGACGAGTCTATCAAATACACTTCTCCTTATGCGGGAGGAAATTTCTCCGGAATCACTGGTGATGATCCTGACTCGTTGAAGTTCGATAAGCACACTTACGAAAATTTGCCCAAGTTGCAAAAGCTTTTGGGTGGGCCCCTGTGTGGCTTAGATATGCTCCCAGCAACCGAAATCTGGGATAATGTCAAGTCGAAGAAAATTGACTCTTTGAAGCAGTATCTCAAGGACTACCAGGAAATTAAGCAAGAAGAATTGCCTGAGGGTGCCAAGTTTGGAGTGAAATTCACCACCTGGAACTTCAATTGTCCTAAGTTCTTGAGTAATGTCCAGAAATTCCTTCTTTCCAAGAATGTCACTTTCATCCGTAAAAACTTGACCCATATAACTCAGGCATTCGGTCCTGCAACCAAATGTGTGTTCAATTGCACCGGAAATGGTGCCCGATTCCTTGGTGGAGTTCAGGACGCCAAAGTTTATCCCACAAGAGGACAGGTGGTTGTCATTAAGGCTCCTCACATCAATGAGAACATGATTAGATGGGGAGATAACTATGCCACCTATATAATCAAGAGACCATATTCACATGATCAGTTGATTCTTGGAGGTTTTCTCCAGAAAGACGACTGGACTCCAGATACTCTCTCTGAGCAAACAGAAGATATACTTTCCAGAACAACTACTCTATTGCCAAAGATTTTGAACCAGAATCCACATGGGCCAAACATTGAAGATTTGGAAATTGTGAGAGTGGTGGCTGGATTGCGTCCCAGCAGACATGGAGGTGTCAGAATTGAAAAAGAAGTGCTAGATGGAAAGTTGTTGATTCACAATTACGGTGCTGGAGGGTATGGATATCAGTCGGGTTTGGGAATGGCAGATAAAGCTGTGAAGTTAGCATTGGGCCAGAGTAAACTTTAGAGTCTGGAAAGCAAAAAATAAAAGGCTTATCATCCTTGAATTGAGTTGTACCTGTTCAGTGCCTGGATTTCGAAAATTTTCTCTGCTGTCAACAGTTATAACAGAAACAATGATATGTTTCTCCTTTATATTGGTCTCTGGATCACGAAACTTGAGTGAATGACTTCAAAACTCTTCTGGATGAAAATTACCGAACTTTACTCAAAGTTTTCACATAATTACTAGTCATGTATCATTTTTTTTCGATCATACGTTCGTTTTTGTTGAAATCGTATCATGGACCATTTTCGGTCTTTATCGTATTAGTACCCTTTTTCGGTCGCACCCCATGGCACGGGCAGATCCCGGCGTGTATAACAATGTACCAATCCGGCATCTAGAACTCAGAGGTTGTGTATGGGGACCTTTACATTATTTTTTGATCGACATGCACTTATCTTATCTTACAAACAGAGGGTGTTATAAAACCGACTAAGAGATGAAGCGTCCTAAGTTAACTCGTTCCCGTACTGGATGTGTGGCTTGTAAAAGAAAAAAGTATGTATTTGGCTTGATTTAGCGAGCCCCACAACTAACTCTTCAGGGTGAAATGCGATGAAACAAAACCATCTTGTCTAGCATGTCTAAAGAGGGATCTTCAATGTCAATGGCGGGAAGACACCACCCGTCAATACTCAAGAATCCGATTCAAGGTTAACGACATGAAGTGGTTGCAGAATTCCGAACTTCCGCAAGGTTGTGACAGTGATCCTGCGAGCGAAGGTTTCAACAATGCAACCATTGAATTCTTCAACAATCCCAATGTGGAGATCTATAACAATACGGAGGATTTGAATGTACAAATGGAGGATTTTGATAATGCCATCATAGGAGATTACAATAATTCAGCCAATCAGGTTTGCAATAACACAAAGTACATCGTATCCCCTGGAATGAACTTATCAGGATTGAATCCTCCTGGAACTGGAATGAATGGACTCCCAGTTTCTGGGATGAACTTGTCTCCGTTGATAGGATTTGATGTTTCCCAGTTTATGGAATCGGAAGCACTTCCACTTTCTCCGGAACAGTTTCCTTTGGTACCTAGTCCCTCGTTGCCCATTTCTCACCGCTTGTCACCACTGGAGATTGCATACTTTGACTACTTCCACAACAACGTATGCTCAAGGTTCTCCATCGTGCCGAACAAGATAAACACTTTTCTTCAGGCTCTTGTTCAACTCAGTGTCACCGACCTGGCAGTATTGTATTGTCTCTTGGGTTGGGGGCAAATAATGAAAGATAGACATTTATCTAGAACGCCTCATTCCAGTAACTCTTGCACTTCTGAAAGTGAGTTTACTAGGAAGCTGTTGAGTATCCTTGCCAAAAGAGATAAGACTAATCCGAGTGAGTTGGTTCTGTTTCTATTCTGCTATGCCACATTGATGTGTATTGAAATCTCAGTTGGTGATACAGATGAATGGTCGTGGTACTTGACTCGCAGCTATAATCTCCTTAATACCATGGGAGGGTACAAAGTGTTGTCCAAATATTCTCATGAGGGGAAGGTATTGGCACAAAACTTTGCCTACTTTGATATCTTGGCCTCCCAGTCCAATGTCAATGGTACTTATTATCCTGTGGAAGACTACAATGAAATCTGCTGTGTTGACGGCTCATATTCCATTGATTCTATGCAAGGCTGCATTCGTCCGCTCATTTTCATTCTTGGTGATGTAATTAACTTGATAGTTCAGTCAAAGAATATTGCCTCCAGTGAGGTCAATGATGAGAATTGGCACCTACACAATGACGTCCTAGTTAAAGCAAAAGAACTCGAAGATAGAATCGACAATGCTTGCATAGATGCATCTGACTTCAAGGTTTTATCTGAGAATGATGTGATTGAGAACCATTATACTTTGTTTGCGTTATATCAGATGGTCATTCAACTTTATTTGAAACATTCACTTCGACGCCTCCCCCCTGTCGTTCCAGAGATTCAACTCACTCTTCGAAAAGTTAACGAATGCTTGTTGTCCTTAATTGATACATCGTTAGCGCTGTCGTTGAGTTTTCCCTTGTTGATAGCTGGCATCAGTGCGGTAAGACAGTCTGACCGAGATGAAATTTTGCGTAAGATCAATTATATTGTGGAAAAACAAGAGTTTGACAATTTGACCAAAGTCAGGAGAGTTTTGAAAGAGGTGTGGAAGATCAATGCCGAAGGTTCGTTATGCGTTGACTGGTATAAGATTACTAAGAAGTTTGGGTGGAGATTAAACGCTGGAAGGTAGCCAGATTGCAGTTTTAAATACTGTTCCAAATCTTACTAGCAAACGATTCTTTCTTCTCCTCCTGAGTACTTTGTGAGCCCAAACTTTCGACATCTGTGTAGACCCCATCGGTCTCTTGGCGATCAGAAACAAAATCCATATGCTCGTAGCGGATCCACAGACTCTTTAAGTATAATTTGAAACCACCCCAGACAATAAAGAAAAATGGTATCATGATATAAACATCGACAAAATTTCCAGCATTAAATGGAACGAACACGGACCAGCCCTGAACCAATGTCAACGCAATACCTAAAACAATACCGATGTAGTTAGCGTATGGGTAAAAAGGAGCCTTGTAAGGAAGTTCATCGTCAGTTCTTCCCAGTTTGTACCATCCAGCTCTGAATCTAAGGTGAACAAAGATGATTCCGCTCCAAACGATAAAAGCACACAGACCAGCTAAATTGATGATGTATCCATAAGCCACCGAAGAACTGCTTTTGATGGATAGAATTGAGAGAAATCCAAAAAGATGGACGGTGTGCGTTGCAACCCATGGAACGCCTTGCGTGGTCACCTTAGAGAATACTTTAGGTGCATATCCATCGTCAGCCAATCTCTTGAGACTTCTGGCAGGATAATAGATAGCACTATTGATAGATGAAAGAGAGGTGATCAAAACAACAGTGGAGACGTAGAAACCAGCATTTTTCCATCCAGCATCTACTAAGGCAATAGTCATTGGAGATTTCATGGTCTTGTTGGATCCAGAGAGTCCTGGGTCGGTATAAGGAACCGTGATACCATATGAGATGATGATTCCAAAGTAGACATAGAAAATACGGACGACAGCTTGCCTTACAGCATTTTTCACTGCGGCCCTGACGTTTCTCAGTTCGGAGAACGTAACAGAAAGACTCTCAATACCAGTATAGTAGACACCAGCATAGACGAATGAGTTGGCAATACCCTTGAAGCCGCTATTCAAAGGGAAATTCTTGAATGGATTTCCGGGACTATGGCCTTTAATTCCACCAGCCGCATATATCACACTGAATAAGTAGAAGCCAGTAATGAACAGCAATTTGATAAAGGCAAGAATGTATTCGACTTCACCGAAGATATCCACACCAACCATCTGATAGATAGAAAATGCTCCCCACAAGATCAAGTAATAACCCCAAAGAGGAACTTTGTCACTGTAGAAACTCATCACTGATATAACGGATACATACTCCGCAATAAGACTACACACCCATAAGAAGACATAGTACCAGCCCATGGCAGCTCCAAAAGAGGGATCAACCCATCTCGAAGCATGTGTGTTGAAGTTGAAATCGAACAAACTATTCAATTCTCCGATGCAAAACATCATAATCATCACAAGCACTCCAACTATAGTGAACCCCACAATCAAACCAGCAGGCCCACCATCACGGAGAGCAGAACCCATTCCGATAAAAACCCCAGGCCCAACAATTCCAGCAAGAGCCATCATAGAAATATGTCTTGTCTTGAGCCCACGCTTGACTCCAGTATTGGGATCAAACTTGTGTCTGACTGCCTGAGACAGTTGGGTCTGCACCACAACCAATGCTTCTTTTTTGTCCATAAAAAATAGTTAGTTATTGATAGAACGACTAGAATTTAATCCGATTGGTATCTCATTTGGTTAAATATTATTATCGGATTGTTGATCTTCATTAATCCGATGGTTGCAATCTTTATCTTATCTATTGGTTTGTTGCGGTTAAAACCTTCCTAATTTGGTGATCCGGTCGTAGATTCTACAGCTTAAATATGTTATACCGGAATTGAAAACCAAGTAATCTAATCTCTTTTCATGACTTACCAAACATCTGCCCAGAGATTTGCAGATCTTGTCGCTACGGTTCCCATCGTTGACACTCATAATGATTTCCCATACTTAGTTCGCAGTCAGCTTCATTACGAGACAGAGAACGATGATCAATTCACTTTTGACACTGGCCTCACGTGTCATACAGATTTAGTCAAGCTCCGGAAAGGTGGAATTGGTATCCAATTTTTCAGCTGTTTCATCGAATGCAAAGATGAAGACCCATTGTACCAGGATTTCAACAAGGCTACTACCGTGGTGAGAGACACCATGGAGCAGATCGATTATGTACGCAGATTGGCTGAACGATACAATCATGAGTTTTCCTACGTTAGTCAATCGTCTGATGCTATCAAAGCGTTCAAAGAAGACGGGAAAATGGCCCTCGCCATGGGTGTAGAAGGCTTACATCAGGTGGACACCTCGCTCGCAGTGTTGAGACAGTACTTTGAGCTAGGAGTAAGATACATTACTCTCACTCACAATTGCGACAATCCTTTTGCTACTGCTGCTTCCTCTGTGTCTGGGGGACTTCCTGATCGTGGATTGTCTGACTATGGGCGGCAATGTGTTAGGGAAATGAATAGATTGGGTATGATGGTGGACCTCTCCCATGTTAGTGTGAAGACAATGACTGACGCATTGGAAGTGACTAAAGCACCGGTTATTTTCTCTCACTCTTCGGCGTATGCGGTGACTCCTCACCTTAGAAATGTTCCTGATCATGTCTTGTTGAAAGTGAAGGAAAATGGAGGAGTGGTATGTGTGAACTTCTTTCCTGAGTTCATCTATAGAACTAGCGACAAGGTAGCTACCATTGACGACGCTGTTGCACATATTTTGCACATTGCCAACTTGATCGGTTGGGAACACGTGGGACTTGGCTCTGATTTCGATGGAATCCCAGAGGGTCCTAAAGGCTTAGAAGACGTTTCCAAGTATCCGGACTTGATTATGCAAGTAATGGAGCACTCGGATGCTACAGACAAACAGATTTCCATGTTGATGGGTGGAAATGTGTTGAGAGTTTGGCAAGAAAACGAGAGGATTGCACAAGAACTTCAAGGGGAAGGAGCCAAACTCATCGATGATAATTGGCCCGATAGAGAATGGAAGTTTTTTGATTATGTCGAGGAATTTCCTGAGGTCTATCCTGGTTCTTTCCAAAAGAAAAAGAATGTGTACACGAGCCAGCCGTTGGATGCTTGCGAAGGTCAGAAGAAATAGAGTGTGTAGGTTTTATTAAGTTGAAATCGCTTCCACAATATTTCTAATGTGTAGAATGTTAGCCTTTAGATACACTTAGGGTTCAAGAAGAAGAATCAAAAAAAGAAGCGACGACCCCGGTGAGGATCGAACTCACGATCTCAAGATTAACAGTCTTACGCCTTAACCAGCTTGGCCACGGAGTCGCTTTTCCTGTTTAGAATCTATATTCAATACAGTACAAAACTTTTTTAAAGTGTTTATACTGCACATAAAATAAACTTCCAACCAAAAGTTACCGAGTTCAGAAAACCATTAACTCTGTGGCAGGAAACACATAGCTTAATTGAATAAGAAAGTTAAAAAAATTGATAACCAAATTCCTCTTTCAAAAACGATAGTGAAAATCTTGTAAAGCATCGTTAACTTCCAGGATTACTCGAAACGCTCCGCAATTTTACCATCCTGCTTTCGCTATGTCCTTTATCGGAATAGACGGCTTATTGTTTTTTAATATTTTGAGGCATTAGGAAGAAAATCCAAATTGTCTCTTGGATCAATAACGTCAGATTCTGGATAACTACGCCTGGGCGACGATCATGAATTTGCCTGAGCACCATAATGCCGCAGAACGAAGCGTGCATCCTATCATCTGATGTGTGATAGCTCCGTCTCTAAACAAAATAAAAATCCCCGGATACTATCATCTGATACAGATGATGCGAGTTTCGTCCGCATTATATCGGAGACTACCTTGAAAAGTCCGATTAGGCTCCGGGTCCGAAACATTGCCACTCAAAATCCTTCTTTCGGAACTTCGGAGTTAACAGGAATGGAATACGGATCCGTCAGACCCCGAAGCAATTAGGGTCCACATTGATATAAAAATGGACTTTGTCCGAGGTGTAATCATTCAATTTCAAAAATCATAAACACAAATCACAAACACAAATTACTAATTACAATGAAGGTTTTTATCACTGGAGGCTCCGGATACATTGGTTCAGTTGTTGTTCCTCTTCTTCTTGATGCAGGACACTCTGTATTGGCACTTGCTAGATCGCCAGAATCGGCTGCTAAATTGAATGCTTTTCAGAATGTTGAAGTAGTGCAAGGAGATTTGAATGACGTTGAAGTCTTGAAAGAAGCTGCTTCTCGGAGTGATGCTGTGATCCATTTGGGCTTTAACCACGACTTTGGTAACTTCGCTAAGAGTGCTCAGACTGATTTGGATGCCATTAAGGCCATCGGAGAGGTGTTGGCAGGAACAGGAAAGGCATTCATTGGAACGAGCGGCACAGGAATTGCCATAGGCGTTCCAGGTGTATTGAAGGAAGACTTCCGCCCGTCCAACACCTTGATTCCCAGAGTTGAGCTGGAGAAGGTCCTTTTGGCTTTGAAGGACGTTGGTGTCAGGTCCCTGGTGGTGAGGTTGCCATTTACCGTGCATGGACCAGGTAAAAAGGGTTTCATTCCTACTTACGTGGAAATTCTGAAGAGCTTGGGAGCTGCTGAATATGTAGGAGACGGCAACAACAAGTGGCCCGCCGTGAACTTGGCTGATGCTGCTCTGTTGTATAAGCTCGTGTTGGAAAAAGGTACTGCTGGATCTATTTATCACGGGATTGGCGAGCAGGGAATTCCATTCAAGGATATTGCCGCCGAGGTAGCCAAGGGATTGAACGTTCACACCAAGTCCATTCTGAATGCGCAGGCCCAAGAAGATTACCTGTGGTTGGCAATGTTTGTCCTGGCCGATGTTCAGGCACTGAGTGAAGCCACCCAGAAGGAGTTGGGTTGGAAGCCGGTGCATGGTGGCTTGTTTGAAGATATTAAGGTGTATACGTCTTAGATATGAAAGAAGGGCAGAGAGCATTTGAATTTACGAATAATGCACCTATCGAATAACCTAATAATGTAGCAGAACATTTGAGACGACCGTGTAACAAGTTAGAGGGCTGACAGAACTAATATAAAGTAGACTTGATATCAAAGTTCCACTAATTCTGAGTTAGCAGAACAATTTGAAAGGCTCACAACGATATCCAGGCATACAGACCAGTGAGCACAACCCAATAGATGCCCATGATATTAGCCAAATACAAAGGAATAACATGTTACATGTACAATAATTTCCTTCACGTTGTGAAACCCAGATTGATGTCAATAATAGCCGACTAACATACTGACCACTTTAGCCCTGACCAAACTAGACTTCCTATTCTGGGAATTGAGTCGGGCCAGCAAGATGCCGGCCAACTTCCGGCTAGCCAGGTCACCAATTTTGTATTTGAAGACTTGACAGCTACTCTTCCTATATTTTCTTTCCATTTTCTTTCCATTTCAATTTTCTCCCACTTCTGAAGTCTCCGCAAATTTTCTACTTCCATTCCCACTTCACCATCTCGGAACGGAACTTTCGGCTGGATACACACCAAAACACACCAAAACACATCAACAATATCAAAACACGCTCCTTCTGTTGCTTCTCACCACAATGAACAAGTTCTCTTCGCCAGAGAAACATGCTCGGCATGGCACGTTCATGCGGTTTCTCGTCATTCTCAGCAGTGCCATTGGCTCTTTTTTGTTCGTGGTTGTCTTGAGTATAGGTGCATCCATATACCATCTTAGAGATGTGGTTTCTGGGAGAGAGAAGCTGAATGCTCCTAAAAAGGAGAATGACGTTGAAAACTACACGGTGCGCCAGCCGTACCCCGACATGAAGAATTTGAAGATCACCAATTCGTTGCGTTATTACGCTTTGCAACTAGGACTCGATCTTGAAGAGTATAACATTACCACCGGTGATGGTTATGTGCTTACCTTGCACCATCTTATCGATCCTAAGGACACACCGGCTGTTCGTCATGCAAAGAAACCAGTCTTGTTACAGCATGGACTTCTATCTTGCTCAGGTGCATGGTTGGCTCCTGGCCAGAACTCATTACCATTTTATTTCATGCATCAGGGTTACGATGTATGGATGGGAAACAACCGGTGTGGGTTTGAACCTAGGCACACGTACTACGAAGGGAATCTCATGCACAACGAGGAATTCTGGGACTGGGATGTCCGTGCACTTGCTACCTACGACTTACCATGCATCATCGATAATGTGTTGATCCACTCAGCCCACGATAAGCTCTTCTTGGTGGGCCATCTGCAAGGATGCACTCAGACTTTCGTGATGTTGCGTAATCCCGACTTTAAGGAGCATCATCGCAAGATCGAACATTTTTTCGCTTTGGCTCCAGCCGTGTTCCCTGGTTCTCTCTTTCACGACCGTTCATTTATCAAGTTCATCCACCACCGGAGTCCTAAGGCATACCACGCCTTTTTTGGCTCTTGCTGTTTTATCAGAATTCTTGGCTTTTTCCGCAAGTGGATTGGAAAGACGAAGATGTTCAGTGTTCTCTCCTACCAGTTATTCAAGTACTTGTTTGGATGGAATATCAACAACTGCCATCCAGATAAGAAAGTTTTACATATTCAATTTCTCTTCAACGTGACCTACATCAGCTCTAGGCTCATGTCGTGGTGGCTTTCGTATTCTGTCAAAGAAGGTTTCTCCAACCAACTCCAGCCAAAGTCTGCGTACAAGGATGGTTCAAACTTTGCATTTACGCCAGTCCCTACTAAGGAAGAAACTAGTGTTACAGGCGAGGAAACACCTCAGGCTTCCCCCAACGCAGAAAAACTTTCCGAACTTCTGCCTGAAATGGATGCTGATGCCTTGGATGTGCCCTTGCCAATAGACGACTCGGAAACTTTCTTTCCATACAAGCAAGAGTGGTTCAATTTCAATAAACAGGAGGAGATTGTACCTATGATCATTTTCCCGTGTGGTGAAGATTACTTGGTGGACGGTCAGAGATTAGCCACTCACATGAGACATTACGAAAGACGGTTCTACAAGGAAGGAGTTAACCTCGATGTGGTGGATTTACCAGACTACAACCATCTTGACGTTATCTGGTCACTGAACACCATTGGTAAGATCGGCATGGTCATTCACGATAAGATCCAGTCTTTGAACTAACGGATGAGACTTTGACTAATATAATAATACATTAACATGACGTTCGCTTAGCTACTTGCTCCTCCGCTAAGTCCAACGCATTGAATATATGGGCCCAGTAAAACTGACTGTTTAAGCTGAGCGCAATGTAGACACCTCCATCTTCTTTGTATAAGGGATCCAAGTTGCCGTTTTCTATAATTGTTTCCCCCGAATGCTCCCCTAAATCAATATGCAACTTCCTCTGTAAGTAATGAAAGTCAAAGGCGTCCGCAAACTTGGCCAATCTTGGAGTATTCAAGGCCACCATGGCTAGGACGGAAAACACCGCCAATGGATCGTGAACTGGAGGCCCAATGTAGTTGTTATACTTTTCTTTATAAGCATTGAAATAAAAGGTCAAAATTTTGTAAAATAGGTTGCGGATGGGTGAGTTCTTGTTGGATTTTTCTTCGTAGATGCTCAGACGAACCTCTTCGGTCGCCAACACCGTATGGGTGAAATTCAATGGGCATAAGATGATCTTGTTGGCCAATTGAGGCGTCAGAAAAACAATTGATGCCGCATGAGGGTCACAGTGGAGGTTGAACTCGGTATACGGCGTGATGTTGCCGGTTTGAATGGCTCCACCCATGATGGAAACGTACCGAATCTTGGAGATAACCAGTGGGTACTTTTTGATGAGTTTGGCAAAATTGGTCAAGGTGCCGGTACATACTATGCAAATTTGACCCTCGTACTGTTCAATTGCTTCTTTCATTGCCTCTAGATAACCTGTTTTGTTGACATTAATCCGTGGGTTCTTGGGCAAGGTAACTCCACCGATTCCACTTTCACCATGGACGTCTTCGGCATGAACAGCTTTGATCTGTAGCGGATGCTCGGAGCCAGAGAAGACAGGGATCTCATTCTGGCGAAATCCTAACACATCGAGTAAAGCGGCAGCGTTCCGAGACGTTTTCTCAAGCAGAACATTTCCATGCACAGTTGATATGCCTAGTAAGTGGAAATATGGACAGAAGGACGCAAGCAAAATGGCAAAGGCGTCATCGTTGCCAGGATCGCAGTCTAGCCATATGGGCACATTTATATCTGGAATTGGCTCTAACAAATGCATTCTTGATAGTCAAAGACGTGGGGAATCCAAAGGTTTATATATATTCGCATAATTAGATGCGGCACTGAAAATGCCAACCAACTGAGGAAGACAGGATCGCAATTCTGAGGCATGGATATTGGTAAGTGCAAGTGGGGATTTCTTCCGGCAATATCCGATTCGATGATGACATGAGCATGTTTAGCCTTTCTAATTGGTGAATCTCAACGTTGATATTCTTGGAGAGTTTGGTTCGGTCCGAAAAAAGCTGGTGTCAACATGTACCCCACAATTCGCAGAATGACATAAAGGTCATCTAGAGGCGAGAATGACCAAGAATACGAAGGTAGGCAGTCATGGATCGGAATACTGCGTTGGGAAATGGCCGGGAAAAATGATGCTAGAGGAGAAACAGTGACTATGGGCAGAAAAGTTTGGCAGTTTAGAGAGCTGGTGATTATTGTTAACCAAGAGGCAGACCCAAGACTTAGACCCAGTATAGAGATCTCGTATGCAAAGCTTGAAGACCGAGTTGGCAAGTCAGGGTTATCGTACAGAGTTAGTGAACGAGCTGAAAAGAGGATGTTTATACAATGTGTCGGGACCCATTGAGAGGAACTATATATATCCTCCTCTCCAAATTACTAATAACGTATGGACAAGAACATTGATCATTCGCAACGGTGCGGTCCGGAAATGGGTCACTTCCGTGTTTCTCGACTTTTCTTCCATTTTCGTTACTTTAATTACTTATTCTCGACTTCTGTGCTGAAAATCATCTACCCGTACATCTTCCCTTCTTTATTCTCTTCTGTATTTCTCTCGCTACTGCTCTAATCTCCCCAACCAACCTTATTCGCTTACAAGTCTGCACCCTCCTCTTCAACAGGAACACTGAATGCACCGGCCAAAAACACTGCAGGCTCTTCAATGTTATGGTGCTGGTAGCTCAACACTCCCACTCCTCCAGCATCCAACATAAATTGGGGGTTAATGTTGATTGGTCTATCCACCCATCTGGCAGCGAAACATCTCAAGATATGGCCATGGGCCACCACAATCACATCGCATGCAACATTGTCCTTGAACGCCTGTGCATGCACTTCTCTAATGCGTTCAATGGCCTTGTCCACTCTCTCGGTCACCTGTTTATAATCCTCACCTCCCTCACATCCATAACCCCAAATATTCCAGTCGTCCGTATGGCCTCTCTGCTTGCGCAAATCAAGAATCTGGGACGTGAGAAGCCCTTCATAGTCGCCATACTCCCATTCTCTCAAGTTGTTCTCCTCTTCAATAGGAATCTTGGATCTGGTCAAATCGTCTACACCTTCCAATAATAATTGAACAGTCTGTTTTGCTCTGGTACGAGGTGAGGTCAAAACCAACTTCAAATTCTGTGGCTTCACGATCTGGAAAGGTGAAGCGCCAATTAAGTGCTTACCAGTGTTTCTCATCTGGACAACTCCGAATGGAGTAAGCTCCAAGTCGGTGATGGAGGTGTACTGGCCCGATTTGGACCATTCTGTCTGGCCGTGACGGACAAAAATCACTCTTGGTGTAGGAGCCTTTGCCATTGTAGGGTTTAGAAGACCTTTCGGTTTTTTCCACGTTAATAAATTCACCGGAAGATACTGGCTTCAATTTATAGGTTTGCTGATGTATATGCACATACACTTCCCGGGAGTGCACAACCCATCAAAAAAAAAGACCAATAACACATTTTGAGAAGGTCACAGTGTAACAATGTCGGTTAAGGCGGAAATCACTGAGAAGATCCTCTCACTTGTACGTACACTTCCTAAGGACAGAATCGCCCATTACGCATCGTTCAAGGATGTGCAGTTGGAGAGATTTCTGAACAAGGAAGTGGTGGACACCATCTCGGAGAAAGACTTGAAGTTGCAATATTTCTCCTTGAGGGACTTGGTGAATGACAAGTACAAGAACTACTACAAACTTGATGACAAGATGTTGAAGCCTAAGGGTAATCCTCAGTACTATGAGAGACTTATGGCTGATCTTAAAGGTGAGAAGAAGGAGACTTTTGGCAGTGCCATGAGAACGGTTGTATTTGGTAAATAATGTATATAGCAATAGATAATGGATAGGAAAAGTGTTGGAAACGGAGAAGTGTAGGGTAATGAGAGGTTTGGGGTGAGGAGAAGTGTAAGGTTGTGAAGAAGAAGTGGAGGTTCTGGAGGTGAACACCATTAGGAAGTGCAGAGGTGAAGTTTGCTTGAAAGAATTGAGAGTGAGAAGATGAGATCATATTAGCTCGTTTATATTGTGTTGAATGTAAAGAAAAACCGGTAGAATGAAAGATCTTGCCGAATGAAGTAGAAGTTAAAGAACCTTGGAATTTACGAAGGATCATACTCTCAGGGATTCTCAAGCTCCAAGAAATTGACTACAATATTCAAATAAAACTCAGTGCTTCATATCTGGACATAGAGACATACACATGCACATATCCGAAGTTACCGTTTTTTTTTGTCAACAATACTAACCTTGCCCATATTTGATGCCTCTCTCTTGTTTCTCCATTTCTTCGTAGCTCAATATGGCAGGTGCTAGGCGGGATAAAAATTCGTAAATGTGATCAACATCTTCCCGTAAAGTTACTCTCCACGGGTAATTGTTTCTACATTAACTACACAAGCAGAATTTTCTCTACATCTCTCTATACTAGTTGGCATCTTCAAATGACGCAGTATAATACCCAAAGTCCTTGTGCCACACAGGACTGAATCATTGGGACTGTTCTGACATAACATGACGTGAAGCCACAAATATCTCCTTAAGACAATGAAATCAAAAATTTGATCTCCTTAATATCATTGAAACCGACTATGGCTAAAGGAATGTTCGGAAATTCTCAAAATCTCGATATTCATAACTGCTTTCTCCGAGTTCGCAGCCATCGCCGAAATGGCCACCTGGAGAATACGTTGACGACTCAGATCTAAATGGTCCAAAATTAATGAAAATATCAAAAATTCCAAGGATCCTCAATTTCCATAAACCGGAATTCCATTCCAACCTTTCAAATCTATCACCTAAAGAAATGACACTCTTCTCCAATGTCGGCCATTGCCCCACCATTCCGGCATTGTCGCATCTTTTCTGAGCTCGTGGCATTTTCAATAATTTACAAGTTACAGCCACATGGCTTCGCTAGGAAGATCTCGTATAGTCCAGGGACTAGTGGCGCTTTTGGCGCTTGTGGGTCTATACTACTTTGTTTTTGGCAAAAAACTGGCTGACTCCTTCTCGCCAGAGGAGATCAATGATATGCTCCAGAATAAGGCAGACCTAGTCAAAGTGAAGAAGGTGGAACTTCCCATGGTCGGGCTCCAGAAGCCATATGTGGATAGAACATCACTTCGATCGCCCAATTGGGATTTCAGCGGTGACATTCTAGTGAGAAAGGACTACGTTCGTCTTATTTCCCAGAAGAAACATATGGTGGGTAATATGTTTGCAAGACTTCCCATTCAGGCTGAATCTTTTGAAATGGAGCTCACATTCCACATCCACAGTACCTCTGCCGCAGCTTTGTCAGCAGATGGAATGGCAATTTGGTTTGTGAACGAGCCATCCCCCATTGGAGATGTCTTTGGTGCCAAAAACTTGTTCAAAGGCTTGGGTATTTTCATAGATACCTACAAAAACGGCAAGAAGGGAAATTTCCCTTATGTTGGAGCTATGCTTGGTGATGGAAGAACGGCCTACAACAAGTACAACGATGGTATGGATACCATGATCACGGGATGCACTGCCAAATCCATCTTGAACCCCGGATCACATCTGACCCGGATGCGTATCATCCACACGAAGAACGGATACTTGTCTGTAGACTTCAACTACAATCCTCAGAGAGCTGACGACTGGCATAACTGCTTCACGTTATCCGATATTCATCTTCCTCCTGTCAAGTACTTGGGACTCACTGGAGAGACCGGAGAGTTGACTGAGAATATCGACATCATCGAGAACAAAGTTTATGCTTTGTTCAATCCAGAGACAGATGACTACATCGAGTCGGTGGAGCTGTTGGAATCATTGATGGAAAATCAGTTGGATGAGTCAGAGAAGCAGGTGGACTCGACCCGTCCACGTCAGCGTACCAGAAAGTCGGTGGTGAGGTTGAGAAACGCAGAAAGAAGACTCAAAGAGAGAGAGAAGGAATTGAGAATGCAGAAATACGGCGATCCAGACGCAACTTTCCCAGTAAGAATGTGGAGGATGGCAATGACCATAGCCAAGTATTTTATTTACCTTGTGTTGGTAGTTTTGATCTTGTGGGTGGCTCACATTGTCTACAGAACACGCAAGCAGCAGAGGAGGTCCAGAACGACTGGTCTCTTAGATTAAAAATACATGTACATGAAAGTTTTCGACACTGTGTATCGAGTTAAATGCGTGGCGGCTTAGTTCTTCCTCTTTCTTACCTGCTTCTTTGACTCCTTCTCATGGACGACCTCGATTGTGTTGTCCAATTCTAGTTCGTAAGACACTCTGAAGATACCAAAAAACTTCATCACGGTGCCCACAGACATGATATTGAGCAAAGACTCAGTTTTCTTTTCAGGAAAAAATGGATCGATGGCAGTGGACCTCTTGATCTCGTGGAATCCGTTGCTCTCATAGAGCTTGGTCAACACTTTGTCACAGGTGTACGCATCGGCTTGAATAATGATTTTGATATTCGACGTTTTGAGATTCATGTCCTTAACATAGCGAGTACAAAGTTCTCTGGCCTTCTCTTTAGCAATCATTAACAACTCTTCCTGGAGGCCCGATTCACGATACACTTTTCTGACGTGCAAGCCGGAAATTTTGGCATAAAAGACGTCGTTAGTGGAGGCATCTGGAACGGGAATCACGGTTACCACTGCAATTGGCGAGCCGCGGTACTCGATAAAGTCGGTAGAGTGCGAGGCACTGCTGAGGAAAGGCAATGCTGATTTGGTTGAAAAGTCCTTCTCTTCGGCATTGGCATAGACCTTCAATGGAAATCTGAAAAGCTTCAGCATGTACTTTTCGGTGGCTAAGCCATCACTGATCAATCTGAACTCATCTGTGATCATGAAACTAGCTGTACCTAAGGTTCCAGCAATGAAAAGAAGCACCGGGAAGAATTTGGTCAAGAGAAACTTATTATTCTTGAACAAATGAATAAATTCTCCAACGGAGTCTGACATTGAGAAAAGATCGCCGTACACGTAGAAGAGGGCAGCAGTCAAGATAGATAAGACAAAAGTACGAGCCACAGGATGCCAAACGATGTGGCTATTCGATATACTCTGAAGCTGACGATAGTAATCACCGTGCAAAGTGAGAGCAGCAGTGGCTAGCAGAGGCTGTAAGGGCACTCTGCGAATGGTGGACTCTGCATCCTTATCCAAGGGTTCGTGGAGGTTCAAGTCTGTCTGCTCAACCATAATTGAAGATTCTACCTATTTTTTTTTGGGATGAGGCGGCGAAGAGATGGCAGTTGGCTGAAGCTTTATAGGATTATGTGTAGGCTTGATATTATCGCACGTGGGTCTATACTGGAAACGGCAGGATATTGAAGGAAGAGAATGGAAGAGACGAGCTGAGGTATTGAGGAGTGATCTTTTAATTCTGATTTTTTTTTTTTTTTTTATTTGTATCTGTGTGAATCTATGGTAACTTATGAAATGTGAGAAATGAAATTTAGTTTGGATAAAATTTGACACATTTGACAGGTATTGAGAATCTTTGTCCTAAGCTGTCAGATGGGCGAAAAAAAAGGAAATTGACACAAGTATGGCAAAGGACAAATTTGAATGAGAACGAAAAACATGAAAAAAAAATCGCCATAAAAGAAAAATTGACAACGAGAGAGGATTAAGATTTAAAGACTGTAGAAAATTCTATGTTGGCTTCGTCCAATGGTAATAATGTGGATCGAGTAATCGTCAAGCGTAACGGGTGAGCATTGAGTATAATTCCATCAGATCAAGCAGGAACAAAACTTGAAGGTTAGTGCGGAATTTAGAATACGAAGTTCGATACGAATTGCATTAGTTCAGTAGTCATCGAAGAACCTATGATTGTCATATGAATGATAACATAAGGCCATTGACTTCAGAATAGATCCATTCCAGCCAGAAGAGCACTCAAGTAGAAATTATTAGTTTAACAAGATTATAGTAATCTGGCGCAGATCAACCATGAACCTTGTTCTTTCTGGCAAAGAATGGTACATTAGAGCGGAAGAACGGATGCCAGACCAGTGTTCCTTCATAATTTGTTTGTCTCACATGAACGAGGATGAGTTTACGGAAAATTATTCACCCTGAGAATTACTTCCTCCGCTAATACTGACTGTGAGCCAAATTCCATATACCTTCAAACTCTGTTTCAATTTTGGTGCCTCGTTGTGATTCCTAGACCTGTCTATTAATCTAAAGTTCAACATTCAATACGGAATTTTTTCGGCCCAGTCCCTAGGTCTCCACAGTCACCTCATTAGGCATATTATCCTAACAGAAGGTAGCCACAAATCGGTCAAATTTTAATCACTCCACACTGAAAATCAATGATAAAGACGGGAATCTATACGTTTGACTGATCCAGTACTCTGAAGTTCCAAAATCATAATCTAATAAAATATCTCTACCACTGGTTGCAAAATCGCATCATCATGATTCTCCAAGCGTACCAATCAGAATTACACCAAAAGAACAAATTCCGTCCCAATTCCACATCACCAAGCCATTCCCAATAAAAAATATCACCATAGGACCTCATGGCCTGTCTCGCCATACTTGCTTCTGTCGTGGATCCCTGTATGTTCTTCTCCGATGTGGACGCACTTCCATAGTTAGATATCTAATAGTGTGGCGCGATCCACAGTTTTGCAACTACAAATCGGCCCCATGATCTCGACTTTACAACTTAGCCAAAAGTTTCACCGATGCCTACACGTGCGTATTCAGACTTCTCATTCGGGCCAGAGGACCCTGTAGCGGTGAAAAATGTCAAGAAAGTAGCCATCATCGGTGGTGGTGCCTCGGGTGCCATTACTTTGGACTCATTGGTGGCAGAGAACACCTTTGACGAAATCGTTTTATATGAAAGGAGAGACGTACTCGGAGGAATTTGGGTCTTGGATCTGGATCCCATTAAGACCCCAGCCGACATCGTCAAGCCAGGCCGCTTGAGCAGAGACATTGATCCTCCATTGAAAAATCCATTTGCTGATGGCTATACCGATAGTAGAATCAGGAGCTTGTGGACAAAACAGGAAAGATTCGAGCAAACACCCGCCTATGATGGCATGGCAACCAATATTATAGAGAAGCTCATGACTTTCAGCGACCAGAAGCAGTGGCTCCCTGAAGGTAACAATAAATACGTGGACAGATCGGCGGTGAGGGACTACATTGACAGATATATCTCAAGGAACAAGGACAAAGAGAACGTGAAGCTTGTGCTTGGAACCACCGTGGAGGATTTGGAGAAAGTGGCTCCTCGTGCTGATAGCGATCTTCCTTACCTGTTCAAGCTCACCTTGAGACGCCGCTTACAGGACGGAACAGATGAGTGGTTCCAGAATACGTTTGATGCAGTTATTGTGACTGTGGGCCACTATCATATACCCTTCATTCCTGAGGTTCCGGGCTTGAAGGAGTTCCAGGAAGAGCGCCCACATGCCATTCAGCATGCAAAGTTCTTTAGAAACGCAGTGCCATATACGAACAAAACGGTACTTGTTATTGGTTCTAGAGCCCTGGGAGCTGATTTGACCAAGTTTTCTGCAGATACAGCCGTTGAAGTATACCAGCTGATCCGGAATGTGGAAGGCACCAGACGGTTCTCCAGAAAAAGTAATGTGACGTTCAAGCCTATTGTTACCAGGTACGAGAAAACTGACAAAGGTTTCAATGCTGTATTTTCTGACGGAACGGTGCTTGAAAACCCCGATGTGGTTGTATATGCTACTGGTTATCAATTTCTGTATCCATTTTTGGTGCGTTCTCTTGGAGATATTACACTTGACGGAAGAATTGTTCCTGACTTGTACCAGCACACATTTTTGGTTAAAGATCCACTTATTACGTTTGTTGGTGTGCCTACAGATGCCATTTCTTTCCGTGCCTTCGAGTACCAGGCTATTTTGACTGCTCGGTACTTGGCAGGAAAAGTAGCGCTTCCTCCTCTTTCTGAGCAGAGAAAATGGCTTGAAGATAGATTCAATGAAAAGGGAGCGACGAGAGCGTACCATACTATTGGAGCCTTGGACGCTTTGGATTACGTGAAAACACTCCTGGAGTTGGGGACCATTAAAGATGTGTCCATAGCCCCAGGAAGAGAGTTCCCAGAGTTGTCTATTGACGAGATTGAGGAATACACGGCTGCCGGAGCCATTCTCAGGGAATTCTGGGATGCTCCCCGTATACCTGAATAATTTTGTGACCATATAGAGAATATAAAGATAAGTTTAAACATCAAAAAAAAAATTTAGAAGGTAAAACACCAAAAAAGACAAGCTAGCGCAGCCAGGTTTCGATCCTGGGACATCAGGGTTATGAGCCCTGCGCGCTTCCACTGCGCCACTGCGCTTGTTTGATGAGTGAATAATATTAATTGAGTGACTATAGAGTATAGAATAGATAGATCTTCTGAAATTTCCGGGAAGCTTGCCTATCAAGTACCATAACATTTAAATATAACCGGATTTATTAATTTGAGTAATACTGAAAGTTATGACAAGGATTGTGGTGTTTCATTTCAATCCCACACGAAGGGCAGAACAATGAGCATGCAGTGAGACATTATCCCTGGCATCAAGCTATGAATAATATTCAAAAAGTAAGAACAGAAGTCTACACTTATGATATAAAAACATGCAGTTTCATTGGCATTTTTTACTTCATTTCCGTGTTGTTCATTTGGAAGTGGGATGGAGCCACTGAAAATCTTGATAGTACTAGTGCGCCATTGAAATCTTCAGGAAAATCAACTCAACTTTGGTCTGCATTCAAATCTATCAAGTCGGTCACCAAGATCGATCGAAAACTGCTTGATGCCTTGATCGTGTCATAATTATCATAGATGTGCTGTAGAGTTTTACCGGCGTAACCGATAATCTTCTCGTCTCTGTCATGGATAAGCCAATAGTCATCTACAATTGTTCGTCAATATTAATCGAATCATTATATACAGCTCTTAAGCATCTTCTGGAGAAGAATCCACTCCATCTCCATCTTCGAGCGCTCACATTTCGCTCATTGGTCCAGTACGACCTTTGGCCCATGGCTCGCATGGTAACTGGTTCAGCATTGGTGCTCACTAACTCAGTGGTGCTGCTTCAAGGGCTCAACGACGAGCTTATCGAAAGTGAACATCTGAGAAATGGTACTTTGTCTCTTCAACATGGCCAAGTTGTTGATTCCCTCGTTGAAGAAGGTGGTGATCTTCTCTTCATCGGCCTCATTCTTGTGCTGCTTGAATGCGTCATGGATTCTTCTCTTGGAATATTCTCTGAAGTTGTAGTTGTCAAACTTGTAAGCATTAGCCAAGAGCTGCTTGTACAAGCCGAGGACCTGTTTGGAGTTTGGTGCCATCTTTGATGAAAGGTGTGTAATGTATTTAGATGTCTGGAGTAATGAACTTTGTCATCATAGTCATGTGCAGGACTGGACAGAGATCGGACCAAATTGACTGGGGTTAACCATTTAATTAGTGTACGTGGAGCTTTCAAATTATTTATTTGCTGCCTTCTAATTGGTAATCGAAATTTTTTTGTCATGCTCCTTTACTAGAAGAAATGAAGCAATTGGGGTTAGTCTCTATTAGAGGTTCCTACTTGTTATGGACCTTCCAATAATAAACCACAGTGTTTGTAACGAGGATTTGCTTTCTGTCACACATTTAACTACTATGATAACCCAAAAAGAAATTTCCCGATTACTACATGTTTTCAATAGTGCTTGAAAATTGAATTTCATCTCAATCCTCACACATGGTCAACTTCGCTAAGGGCCAACAATTCCTCGAAAAATCGATCATCTTCCTCTTCTTCTGGTTTACGTCTCGTAATGAGCATTTCCCTTCCGTAGAATAGAATAGCATGATAGCGTCTCATACGTGTTTTCTTGTTCGTGTTGTCGTAGAAAAGCTCAAAGAGCACATCATGTAGAGTTTCTTCCACTTCGAATCGAGTGACGGCCCAAACGCATTCCATGAATTTTAAGGTGAGCGTCCTTTCTGCTTCATCAAGATATCCTGGCTCATTACATTGATTGAGTGCTTTCTCTAGGAGTGACAGAAACTCTATCCGTTCGCCATTCTCTTGGGCAACCAATAGCACTCTGGTAAGTTCGTCCTTACATTTCGTATGATGGCCATGGATCTTGGACTTATCAAAGATTTTAGACAACCCCAACGTCCTGCTAGCTGCAAGCACGTAGTGTGCCTGCTCTAGAAAAATGTTTCCCATGATGTGCAAGAGTCTTAAGCCAAAGTGTTCTCGTCTCATGTACACAAGTTCCATTCTAAATTTCCGTTGGAGTTCGGCGACACTTCCCGCTTCCTTTGATTCCCAGTATTCGTCAACTCGCTCAGATATATTGCGGAGGAGTTGATTCTTGCGTTTCTCCTTCGCTAGTGCGGTCTTCTCTTTAGCATTAGCCAGATCATCATGGCCAGGTCCAGCCTTGGCAATATTTCCCACCAAATAGAACTCACCTATCCATTTCCTGAGTTTTGGACCTCCAAAGAAATGTTGCATAAATTTTTCGGCCGACATGGGTACAAAGTGGTGGTTCTTCATGCCCTCCACTCCAACTTTATCGTATATGTTTCTAAGATCTTGGTTCAGCAAAACTGCGTATATTGAGGCCACTTGCTGGAACCGCTCTAGGTCAGCTGGATTACGATATGGATGACATTGAAATCCAAGGACTCGAAATGCTTTCACCACATCCCATTGTGGAGCAGTTACCGATAATCCTAGCTGCTGATAGTAGGTACCATCGATGGGTGGCTGGCCCAAAACTAGTGATCTGACAGAACCCCTCCATTCCCTGATAGACTCCGATTCATCAGTTAGTATACTTTTTGCATCGTCGTCCATCGATAGATGTTGGCAGTTTCTTGTGAAGATAGCTTGTTCGCATATGCTTGACATCGATGTTTGTGTGAGTGCTCAAAGCTTTACGGTTTATCACGTTGACACCTTTAAGGCTTAGGGATAAAATAATGGAATCCACTATAAAACAATACAGCACAATTCTAAAGGGATATGTGCCAAGATCCTACATCATGGATGACCTCGTTCATAGTATGGTGGAGAAATCTTGGTGAGACTACTGCAGGATTGACAACCTCTACGATAAGGGCAAAGTCGATAATGGGGTGATAAGGTATTATGTCGAGAGAATGTTGAAATTGAGGTGGTGGTTTCATAAGGTTAATGTTTCTTCTGCTTGTTTATTTCTGTTGGATGATAGGGCGGAAGTGTGTTCGGTATTGTTTGGTGATGAACACCACCTTGAAAGGTTATGACTTAACAGTTGAAGCGGAGAAAGGAAGTCCCTCGTACATTCTTAATTTTCTTTGTTTACTTATTATTCTTGACTTACTCATTTTTTCTCTCTATTCTATTTTTCTCTTTTTACTTGCTAGTTTCGTCCTGTCTTGTCTTCTCGTTGCTACGGCAAATGGTTGCAAAATCGAAAACATTCTGCGCTTTACATAAGAATGAGACGTGACAAAAACAATAAGCATAGCCTAGTCCTCATTAGTACACTGGGTGTCTGGTGTAGAATGGATCATTGTCTTCGTGTCTATTTTATAATAGTATTGTGAGTGTTTCAAAGAATTTCCTCCATTGAAGTGCAACCATTTAGGAAATGACTCCCCAGTATGCTTAACGTCATTACGAGGTCAACAGAATTGAAGTTTGTTTCGGAAGCCTACCTCAGATTGCTTCGATGTTATTGGGCAGGCTGTTTCGATCCATTCTAAACGTCTTTCGGACGCTCCTCCTGGCAAAACCGTGTCTGCTTTTGGCACCACTGATGTCCCAAGTATATAAATTTTCATTTTTCTGAACGTTAACTGTTCTTCTCTTTGGGAGTGACTAAACTACGTGATCTCACACGACTGAAAACATGCATCCACTGAAATAGCACTAGGTGCATAAGGAATAGATGTAGGAATTGATGATAGCAACAGCGCTTTCTGAAAGTAGCGGGAGTTAAAACGCTAATAAATATCGAACTCCCACCCCAATTAATAAAATGGGTCATTCGTCATCTAAACTTCCAGAAGT
>Ga0160505_100326_pt1 | contig 30322 bp, 12 predicted proteins | sample DIDeMG_FD_108225 | JGI IMG/M metagenome (GOLD analysis project Ga0160505, IMG submission 108225) | Enriched chicken feces microbial communities from UW Madison campus, WI, USA - DID2874_E49_Stillage MG | ecosystem: Host-associated > Birds > Digestive system > Large intestine > Fecal ... | reverse complement strand
AAGCCATAACCGTTCGAAAAGTCATTGCTTTTTTTTGTTCTTTTTGCTTTTTTTTTTTTTTTTTTTTTTTTTTTTTTTTTTTTTTTTTTTTTTTTTTTTTTTTTTTTTTTTTTATTTTTTTTTTTTTTTTTTTTTTTTTTTTTTTTTTTTTTTTTTTTTTTTTTGTTTTGTTTTGTTTTGTTTTGCTCGAAATCTATGTATTTTATACAATCGATAGTATACTAGTCCTGGTGTAGATAGTGATAGAGGTTTGTGAAAATCAAACAAACACCCGTTATCATCTTAAAACTTTTGGAAATATAAATATGCTTGAGAGTCGTCGAAATAATAATTTTTGTTAAAGCTCTTTTTAACTCGCACTTGCACGCTCCTTGAAATAGACACTCCTTGTTCCAGGAAATACTGTATACAATATTAACAACTTTCTTTAATCAACATATCACATCATTTTATCTACAATGTCTACTCAAGTTCAGCTCGAATGCAACGGTTTTACCCAGCTTCTTTCTCTCCAAGTTCCCCAGGATATGACTCAGAGACACATTAATAGAAAGGTTTCTGAAGCTATTGGACTTCCTAACGATGCCTACACTCTGTCTTATCTGGATGATCTTACATTAAGCTATCAATGCCTGTCGGCACCCGAGGACTACACCGAGCTTGCGTACATCGCTATGTTCAAAGGTCTCTACCTCAGCGCTCAAGCAAAGCAAAGAATTTAGATGCATTTCAAAAAAGAGCCTTTATATTATCACCGCTGAAAGATTCTTTGGCTCTCATCTGTCTTTCGCTTTCCAAATTCTAGTGCAAATACGACAATGGGTTTAGGCTTGTTTTTTTGGATAAATTTTGAAATTCCATTGCTTGGTACGTTGCTTTCTGCGGATGCAGGGTTTGTGCCAAATTTCCCGTTTTGGAAGGTATAGCAAGGTGCGGATGCGGCTGTTTATAGATCCGTGCAGCACTGTATTTGGTTTGATATTGTCATTGTCAAGTGCTCAAGGCTGGGCTGGTCTCTCGTTGAAGCTGTAGATGGGGCTTACTCTTAACTTGGTCTAGTTGGTCTGACTAAACCCCAGAGAGATGGGTCTAACAGTTAAGGAAATCGGAGATCTTCCTTGTTTGCAAGCAATATTGGAAGTCCCTAAGGCGGCCATCTACAGTCCAATTTTAAATTAGTTTACACTTATTTCAGAATTGTCTCTTTTTAATTTATCATCAATGAAATTTTTTCAGATTATATCATCCACCTCCATTAGCGTTGCAATAAACCTAAGTGAATTAGTTCTGGTAAATCTTGTTTTGAATTTGATTATGTGACGTTGGCTTTGAGTAAAAACAAAAGTAACTTAACTTGTCTAGCTCCAAGATATATGAATGTAACTGTTTCTTGGGATGAAGTCGCACCCTTGCAACATAGTTAGCTTAATAACACAACTTATCAAAGTTTAATCAACATTCTCTCCTAATGAGATACACAAACTGTAGTGGTGATCTTGGAGAACTTCCCTTAGCACACGACCTGGGTTCATGGAAAACTGCGCATAACCAAATTTCGAAACCCTAAGTATCTGTTGGAATAACTGCTTGGCTAGTCTTGTTGAGGCAACTATCCTAAAACTAAATGTCTTCTTTTACACCCATTTATTTAATTCAAAAAAGTTTTTTTCTAATTTTAAGAGATTGCAACAATTGGGATAATAAACAGATTTATCATTATTGTCATTATAACACTCTTGTGAAATTATATGTATACAATTATTTGCCATTAATAGTTTTGTAAAATCAAGAGTCTAATATTCATTTGTTGTCAAAGCAGTTCAGGAGGCAAAAATACATTAGTTGAGGGCAATTTATACAATAGTTATATTAGTCTCTATATGAAAATTTTTCAAAAAAAGTTTTTTTTAATTTTAATTTTAATTCAGTCTTATTTTGGCTGTGTTTAAATTTCAGTTGGCTGTAATAACCAATGTGGCTGCTAATTGCCTTTTTTTGGAAATAGAAGTTCAAATTGGCTCAGTTCTTTTCAGAAATATTGTCGTCCTCAGAATACAGCAAATCTAGGTCAATATTTAACGCTTTATTAAATACCATACTTTTTTGATTCCAAAACTTAGATTTATAAGTAATCAACCTACGTTTCTTATATGTAGAAGTCAGTTATTTCGCTGAGCTATGGTAAGCATCTTGTACTTTCACTATTGGTTGTGAATACAACAACTTGACAAAAAGATGGTTTGACATTATTCTCATAAACCATTTAAAAAACAAATTGTTCTAGCCAAATATAAGTGCAAGATCAATCGTTTGTCGGATAAGTGCTAGTATATACTAATGCACCATTTTCAGCATGTAATTTTTCACGTATTACCGATTAGTTTGTACTGAATAGAATAAGTGTACTACAAGTCCTATCTCTCCTAGTCTAAAAGTTATTGCAATTTTATCTAACTAGCCGCACTCTTTACTAAGAGTTATGAAGATACGAAACCCATAAATGGAGTTTTAGCCGAGTGAAATATTTTCATGATTATAACTTAACTGGCTACCCAGCATCAAAATTTTACTAAGCATTTTCTACCCCGCATTTATGGAATCAGTATGTTTATTCATGTTCTTCACCAGTTTTTGGTTCGGAAATCCAAAACCAAGACTGAAATCCTATATCCCGTATAAGGACCTCCTTGCAATCTTCTTAGCTAAAACATTTAAAGGTCTGAAACACTAAATACAGAAGCACTGTAATTCATGATTTATACGTCTGGCCACTATTGCGAAGTTCAGATAAGCTAGGTTTGTTTTGCGGCTAACGGAATCACATTGCTTAATGCCATAAAAGAATAACTTGGAAACCTTAAAGGCGTTTGACTTGTATTCCATCGTCGCAGGAGGGTTCTTTTCTTCCCAAAAAGCGTGCTTTTGAAACTTAGATTGTGTATTTCAATGGCTATAACTGCCAAAATAGCCGAGTAAAACGCTCAAACCGATGCTTTAATCACAAACATGGAATTCTTACCGCTGTGTTAATTTATGAAATACTCGTAATAAGAGAAAACTATGCAGGAAGAGCAGCTATATAACTTTTGGCAAGGTACGATACGATAGAGATGCTGAGGAACTCGGATATCAATCTAATACGAAACTCGGTGCTGTGAATAGGGAGGAAGTAGGTAGTTGTATAATCTATATTGTTTAATACATTTAAAACAAGTAAAAATAAAAACGGACTTCATAATCATAACCATATTGGCAGGAACGACACATGAAAGATGAATATCCTAATCTTTTCTTATAGTAGAAAAAAGCTTAGCGGTTATTGCGTTCAAACTAATGCCTAACATAAAGTCTGTGATCACTCAAATTGTTCTGTCTAGTATACTTGGTTATGAGACGCTCTATGTGCGAATATTCCTGGTTCTGTTAGTATTTTTAATGCTAGACTAATAATTGATGAGAATCTTTGTAAAAGGCGTTAAAAGAACAGTGAAAAAACACCTATATTTTCCTTTTGACTTTTGTGGCAATGACAGTTACTTTGCGTTCTTTTGTTTATCTAATTGAATAGATTGGTTAAAACTGTGACGCTGAACATCATCTTGAACCCCCAGAAATTCTTATTCTTTCCTCTAGAGATTGTTAAAAGTCATTTGAGAGTTTGGAATATCTGAGAAGTAAAAAGCCATTTAAAAATATATAAATAACATTTCTATTTGCTGCCATAAAACAGGACTATTTCTTCTTTAAACCCAAAGAACCTGTTAACTTCAAGTTCCTTTTGAAACCCAAATCTTCATTATCAAAGAACCAAATCATCTATGAAGCTAGCAAATCCTCCCCTGTAACAAATCTCTTACTGCCCTGAACTTCTGATCTGAAATCAAAAATAACACTTCAATGTTGAACTGATCTATTATCCATGCAGCTTCTTTTTCGGATGGATTTCAAATTTTTAATCCAATTTAAACCACTTATTGTCTTCTAGATTTCAATAACTGTATCATGATTTCTATTGTGAAATTGCCTTATGCTTCTTAGGGGCTGAAAGAGCGTTTAACGCAATATCGGTCGATAGCTTTGGCAACGAATCACCATAAAGACTGAATGGGCGTTTCCCATTCAAGTTGTTACTATTATCAACAGCTTTATTCACAACTGATGACGTGCCAATGCTATCATTTTCAGAGTTTAAGATGACTGAGCTAGAAGATGTTGGAGCTGGAACCGAAGGAAGTTCAAGTTCAATTCCTGGTGCATCAAGGCCAAGTACCTTTTTCCTTAGCAGTTCCAACTCGCGGTCTTTCTCTAGCAACTCAGATCTAAGGCTATCAATCTTCTTCCCTGCCTTCTTAATTATTTTTTGTAGCCCTGACTTGATGTCGTTAGTTTTTAGGACTTGGTGACTATACAAGACTAGTTCACTGTGTGATTCCGGTGTTTTAGCTCCGTCTTCACTGTGAAGTAAAACTGGAGGCGATTCATGTCTATTGTCTCTTTGAGATGCTTCAAATGCAGATACACCTGCAAGCTTATTCCATGGGTTGATTCCAACAAGAGACCATCGATACTTTATCAGTTCTGGCGTCAGATGTTCCTTTCGCGAGTTTAGATAGTAATCAAGAAATTTTATATGCTTTATCATATTGTCGTCTTCAATACCACACATCTTTCGTATGCTCAAGTAATGATCACTATTTGGAGGTAAAATGTTGTCTAGAGGCAATATAAGTCGGCTAGTCAACGGCGGCATGGCAAGAACGTGAATATTGTTTTGACGACAATTCCATAGAAACTCAAGGGATGGCTTTATGCAGATGCCGCTAATTAATAGAATTCGCTGTTGATTGGAATCTGTTAATGTTTCAGGTATAAAAATATCTGTTAGCCAAGCATTAAAGTTGCTTTGGTCTTCCAATCCCACCGGAGAGGTAACACACAAACGATCTTTGTTTAAGAAATCCTCAATGAGGTCTCCTTTTTTGAAAATGAGTTCGGGTCGGGGCATATGACTTCCGTCAGAATTAATAGTCTCAACTACTGACACCCAGTAGTTAGTGGGGTGTCTGTACGGGCCCATGTCGTTTTCAGGTTCACCAAATTTAGAGCTACCATCTAAATATTTCCGGAAGGTACCAGTTTCGATTTTATGTTCAACGACGTTCCAGATGTTATACGGTTGAACATTATATTTGGTCTTGATTTGCTCAAAATTATTAAAAAAGTTGTTAATGTCCTTGATATTGTTTTCATATTTCTGCCGTTCAGCGGCTGGTCTGGTTATAATTGGCGATATATTGGGATTCCGAGACATAAACTTTGATAGCCAGCGTTGTCCCAGTGGCTCAAAGTCGCCAGATTTTTGAATCACGAGCGTTGCCATGTCTCTGGCAGTATTGTAGTTGGGGGCAAAGCCCTTTTTGTCCATATCAATGATCCAATCAACCAGGATCTTTTCTTGTGTCGGGGACATTCGTCGGCAGGATAGATGGCTAGAACGTCTGTCCAGTCCGCCAGCACGGCGGCGGCGCAGTGTGGCTTCTGGGATTCCAAAGGATTTTGCTACCCCTCTGATAGATACGTTTGGATCATCTTCCAATGCCTTCAGAGCACGAACAATAGTTTGCTCCCGATCTTCCATTTGATTCAGTGCGTTAAACAGTATCTAGTATGCAGAGAATGGTAAAATGAATCAAATTATATTCCTAATCTCAGGTGTAGAAAAATAGATCAGAATTTCCTTTGGTTCCTTCTCAGTTCATGACGGATGAAAGAATAAATAAAATATTACGACGTTGAGTAGGCTCTTTACGTCATAGACTATTTAAAGTTGGTTGTTTAGTCGGGAAAATATGTGGCTGAAGGTCTTAAGTTACTAGCATAAGATAAGAAAAAAAGAGCATGAATCTGTTAAATTCCAAGCTGACAGACAAGCCATAGGCAAACTTGGTATCAAACAAGTTGAAGAAGCGGAATCTTTGGGCTATATATCTAAAAGTGCAGTGAGTCGAGAAAGCAGATCAAGTCATTGTTTCCAGATCTAGCGTTCTCTTGGGATTTGTCAGCACCAACAATGCTATCAAAAAAACTAGCTTACCAAGGTACAAGTCCTCTACTAGCAATTGAAATACCTCAGGTTCCTTAATGAATATTACTGATATGCCTTGTTCTTTTGATGATTTTTGAGTTCTCTGTTAATCTGCGTATGCCAGAAGCGCAGGTTTAGCTTGAATGATAATACTTAATTCTTAAGCTTTAGTGTTGCTTAAAATAATACTCTAAATCTGAGTAGTTTTTTGAAAATACTGCAATAAAAACTCTTGTGTTTGTTCTTTTGTAAGTAACCAATACAGATAGCATAGAGCTCCGAGCATTCGGTATTCCTGTCATCGGTTCCGGTCTCAAATTTAGTATGGGGTTTATGTTTTTGGGATTGAAGATATACAAGCCGGGTAACTTGTTTTGTTTCGTCCCAATTTTAAATCATCAAATTTCACCCAAAGATGCTCACTCATTCACTTCACCAACCTTCCAACCTTGTTACACTTCCTTATTTATATTGCCACTTATCTAGAGGTCAATTCTGTTCCTCATATTTATTTCTGTTAGGTAAATACTGTTATTTACCACTATCCTTTTGGTATACCAATCTGTGACACCTTTTCACGTATCTACTTCACAATGGGTGATCAACAACCACAACGCGACATTTCGCAGTATAAATAGTAAGTATTCATGTCTGTTAGGCGAAATATTCATTCACTAACCAGCATTTTTTCTAGTGATGAGATGTCAAACAAAGTCTTGTCAGTGGACCGCAGATTTGTCAGTCGTCCATCTGACGGTACCACTGGCAATCCCGAATCCCTCAAAGGTAAAATCAATGTTAAAGATATGGGATCTCGCGTGACACGTTCAAAAGCTCCAGAAGACATCAAAGATGCGAAACTGAAATCAGCAGTGTCTTCTTCATCTGATCGCAAGCCAAAGAAAGTGGACACTGGTTATTCGCTTCTCACTTCCTCGAATGATGTTGATGGTATTACCTACTTTCCTCAGACTCCGGAAACTCGACAGATTTTTGACCTGATCATGTCAGAGGTCCTTTCGTTATTAGAGGACGTTTCTCACGAAGTTATAAGATCGGCAGCCGATTCAATTTTATCGACTCTTAAAGATGACAGTTTAAAAGATTTTGACAAGAAACGCGAGATAGAAGGTATTCTCGGCTTGAAAATCAGTAACGAAAAATACAATCAATTTAACAACCTAAGTCGCAGAATCACGGACTATGAAAGCTCAGATGCTCAAAATGAAGACAAGGATAACAAAGTTGATGATGAGCTTGGTGTCGCTGTCACATTCGAGGGAAGCGATGACGAAGGCATCCAAGAAGATAGTGAGGACGAACAAGGCTACGATTCCGACAGCAGCTCACCTGATATTAAAACTGGTGATGACGAATATCAGTCCCTTGCCAACAATGAGGATCTTGAAGTAATTGAATCCGGTAAAACCAGCGAGGAAAAGAAGAATGATGAAATTCCTGCTCATGAAATCGACGCGTTTTGGCTTCAACGTCAAATTGCTAACTTGTATTCTGAGTCCGATGAAATCCAAGAAAAGACTTCCACGATTTTTGAAATTCTTGCCTCAGATGTTTCTTTAGGACAAGCAGAGAATGATATCATGGAAGTTTTTGACTTTGATCATAACGAACTTGTCCAGCTTCTTTGCAAGAACAGATCGAAAATTGTTTGGTTAACTCGACTAGCACGGGCTGATACTGAACTCGAGAAAGAGTCAGTCCGTCTTGAAATGAAAAACAGTGGCTACAGTTCCTATATTGATGAGCTTTACGGCAAGCCTGTCAACGCTAAATCGAACGAACCTTCCGCTGATGTTGACATGGAAGATGCTCCTGAAGAGATTGTCAGAACAAACGGTTTACGTGCACCTCAAATAGTTGACCTGGATAGTCTTGTTTTTGAGCAAGGAAGTCATTTAAACACTGTTGGTAAAATTTCGTTACCTAACGGAACAACAAAGTCTGAGACAAAAACTTACGAAGAATACAATGTTCCCCCACCAATCCCCTCACCCCAAGATCAGCCGCTAGTCCCTATTTCAGATCTGCCTAGCTGGGCACATGCGGCATTCGGTGGAGTGAAGTCGCTAAACCGTGTCCAGTCCAAAGTTTTTCCGTCTGCATTCAACTCAAGCGAAAATATCTTACTATGTGCACCTACTGGTGCTGGTAAGACTAATGTCGCTCTTTTGACTATCCTCGAAACTATCTCGCATTACTTGGATTTAGAAACCAACAAAATTGATCTTGATGCCTTCAAAATTGTATATATTTCTCCTCTAAAAGCTTTGGTTCAAGAACAGGTCCGTGAATTTGGTGAAAAGCTTGAGCCCTTCGGTATTAAGGTGTCTGAACTGACTGGTGATAGAAATCTGACCAAGCAGCAAATTTCTGAAACTCAGATGATTATCACAACTCCGGAGAAGTGGGATGTTATCACACGTAAGTCTTCGGATACTAGTTATACCAATCTCGTGAGACTTATCATTATTGATGAAATTCATTTGCTGCATGATGAACGTGGTCCTGTTTTGGAAAGTATTGTTGCCAGAACTATTCGCCATGAAATTGCCACTCGTGATCCAGTCAGACTTGTTGGTCTTTCGGCCACTTTGCCTAACTATCGTGATGTTGCTAGATTTTTAAGAGTTGATACCAAAAAGGGTCTATTCTTTTTTGATTCAACTTATAGACCTTGTCCATTGGCTCAATGTTTTATCGGCATTACTGAGAAGAAGGCTATCAAACGTTACCAAGCTATGAATGATGCTTGTTATGATAAGGTCATGCAGTATGCTGGCCAGCATCAAGTTATCATTTTTGTTCACTCCCGTAAGGAAACAGCTAAGACAGCTCGTTACCTGCGTGATAAAGCAGCTGAAGAAGGAACTCTTAATAAATTTCTTAGAAGCGACATCAAGGCTTCAGAGCTTTTGAAAGCAGAGAGTGAGTCGGTTAAGAGTACGGATTTGAAAGATTTGCTTCCTACTGGTTTTGCGATCCATCATGCTGGTCTGTCCAGAGCTGATCGTGCCTCGTCCGAAGAGATGTTCAGAACTGGTTGTGCTCAAGTTCTTGTCTCTACTGCCACCCTTGCATGGGGTGTCAACTTGCCGGCCCATACCGTTATTATAAAGGGCACGCAAGTTTATTCTCCTGAGAAGGGTCGCTGGACAGAACTCTCCCCTCAAGATGTTTTACAGATGCTTGGTCGTGCTGGTAGACCCAAGTATGATAAGTCTGGTGATGGTGTTATTATTACCGCTCATTCAGAGCTCAATTATTACATGTCCCTGATCAATGCTAGTTTACCCATTGAAAGTCAACTCATGTCGAAACTGGTCGACAATATTAATGCAGAAATCAGCCTGGGAACTATCAGAACTAGAGATGATGCTATCGAGTGGTTGGGCTATACTTACCTATACGTTCGAATGCTCAAATCACCTCGAGTTTACAGAGTTGGTGCTGACTATGATGAAGACCCAACGCTCACACTTAAGCGTCTTGATCTTTCCCATACTGCTTTGTCTATTCTTAGAGACAACAACCTCATAAAATATGATGCTGCCAGTGGTCGTGTTCAGCCTACTGATCTGGGACGCATCGCTTCCAACTTTTACATTTCGCATACTTCTATGACTACTTACAACACCAATCTTAAGCCTTTTTTGACTCCGATTGAAATTTTCAGAATTTTTTCTCTGTCTGAAGAATTCAGATTTATTCCAGTTCGACAAGAAGAAAAGCTTGAATTAGCAAAATTGCTTGAAAAAGCTCCTATTCCTATTAAGGAGTCAGTCGAAGAGCCTGCAGCCAAGATTAACATTCTTTTGCAGGCATACATCTCTCGTCTCAAACTTGATGGTTTTGCGCTAATGGCTGATATGGTTTACATTACCCAATCCGCTGGTAGACTTTTCAGGGCTATTTACGAAATATCCCTTAGAAAGGGCTGGGCTTCTTTGACTAGAACTACGTTGGAGATCTGTAAAATGGTTGAAAAGCGTTTATGGTTCTCGAATTCGCCTTTTAGACAGTTTCCTAACTGCCCCATTGAAGTCATTAAGAAGACAGAGGCTTCTCAGCTTCCATGGTCAAAATACTTTGACCTCACTGATGCTGCTGAAGTTGGCCAAGTTATTCGTGTTGAGAAGGCTGGTGGGCTTGTTTTTGAACTGCTTCAGGAATTTCCCCGACTTTCGCTGGATGCCCACTATCAGCCAATCACACCTAGTTTGCTTAAGATCGAACTTGTGATCACTGCAGAGTTCACCCGGTGGAACAGAAATTTGCATGGAAATGCTGAGACGTTTCTGTTGCTTGTGGAAGATGGTGATGGTGAGACTATTCTGTACAGCGACTCATTTGTTCTCCGTGAGCAATATCTTAATGACGAACACATTGTTGAGTTCACCGTTCCCATTTCTGTGCCCACCCCTCCTAACTATTTTATTTCTCTCATTTCTGAAAAGTGGTTACACAGTGAGACCAGAGTGGCTTTATCTCTTAAAAATCTTATCATTCCTGAGAAGTTTCCAGCTCCTACTAATCTTCTTGATCGTCAACCAATTCCAGTATCTTCTCTTGACAATGAAGAATATGCTAGTATATTTCCTTGGGAGACATTCAACAGGATCCAGACCCAAACATTCCATACACTTTATAACACTGATGATAATGTCTTTATTGGTGCTTCGGTAGGTAATGGAAAGACAGTATGTGCGGAGATTGCTCTTTTGAGACACTGGAACGATGAGGACCATGGTAAGGCTATTTACATTGCCCCTTTCCAGGACCAAGTCGATGATAGATTAGCTGATTGGACCAAGAGACTAAGCAAACTCCAGGGTGGCAAGGTCATTAATAAGTTCACAGGCGAACTTTCAGCTGATATCAAACTTCTCAATACTTCTGATTTGATTTTGGCCACGCCTACCCAGTGGGATTCTGTCTCACGTAACTGGCTTAAGAGACGTGCTGTCCAGAACGTCAGCTTCGCAATCTTGGATGATATTCATATGCTGGGTGGAATGAACGGCTTTGTCTATGAGGTTATTGCTTCTCGTTTGAGATTAGCTGCCTTAGAGTTGGAGAATCCTTTGCGTATTGTTGCACTGAGTGTTTCCCTGTCAAACGCTAAGGATCTTGGTCAATGGTTAGGCGTGTCTTCTAGCTCTGTCTTCAACTTTTTGCCCAAGGAAAGGCAGTTACCTCTAGAGGTCCATCTACAATCTTTCAACATTCCCCATCATCCATCGTTAATGATTGCTATGGCTCATCCCACTTATCATGCCATTAGAAACCTGAGCGAAGGTCAAGCCTCATTGGTTTATGTTAACGATAGAAAACAGTGCATTTCGACAAGTCAGGATTTGGTTAGGCTTTCATATGCTGATCACAAGGAGGACATTTTCAGGCTCATTGATCTAGAGCATTTGAACCCTGCTTTGGAACGAATTAAGGATAATTCCTTGAGAGAAAGCCTGGAGAATGGTATCGGTTTTATTTATCCTCATATGGAGAAGTCGGATCGTACCATTGTTGAGAGATTGTTCAATAAAGGCGCCATTCAGGTCATTCTGGCTACCCGCGATACATGTTGGTCTGCTGGACCTTTGGCCAAGCTTGTTGTCATTATGGGCACCCAGATTTATGAAGGCCAGGAGCATAGATACGTTGACTATCCCATCAGCGAGCTATTGCAAATGATGGGGCATGCAAACAGATTGCAGGAAGACAGTAGCAGTAAAGTCTTGGTTCTTACCAACACTGCTAAGCGCGAATATTACAAGAAATTTTTGAATGAAGCGCTGCCCATTGAAAGTCACTTGAATTTGTCTCTTCGTGATGCTTTTGTTACCGAGATCAGTGTTGAAATCATTAACAGCAAGAGTGGCTGCATCGATTGGCTCACCTACTCATACTTTTACCGGCGCCTGTCTGCCAATCCTAGTTTCTACGGATTGACGGATACCACACCTCAAGGAATTAGTGAGTACCTCTCGGAGCTGATTGAAAATACTCTTGAGGAACTGGTGGAGGCCAATATGATTGAGATCGAGGAAAACGATGAGGGAGATGTCATCACTCCTTTGAACGGCGCTATTATTGCTTCCTATCATAACATCTCGTTTGTTTCTCTACAAACATTTATTTTGTCGCTTAATGAGCGCACCAGACTTAAGAGCTTGCTTGAGATTGTTACTTCTGCGGAGGAGTTTGAGTCATCGCTGCCTATTAGAACCCATGAAGATCTATTGCTGAGGAAGATTTACAATCACTGCCCCGTCAAGAGCAACGATGTTAACTTTAACTCGGTTCGCTTTAAGGCGTTTGTTCTGCTCCAGGCACACCTGTCTCGGATGACGCTGCCTCCTGACTTGGTTGCTGATCAGCAGATTGTTCTTGAAAAGATTCTCTCTCTTCTTGCAGGTTGTGTCGATGTCTTTGCTGGTGAAGGTTACTTGAACGCAACTTACGCAATGGACCTCAGCCAGATGGTTGTTCAGGCCATGTGGAACAAGGATTCGCCGCTTAAGCAGATTCCTTACTTTACAAGCGACATTATTGCCAACTGCAAAGCCGAGGGGGTTTCTACGGTTGCTGAATTCCTTGAGGTTGTTAGTGATGAAGATGAATCAAAGCGCGCTCGTTTGCTCAACGGCATGAGCGATGATGACCCGAGAATGGTCAAGATTGCCAATTTCGTCAACAAGTACCCCAACATTGAGCAGGTATCATACGAACTTGAGGATGAGGACGACTTGCATGTAGACGAGCCCTCTGTTATTCGCATCAAGATTGAGCGCGAAGTCGATGAGGACGAGGAGCCCGATCTTGACGTTGAGTCCCAGTACTACCCCTTCCACAAGCGTGAAAACTGGTGGGTTGTCTTTGGTGAAGCAGCCTCCAACAAACTTTATGGTATCAAGCGCGTCAGTCTTGGCAAAGCAGTCCAGGAAGTGGCGCTACCTTTCACCATCCCCGATGCCGGTGTGCACGATGTGGCTGTTTGGGTCATGTGTGACTCGTACTATGACGTTGACAGAGAAATTGACTTCAAGGTAACTGTTGGTGAAAAGCGCGAGGTGACTGAGGAGGAAGATGTGGAAATGGAGGATTAGGCAATCTCATTTTTTCATGTGGAAGATGTAATAATTATTAGTTTATCTAATTAATTTGTTTTATTATTATTTTTCTTCTTCCCGTAACAAAAAAAAAATTAATACATTGGTTAAACAGGATTATAAAATAAGTTAAAATGGAGCTAGTGTCGGCGGGCTAGGACAGATCCATGGCATCACCATTTTTAATGGTAAAGCCCTTCTTATTCTTTGACTTGTCATTCTGATACGCAATCAAGTCATTAATATCCCACACACTGACTCCTTCCTGGTCCGCGGGATTGGCGGGCTGCGCCAGCGTTCGAAGAAACTTCTTCGCCGACGCCACGGCCATATCTGTAGAAAGATTGACGTCGTTGTCCATGATAGCCTGCGCAATCCATTTGGGCAGCTGGGCCTTTTTGCGGGCAAACCGGCGATCGGCTAGAACCATGATCCCGTAGTCGTCTTTACCACGCAGGACGCGGCCAAGGCACTGCGCGGCGTGCCGCATCGCATCAAAGGAGAGGAAGTCACGCTCCTCAATGTGGTATGTTTCCCGCAAGAACTGGAGTCGTGCTTTGAGAATACGTGATTCGGTGTACTGGAATGGCACACCAATCATGAGCACTGTACGTCCATAATGGTGATCGAAATCAATACCCTCGGAGACTTTTCCTCGCGCAACACTAAACATAACGGCGCCACGGCCGTTACAGCACGCTGTACGGTAAGTCTCAAGGGCAAGACTTGTCTCCTGACTATCTGGAGTTTCAACCAGAATCAGCTTGTATTTCCATACCTCATCAAGGATTCCCATAGCCTGCCAGCTGCTAATGATACTCTCCATGTACAAGTAAGAGGGGAAGAAAACAACCATACCATCGGGCGTAAGCTTGGCAAACTCAATAAGCAGGTTACCGTAGTTTCTTACGACACTGGGATCGTTACGAATCTCAAATCGCGACGAGATGGCCACCTGATCTGAGCCCTTGGTCACAACAATTGGCAAGAAAGATTTCCGGGCAAGTGTCATAGTGTACGATTCCTGGATAACGGTGTCAAAGTTAAGCATGCGCGGGTACATGTCTAGGGGAGAAATGGTACCACTGGTGATGATGACGGAGTTAAACCGTTCAAAGACGGGTTTGATGGCAATCGACGCGTCAAGACAGGAGAAATGTAGAATGGGATTGGGGACTGTAGATTGATCGTTTTCAAAGGGCTCGAGAATAAGGACAAACCCTTCCTCGTATGTCGACAGTAGCGTGGCAAAAGTGACAATTTCCTTGAGCGCAGAGAAATCTTCAATTTCAAGCAGCTCAAGGGTGCGCACAAGCGAGTTCAACCGCTCAGTACAAAATTGCAGGGGTTTTTTTTCAATGAACGTAAGATCCTTGAGATGTTTCAAAAATGATGCTGGTGTTTCCGAAATGACATGAAGTACCTTCATTCTCGTCTTGAGATATTCAATGAATCGCTTTAAAAATGCCACAAAGTGCTCGGCGCGGCGAATGTTTCCTGGCACCGCCTCTGTGAGTAGATCATCAGGTAGGATGGGGTTCGACATGAATAGGTCCTCCTCGCGGGCCACGTCTGCCTCCTTAAGGCCCTGCACAAGCTTGTTGTATTCGTCCTGTAGCTTTGCCGCGTCGGTGGCCTTGACTTTTTCAATCTCGCGTCCCAGTGACGCTGCACCCCGCGAGGCATGCCGCAGCGACTCTTCCGTGATGTCAACACTCAGCGACTCGATGCAGACATTATCGATATTATGTGCCTCGTCGAAAATAACAATCGCGTCCTTGGACAACTCCTTTGAAACGCGCTCAGCGATTTTGGGGTCGAGCAGGTAGTGGTATGAATAGATGATCAGGTTACAAAACGGCATCATCCGGCGCACGGTGAAGTAAGGGCATGTTTTGCGTTCCTCGCATATCTTTAGTAGATCATCAAACGTGTAGACACCCTGTGGGATGAGGTTATGCGGATCGAGTTCGTACAGGTTTTCGTGGTACTCACACAGCTTTGCATTGGGGTCGGTGCCATTGGCAATCTTAGCCTTGGAGATACCCGAGGTCATGGAGCGGCACTTTTCATCAACAACGGAGCCCTTTTTCTCGCGCCTTACAGTCGGATTCAAGCACAAGTTCTTACGCGACGTGAGTCCGAGCCCGCGGAACTCCTCCACGTGCCCAAGCTCCTGGGCTCGGTACGCCATCAAATTCTTGAGCTCGGCGAGGGCCTTTTCAATCTCAGACATGGTTCGTGAGCAATAGATGATCTTGCGGTGTTCGGGGTAGAACATCTGGTACGCAACCGTCAGCGACAGCAATGTCACGGTCTTGCCGGTGCCGGAAGGCATTTCCAGGATTGAGTTGCCGCCCACATCAAGCGTCTTCTTGAGGTCACACATATATGTGTACTGCTCTGGGTAGATGCGTGGATACGGGAAGAGCACAGGCAGGTCATCAATGTAGAATCTATCATTTTGTTTTTTTGTTTGTCAGAATTGATAACACAGTGAAGAACAGGGCAGGGATACTCACTTCATGATTATGATGGGGTGGGATGCGCCGGGGGGTGTACCAGTGATGGCGGTGGGAGGATTTAAGACTGAAATTTTGGGAGGTGCAAAACGCCACAGATCCCCAAGATAATCATGTTGCCGCCCATTGATTCCCACCGGATCACTGATATATCCGTATTTGCCAAATCATACTGTCAACGACTACAATCTATGTCTTTTTTTTTTATTTTTTTAAGATAAGATGTATCTCAGATTAATGTGAATTATTACCTCTTTTTTATATTTTTATTGTTTTATTATGATTATGATTATTATTATTATGAATCTTCTGTTTCTGCTCGTTCCACATTGTTTTGGCGTGTCCCTTCCAATCGCCGTTGTTGACGCTCCATCCGCGCGGCAAGTTTTCGTACCTTGAAGTCGCGCCGTCTAGATTTCATGAAATTCGTGTCCTTTAGTCAAAACATGTCGTGAGAAATGCCCAGTTCATTCAATTTATCGCAGTGCTGTAGTTTGAGACTCTTGGCTTTATCGTAGGCCTCCTGGTCCACAGAGAACCAACCCTGCGAATCAAGGATCTTTTGCTGCTTGTACTGATACTCCCGCGTACACAATGTCCGCAGCGTCTGGATGTATGATACCTCGGCACGCTTACCCAGCTGGTTGAACTTGCGGGGTGTGTAGTCCTCCACCTCCGCGGGGTTCACGTAGTACGGCACGTTGTGATGGGGCGTGTGATGCTGCGATGTGTACGGAGCCTGGGGCGTGAATTCAAAGTGCGCATTTGCCGACATGTAGTTGCCGCCGGATCCGCTGAAAAACGACGAGAGCAGCGGCGCAATGAACAGCAACAAAAGCGGCAGCAGTCGTAGAATTGAAAATACGTTTTCTTCCTCCTGTGGCGCGGCTTGGCGGCGCGCCTGCTGGAACGGGTTGCCCGGGCCGTTAAAGTGCACTCTGATTCCAGGCCCGAACTGGGTCTGGAATGTGCCGTGCTGCGGGCCCCCCGCACCGCCGAAAAACATGTTGAAAAGATCATACGGCGTCGTGTCTGGTCCAAACGGCATCTCGTGCATGCCAGCGGCACCGCCGCCGGGCGCGCGCGTGAACATGCTCGGTCCGCCGCCACCGCCGCCGCTTGGCACACCGCGTGATTCTGGATCCATGCCGGTCTGATCAAAGATTCGCTTCTTTTGCGGGTCCGAGAGCACCTGGAATGCCTTTGACACCATTTTGAATGCTTCGTCTGCTCCCGGCGCGCCGTTCTTGTCGGGGTGCATGATAAGCGCGAGCTTGCGGTAGGCCTTGCGGATCTCGGTCTCCGTTGCTGACGATTCAATGTCTAGCACTGCGTAGTAGTCTGTGACCTTGCATTTCTTGACACGATTTACGGCGGCTGCTTGCGCCGAAGTGTACTCGCGCGTCTGCGGTCCGTGGTTGTGTTCTCTGCTGGAAGAGGACATTTGATGCAAAATTTATGTGTGTATTGGTAGTGATATTTTTTGTTTGAGGGGTCAGAGGGTTTGGAGTGTATATATATATATGTAGGTATATATATGTGTATTTCTTGCACGGGGAAGAAAGAAGACAATGGGTTGAAAAAGAGATCTGAAAAAAAAAAAAAAAGAAGCGATAGGGGTCGGCGGGATTGCGATGATGATGACGATGCTGCTGCGGTGGAAGAAAAAGCTGAAATTTGGTAATTTTTCGTAATTTCTGTTGTTTCCAACTGCTTTTAACCTTTTTTCTGACTTGTTGCCCAACTGTCTGGCTCAATCTTACTTGTCCAATATATATACATATTATTAATTTCTGTGCATTTTGCACCAATCTCTTTAAAAACTGATAGTAATAATATTTATTATTACCATTATTACTATACTAAATCTTACTAAAATATCATAAACTTTCATAACTGGTGGCTCTGAAGCCGCTTGCGCCGTGGCTGCGTGTGCACGACAGGCAGGGTAATCCCGGGCCCCATGCGCACGTTCTGGCGACCCGACTAGCTAAGCAGCCAGTCGCGAATCTGCGTCTGGTATGCGTCAATGAGGTACAGTATGTCCTTGAGAATGAGCCGGCACACGACCCGCGAGACAAATCGTGAGTAGCTGTCGACCCATTTCTGCAGCTCTGGTGTCTCCTGCTCGCGCGCATAAAGCGCGTCGAGCACAGCTATCAGCGACGTTAGCGCCCCGAGGTACAGTGCCAGCGAAGCGCTGGCGGGAGGTGCCTGATGGTGTGGTGGGAGGTTGTGGTTGTTGTTAAGACTCTGAAAATTATGGTGCTTAGGCGCGGGCCCGTCGTCCTTGCCAACCGTAGTGGTCGCATTGAGAGAGGATCCCGGGCCAGCTGCAGGCGAGATGATGGAATTCTGTGACACGCTTTTCCGGTTGAAAAAGAAGTTGTTTTTCTGTGAGGACGAGCCGCTGCTGTGCGCAAAAGACGAATTGGATGAGATGATTGATAGTCGCGAAACCGCCGAATTGAGCAAGTTTTGCGAGCCCGATGAGCCGCCATGAGCCGACGCGTGGACCCCCGGCGGGGTAGCGTCGTCGTTTCCCTTTTCTGCCATGTGCCGCTTCTCATCATGTGGCAGAACAATCGACAAGGGCTCAATAAATGAAATGTGAAACCGCTGTTCGAGCTTTGCGAGTTCCGCGCTCTGGTCCGTCAGAAGCGCATCAATTCCCCTTTTCGCATTGTCATCTCGCAGCGATGCCGGTGAGGTGGGCGACGTGGGCGATTTTTGCTGCGTGCGTTTCTCCTGTCGCTGGTGTTTCAGAAACTGCTGGCCAAACTTGGTAACTGTGTTTACACACTCGATCCGGGACCGCAGCAGAGTGTCGCGGACTTTGAGCGTCTCCCACAGGTTCTTTGGTAAAAAAAGATGTTGGCTCAGATAAATTCCCTCCTCTCGGTTGGATCGCGTGATCTGCCGGAGAAACCATAGTGACACGACCTTGGAGCTCCCAAAAGACTTGGGTATCTCTTGCGAGTGTTGGTGTTGGTGTTGCTGTTGGTGTTGCTGTTGGTGTTGGTGTTGATGTTGGTGTTGGTGTTGGTGCTGGTGTTGGTGTTGTTGGTGTTGTTGGTGTTGTTGTTGCTGCTGCTGTGGCTGCTGTGGCTGCTGCTGTTGCTGTTGCTGCTGTGACGGCAATGGCAGAGTATTTGTCGACGTAGTAGACGTAGCCGTCGTGCTGGCGGTGCTGGCGGTCGCCGTGGTACTGGCGCTGCCAAAAACGTTTGCGCTGGAGGCATTTGTGGAGGAGCTCGAAAGTGAAGAATCGCGCGTTTCAATGAAAACAAACTCCTCAGCCTTTTTATTGAGCCCAAACTCGTTGGATGTCAACAGTAAATCAAACTCATCCAAGACTTTTTGCTTTGATAATTTCTTGGGTTCCATTGAGCCGGTGGTTGTAGCAGGAGGTGGGGGCAGGTCAATGCTTGGTGTCAAAAAAAAAAAAAACGGAGTGTCAAAAGAAAGGGGCAGAATAAATTGGGATTTGAGTCTCCGCTGGACAAAAAAAAAAATTAATAATAAAAAAAAATTAATAAAAATAATAATAATAATTACAAGTACTGATACAATCCACGAATTGTAACTGCTACGACAATGTTTTACCATTGATCACCAAAAGAGTAAAGGTCTGCACCCACGCTTTGTCAACCTCACTCCCCGGTCTCCTCGTCGTCGTCTAGCATGTCCTCAATGTACTCGCGCGCCTCGTCAAACCTTTCACGTGCAACCCGCGCAGTGCCTACGCTGTTGGAGCGGATCACACGCCCAAACTTGCGCCGCGGCTTCTTGGGGTTCACGCTCGGGTCCCAGATGGTGTGCTCATTCGAGGTGAACACGAGCGAGTTGTGGTAAAACCAGTCGCTAATGTATTCGTCAATCACCGGCGAAATTGCACGCAGCGGGATATCATCAACAAACGCAACGATACTCTTGACGCGTGTACGTAAATCGCGATGCCCCGCTAGGTAGACAATGCCCGAGTACGCCTCGCCGACGCCAATAAATACAATGTTGGTTGCAGAGAAATACTCAATGTAGTCGTCCCACAAGTAGATGCACAGGTCCTGTGCGCTGGCACCGATGGAGTAGGAGGAGTTGTGGCTAACTCCGGCTACTCCCGGCACGCTCACATCAACAACACCGAACCCTTCCTGTGAAGTGGCCCAGTCGATAATCTGGCGTGACGCGTCAATCATTAGCGACTGGCTAGGATCGATGGTGCCCAGAATTGGGCGTCGTGAAGCCCAGATCTCGGGCGTGTCGTGAACAATCACGACAATAGTCCGTGCCGAATGAATGTCCGGTGTCACTAGAATCTGGTCGTCAATAGTTGTGGGAATCTTGTTTTTCAGTACAGGAAGCGACGTCATCTTGTATTTGTTGTACAGATTGTGCGCCTGATAGCTACGGATCATTTCTAAAGAGTTGTTAGCACGTAGTTATAATAAAACGGAAAGGGAGAGTATCAATGGTCTTACCTGGAATGAATTCTGAGTCCTCAGTCTGTGTAAAGTCTGGAGCCTGGAAGCCAGGCTTCATGCACTTCCAGTACTTGCTCTGCTCCTGCATCACTTGAGCCATGACCTGGACGGCAGCAAGCTGTGGCACCTTTGTCTGTGGACGACCGGGTACCTCGCCGACAAGCACTTTTGTAACAGCCAGTGCCGATTTGGCGATGGAGTCAAGGTTGTATCCACCCTCCATAACGACAACAAGATTGCCGTTTGCAAGCACCTTCATCATGTGTGTGAGATATCCGTAGGCATTGGGCGACAAATGGCAGCCGCCAATGGGATCACCTTCAGCGGCGTCAAAGCCAGAAGAGATAATAACAAGGTCCGGATCGTACTCGATAGCAATGGGCATGATAACCTTGTTCATGGCGTAAATATAGTCGCCATCCCCCATACCGCCAGAGGACCAGGGGATGTTCAGGTTGAAGCCACGTCCTTCACCCTCGCCAGACATGGTGTGAGAAGCATAGTCGGTACCTGGGTAAAACTTGCCGCCTTCGTACCGGTGTAATGAGATGTAGAGTACACGTGGGTCATTGTAAAAGGCGCGCTGAGTGCCATTACCATGATGCACGTCCCAATCAAGAATTAAAATGCGGCGGATGGTCTCCGGGTAGTCACGCAGCATGGTTTTGGCGGTAACAGCGACATTGGAAAACATACAAAAGCCAGCAGCGTTTCCTGGCTCGGCATGATGGCCGGGTGGGCGCACAATGGCAAGCGCATTTTTGACCTTGCGCTCAACAACGGCTTTACAAACCTCAATAGCGCCTCCGCAGGAGAGCAAGGCAGATGTGTAAGAGTCATTGTTGAAGTAAACGGAATCGCCTTTCTCAGTTTCCTCAATTAGCTGCTGGCGCGTCATGGTCGTGGTAGATTTAATAAAATCGAGATGCTCCTTGGTGTGGACAAGAAGGATCTCGTCGTCCGACGCAAAGCGAATGGGTATTTTAAGCATGAGATCTCCCACCTGTTCGAGACCCTCGAGCTTGGGGTCGATGATGATTCCAGACTCGGCTAGTGCCTTGTAGACACGGTAGATACGGCGCGGATCCTCAGGGTGCGGGTCAACATAGTCAAATGCAGAGGTCACAATCTTAGCGTGGTAGCGCATACGCACGTCGTAGCAAAAACCGGTCTTGAGATGGGCGTAGAGAAGCTGCGGCGGGTTAGATGGCACGATGGTAGCGAGACTATCAGTGACGGCAGGTGTTACATCACCATTTTTTTCATCAGCAGTAGGGGTGATAGCAGGAGTAGGCTCCGGGGATCGTTTCCGTTTCAACTGCTGGTCGGCATCAATCGACAAGTCGTCAGGGTTTACGGCAGTGTCGACATCTGCTGAGGAGCTGGTGGTGGTGGTGGTGAGCGTGACTTTTGGCGGCACAACGGTTCCGAACGCGTCCGGTACGGCAGGAGTAGTGGAGGTGGGCTCCTTAGGGTCGATATCCATTTTGTCGTAAACCATTGTGGAATGTTCAATGGTATGGAAGCGAGGGGAGGCGTTGGTAGAAGAAATGGTATGGATGAAAATAAGTCACGACAACCAGAACGGGCAGTGGAGAAGCGGACAAATCGGTAGGAAGAAGAAATTGGAGATATTGGGATTTGAATTTACTGCCACAAGTAAACACTGAAAAAATAAGATCCAAAGATTTTAAAGTTTAAAGTGAAATAAACGAAAAGACATGAAACAAAAGACTAGAGTAATAACATATAGCATTAATTATATACGACTTACGTTTTAACAATGTCACATGATGATATGTTTTTTTTTTTTTTTTTAAAAAACACCTTTCCTAATAAAGAGAAATTGTCAAAACTCAACAAAAACTACAAAACATGGAAAAAACAGGAAATAACAAGGGGATTTAGGGTTAGCGAGGTGAAAATTATAGTCACATGGGCACATTGGTACCGGTATATAGATCAGTAACAGGAATAGGAGGAAATCATTTCAGACACCCGGTTTACCATCCAATAACTACTATACAGTTATAATTTGCAGAACGGATGGCAACAACAACAACATTTCTACTGTTTATCAGTGTTCAATATATGTATCATTTATGGAAAAATGACTTTTTCTAGAAATAAATATCAGGGTTTGAAGGAATTTTGTATGTAAATCTATTTCAGACGCAGCTTTCCGTTGCTTAACAGGGCCTTTATCAAGGGATTCATTATCCTGGGGTCACTCTGTGATTATATAGAGCCCAAAAATCGAACATTAGTCTTGAAGCTGTGCCAATGTTTATGAAATAATAATGATAATGGAAAAATATTATCAAAAAGAAAATTGATTAACAATCCTCGATTATCAAATCTGACAATTGTCGATTAAGGGTCGCATCTAAATACTAGGTTGAAAAGGATTTGGTGCTTGATGTCACATGCCAGGTCTAAGAACTTTTATATATATATATATTCAACTTGGGCATAGGGGTTATGGGGCTTAGATCCCGGTATTCGGTCAGTGGGAGAGTGCTTCGTGACAGGTTGGACTGTATGATCAATTCGCAGATTAGCATAACCCCTGCATTTTAACACTTGTTTTACCGCTTTGATCGGCCTTTGAAAGGGCAATTGGGTAATATCAAGGGCGCCATGAATATTGGTGATTTACCATAATTTTTTTTTTAACCATGTGGGAACAGGTACCAAGCACAACCGCCTTGCACAGCCAGCTCGTCGGAAACCCGGGTTCAAAGCTTTCCGGATCCCTATCTACCCAACCAAAAAAAAAAAAATTGTTTATTTTATCAGGGACAAGGCTGAAATTTGTTGTTTTTCTTTGATTATATGTGTTGTATATGATGCTGAATAATCGTTAGACATGATGAAATTGTGCTATAACCAATGGAATGTATAAACTGTATTGCAACAGATTAGATAAACTTAGTGGATTATTTTATATAGTGAGGTGCAATAGTTCCTTTGCCGCTCCAAAAGGCCCTATGGAGTTTACTGTAAACTGACTCTAAGTCCTTTTAATAACCTAAATTTTGTGGTTACAAAAAAAAAGAAAAAAAAGAAGTGCAAACTATCAAGAGATTGTATGAAAGCCATTAACCCATCGTCTTGTATCATGCATGAGCAAAATAAAAAAAATAAATAAATAAAAATAAACTGTCGGAGAATTATGGATTGGTGCACAAAAGCACAGAAAGCTTGATGCGTTTCTCACCGTGACAAATGTGCTCTCTATGAGCACAGAAACATATAATCGTATACACTGTTAGGCTTTGGTCAGTAACAATTGATTTCAAAGCACATTATGCGACGTTACGGCTACTCTGAATGGCACCTTTCTCCCTGAATCTTATTTACGACAGAATAACTTGGGAATAGGAAAAACCCGTAATAGGAAGAGCCAGATCCAGGTGAATTATACTCGTCTAATTTAATTCTTTATTTCAGAGTTATTCTGTAAACCATGACAACTCTCGTGGCTTTGTCTTTCTGTTGCTATTTTTATTTTGTATTTCTCTCGATTGTGGCATAACGTCGCCCCGGATCATTCGGGGAGTTTAAACAATCCATTGAGATGAGTTTGAATCATTAGAATATGTATATTAAAATTTTTTTTTAAAAAAAAAAGCAAAACTGCATTGCATAGACCGAATGGCATCCGTTGAAATTAAAGTGTTAACAAGGTTTGTGGTGACGTGCTATTGATTTATCAGTCATGGTGACTGCTGTTTTTTTCCTTTTTATTCCAAACACAATTAAAGTGGTAAAAAGTACCTAGTTTCTTTCCGGGTTATCAAAAAATTAAGAGTTTCCGAGCCGTAGTGACATAATATCTTATATAATACGGGACGGGAAACTATTCCTCCCCCGGATCCCTTCTGACGTGTTCGACAGTTTTAGTGGTGGTTTTTTTTTTTGGATGCAGGAGGTTGAATGAATTGGAAAAAAACAAGACAAATCTGGCCTAATTTGTCTCGTGTTTCGTTTCCTATCTCTATTACTTTTTTTGTTTTTTGTTTTTTACTATGTGTGAAATAGCGATAATAGGCATGTCTGTTTATTTCAACCAAACAACAGAGTCAACCACGTTTTAAACTGGCAATAGAGTGGTTAGAATATCGCAGGGTCTACGGTTATTAATCATCAACAAAGACCATTTGGTTGATGATATTATATGGATATAGGTTTATCTCTGTTAGTAGTATTACATCATTTTGCAAGTACTGACACTCAATAACTTCAGGCGTAGTTTGTTTTAATATCAAGTTTCCATACATTGGGCCACCAACTTGCAGGTTTTCTATGGTTTCCTATTTTAGGCATTTCCTTAAAGTTTTGTTTAAAAAAGAAAAAAGAAAAGTTATTGGTACCCATTGATCAGCCCCGTTTTCACTAACAGTTGCTTCCAGACTTGACAATTGTTGCTGGACCAAGTTTATATAAATCAACATGTCTTCTTCATTTTAATTTTAAAAAAAAAGTATCTTCTCGGATTAAATTCATTTCTTGCAACCAACTCACTCGACCAACTGTTATCAGTAAACCCCACTAGTGTTTTAGTATCTCTTGCTACTATTACTACTTTTATCACTGGTGTAGCCATACCCTTCGACCAAGGATCTACACCTTTTCTACTCCTCTATATACCTAACCAGCAATGGAGATCGCCGAAAAACCTGAAAAGTTCGTCTCTGATGAACCCTCTGATGTCTCGTCCTCAACTTCCTCCGCCAGAAACAATGAGGAGTTGAAGAAGCTTGCCCGCAGCTTCACCAACTTGTCCACTCATACTTCTTCCAGCAGCACCCTAGGACCTATCTCCTCAAATGTCAACCCTTTTATTGATGAAGATGTTGACCCAAGACTCGATCCTTATTCACCAAAATTTAATGGCCGGGTATGGGCGCAGCACTTGCTTCGTCTTACCGAAAAGGACCCAGAATCTTATCCCAAGCGTTCTGCAGGTGTAGCTTTCAAAGACCTAGGCGCGTACGGCTATGGTACTGGCACAGACTACCAAAAAAATGTTCTCAATGTTGTTACCGGCATTTTTTCTGAAATTGCTAATATCAGAAACAAAGGCACCAAGATTCAAATTCTTAGAGAAATGAATGGTGTTGTCAGACGTGGTGAGACCTGTGTTGTTTTGGGCAGACCCGGAAGGTAAGAAACTCTTTTAAATTTTTTTTTTTTTTTAATTCTACCAGTGCTAACTCTTTCATTTTTTAGTGGCTGTACTACTTTTCTTAAATCCATCGCCTGTGACACACATGGCTTCTGGATCGATGAATTCTCTGAAATTAACTATCAGGGCGTTTCCAAGGAGCAAATTAAAAAGAATTTCCGTGGCGAGGTGATCTACAATGCTGAGACTGAAACTCATTTTCCTCATCTCACCGTTGGAGAAACCCTAAAGTTTGCTGCTCTGGCTCGCACGCCTCAAAACCGTCTTCCTGGTGTGACCCGCGAACAGCATGCCGAGCATTTACGTGATGTTATGATGGCAAGTTTTGGTCTCTTACACACTGTAAATACCAAGGTTGGTGACGATTATGTTCGTGGTGTTTCTGGTGGTGAGCGCAAGCGTGTTTCTATTGTTGAAGTCTGTCTGTCTGGCGCCCCGCTTCAGTGCTGGGATAACTCTACCAGAGGTCTTGACTCTGCTACTGCTCTGGAGTTTATTAAGAACCTTAAGATCTCTGCTGAGATTGGCAAGTCGTCTGTATTTGTGTCGCTTTATCAGGCTTCCCAGGATGCCTATGACCTCTTTGACAAGGTCACTGTGCTCTATGAAGGCCGTCAGATCTACTTTGGTTCTACCAAAACTGCTAAGAAGTTCTTTGAGGACATGGGCTACCAGTGTCCCGAACGCCAAACTACCGGTGATTTCCTCACTTCACTAACATCTCCTAAGGAACGTGTTGCCAAGCCCGGTTTTGAGAACAAGGTTCCCCGTACTCCCGACGAGTTTGCTGCCTACTGGCAGCGTTCACCTGAGTTCCAAAAGCTTCAAGAAGAAATTGCACAATTTAATGCTGAATACCCTCTCAACGGTCCTAGTCTCCAGGAGTTCCAAACATCGCTTGCAGCCAGCAAAGCTGAGCACACGCGTCTCACCTCACCCTACACTGTATCTTTTCCCATGCAAGTTCGCATGTGTATGACTCGTGGTTTCCAACGTCTTTGGGGTGATTATAGTATGGCTTTCTCCACAGTTTTTGGTAATACAGTCGTTTCTTTAATCATTTCGAGTATTTTTTTCAACCTTCAATCTGTCACATCCTCGTTTGTTCCTCGTGGTACCTGTCTATTCTTTGCTATTTTGTTTAACGCCATGTCTTCCGCGCTTGAAATTCTTACTTTGTACGCACAACGTCCCATTGTTGAAAAGCATAAACGTTATGCTTTCTACCGTCCATCCGCCGAGGCCGTCTCGTCTGTTGTTGTTGATATGCCAGTTAAAATTGTTACTTCAATTGCATTCAACCTGATTCTTTACTTTATGGCACACTTGCGCCGTGAGCCTGGTCCATTCTTCATCTTCTTGCTGTTTTCGTTTATTTGCACTCTTGTTATGTCCATGTTGTTTCGCACAGTTGCATCTGTGTCCAGAACCATCTCTCAAGCTTTGACACCAGCGTCGCTCCTTATTCTTGCGCTTGTCACAACCACCGGTTTTGTCATTCCTGTTGTCGACATGCACCCCTGGTTTAGATGGATTAACTACCTCAATCCAATCGCTTATGCTTTCGAAAGTTTGATGATCAACGAGTTTAGAAATAGAGTCTTTGAGTGTGACCAATTGTTGCCCTCTGGTCCCGGCTACGAAAATGTCCCTTTATCTAGTAAAATTTGCTCTGTTGTTGGTGCAGTAGCTGGCCAGTCCACTGTTAACGGAAACGACTACTTGGTTAAGTCCTTTAAGTATGAGCCATCCCATATTTGGAGAAACCTTGGTATCATCATTGCTTTCCTTTGCTTCTTTACTGTCACTTACATGTACACCGCTGAGAACATCCAGGCTCAGCAGTCCAAGGGTGAAATTCTTATCTTCCAGAAGGGTCACAAGACTCTGAAAAACAAGTTTGATGAGGAGAGCGACTATGTCCCTGGTGCTGAACAAGATAACTCTGATGGCTCCAAAGTCAACTTGCAAAAGCAAGAGGGTATTTTCCAGTGGAAGGATGTATGTTACGATATCAAGATCAAAGGTGAACCGCGCAGGCTCCTTGATCACGTCGATGGTTGGGTTAAGCCTGGTACTCTCACCGCTCTCATGGGTGCCTCTGGTGCTGGTAAAACCACACTTTTAGATGTACTCGCCAGTCGTGTTACCATGGGTGTTGTCACCGGTGACATGCTTGTCAACGGTAAGCAGCGTGATAACTCATTCCAGCGCAAAACTGGTTACGTACAGCAACAGGATGTGCATCTTGAGACCTCCACTGTCCGCGAAGCTCTTGAGTTTTCCGCCGTCCTCCGTCAGCCCAGTCATATCAGTCACGAAGAGAAACTTGCATACGTCGATGAGGTTATCAAGATTCTCGAGATGGAATCCTACTCTGATGCTGTTGTTGGTGTTCCCGGTGAAGGTCTTAATGTTGAGCAGCGTAAGCGTCTAACTATTGGTGTTGAGCTTGCTGCCCGCCCTGAACTTTTGCTTTTCCTCGATGAACCCACATCTGGTCTTGATTCTCAGACTGCCTGGTCGATTTGCTCTCTCATGCGCAAACTAGCCAACAATGGACAAGCCATTCTTTGTACTATTCATCAACCCTCTGCCATTTTGTTTCAAGAGTTTGATCGTCTTTTGTTTTTACAGAAAGGCGGTCGTACTGCGTATTTCGGTGATATTGGCAAGAATTCGACTACACTGATCGACTACTTTGAGCGGAACGGTGCTCATGCCTGCCCTTCTGACGCCAATCCTGCTGAATGGATGTTGCATGTAATTGGTGCTGCCCCGGGCTCTCATACTGATATTGACTGGTTTGAAACTTGGAGAAACTCACCAGAGTGTGCTACGCTTCACCGTGAGCTTGATGAAATGGCTGCTAATCTGCGTAACACTGCTACTGATGATACCTCCCTGAAGAAGTCTTTTGCCGCCCCACTGTGGAAGCAGACCTTAGTGGTTACTCGCCGTGTCTTTGAGCAATACTGGCGTACCCCCTCCTACCTCTGGTCCAAGTTTGCTCTTTGTACTATCTCGCCTCTTTATATTGGTTTCACATTTTACAAGAGTAAAAATGATATCCAGGGTATGCAAAACCAGCTTTACTCTGTTTTCATGTTCCTTGTTGTGTTTGGTACTCTCTGCCAGCAGATTATGCCTCATTTTGTGACACAGCGCTCTTTGTACGAGATTCGTGAGCGCCCGTCCAAAACATATTCATGGGTCGCGTTTATGATTTCCAATATTGTTGTTGAACTTCCCTGGCAGACTCTCATGTCCGCGATTTCCTTCTTCAGTTTCTATTACCCCACTGGTTACTACCGTAATGCCAGTGCTGATGGTGTTCTTGCTGAGCGTGGCGCATGCTTCTTTATGATTGTTTGGGCTTTCTACATTTTTGCGTCGACTTTTGCGCACATGGTTATTGCCGCCATCCCCGATGCTGATACCGGTGGTAACATTGCCAACTTATTGTTCTCCTTGTGTCTAATTTTCTGTGGTGTCATGGTGACTCCTGAGGCCATGCCAGGTTTCTGGATCTTCATGTACCGTGTGTCGCCACTGACTTATATTGTGCAAGGTTTATTGTCAACGGGTGTAGAGGGTGCTAAAATTACCTGTTCACCGCGCGAGATTTTGACCATTCTTTCGCCCGATGGCATGTCTTGTAAGGAATTCCTTGGTCCCTACGCAGAGGCGACATTCGGCAATATCCTTACTCCTAATTCTACTACCAGCTGCAACTATTGTTCCATGACCTCGTCCACACCATTCCTCATCTCAGTGCATGCACTTGTCAATCAAGCATGGCGCAACTTTGGTATCATCATTGCCTTCACTGCTATCAACGTGATTGGTGCACTTTTCTTCTACTGGCTGGGCCGGGTACCTAAGGGTAAACAAGTGTAATAACACTAGATGCCTATTTCTTTAAATACGTTGAAACCTTTTTCAGAGATTAATTTTAATCTACTTTGAATCCATTTAATATCTTTTATCATTGTCAATAACATATATATATTTTTAATAGAGTAAAGCTTAGTTTAATAGCCATTACTAGTTGCAAGAAAAAAAAAGCCGTACTCTTAATAGTGCCATCAAACGTTTGAACTTATAATACACACAGACCCCGCTACCTTGCCAGTCTCATAAAGACAAAAAATATTTTGAAGCTCGTGTCTTTGTACGTAATTTTAATTTATAATTTTATTTGTACCTATTTCATGTACGGACAATCAACTGATTAACACCCATTTAGACTCTTAGTACAACAATTTTTTTTTTCAAACTTTGCAAGACTAAAAAAAAAAGAAAGAAAAAAAAAGAAGAGGTGGTAATTAATATACTGGCTTACTCGATGTAGTTTTTGTTTGTACCAAGGTGTCAAATCAACCAACAAGTACAAACGGAAAAATCAAAAAAAAAAAAAAAACCTACCACCCAAAAAATAAAATAAAAAAAAAAAAAAAAAAAAAAAAAAAAAAAACAATGAGGATATAATGTCAACCATTTAGGAGTTGCTGGTAGATCAACATACACCAATAGTCAGCCAGCCCATAAACCAAGTACATTTCATCGAGCAAGTACACGTGCACAGATATACAAACCACCACCCAGCCATGTGCTCTTTTGTTGTTGTTGTTTTTTAAGGGGCGGGAGAGATACCTTTTTGTATATCCAACAAGAAACAAAACACAAAGGTTCTTTGTTGGTCCTATTGTTTATTGATCAGCAGTAACCGTTTCCTGTCTACCTTGCCTATATTTAGATATCCATGCGTATGTATATTTGATATTGTGGGTGGTAGGATTTTTTTTTTTTTTTTATTTTTTCGTTTTTTTTTTTTGGTTTTTTTTTTACCTTGTTACAAACAAAAACTATATCGTGTATGCCAGTTTTTTAATTAATATCTTTTTTTT
>Ga0160505_100325_pt1 | contig 30422 bp, 13 predicted proteins | sample DIDeMG_FD_108225 | JGI IMG/M metagenome (GOLD analysis project Ga0160505, IMG submission 108225) | Enriched chicken feces microbial communities from UW Madison campus, WI, USA - DID2874_E49_Stillage MG | ecosystem: Host-associated > Birds > Digestive system > Large intestine > Fecal ... | reverse complement strand
AGTGGGGGTCTATAAACATATGGGTAGAGAGGTTAAAATTAAAAGTGGGAAAAAAATAAAAAAAAAAAAAATATCTAAAAATAAAAAAACCAAATAAAAAAATTTTTTTTTTTTTTTTTTTTTTTTTTTTTTTCTAGTTTATCCGATACACAAAGATCGACTACTGCCCTCTATATGATCTGGGCTACACGTCATTGGGCGGCACAGATAACACCATCCCCAACCCGGGTCTACAAGTTGTTGGCTCCAAAGGGGCCATTTCGTACCTCCCTGCGTACATGCTTGATGATGATCTCCAAGAACGGTTGGGTCGTGGATGAACATCGTTAAATCTAATCGGCTACTACTTGCTTGCCCCAGTAGACAGGCCGATGACTTCGCCACCGCCAAGTGGTTGGACCTTCACTCTGTATCTGGCGTTCATGATTCATGTTTTGTTTTATTTCTTGTTGTTATGTTTCCCTCCGATGCCCAATATTTTTTTTGTTATTCTTGTTTTGCTTGTTTCGTGTTTAGGCCAGCAGCAGCAGTACTGCAGCTGCGTGGCGATATTAATATTCATTAAATACATTATGTATCACATAAACTCATTCATTTGTGACGAAGAAAATCCGCTTGAGATGGCACCGGTGATTTACCTTTTCCTAGAGCTCGTGACACGAATCTTCATCCACCCCTTGCTGCATGATACCTTCGTTGCTGTTACCACTGTTATCGGCCACGAATGCACTTTCAGAGTTGCTTTTGGGTGTTTGCTGGGGTAACAACTCTGGCAGCAATAACGAAGGCTCCTTTTCTTTGCGCTTTTTGCGAAGGGTAGAGTCCTTGTAAGAATATTGATTCTTGTGTTTGCGTTTGCTAGATTCATAGGGCACAGTTGTGGGCTCCCTTTGGAGTTGTAGTTCAGCCTGCGGGTCTGATTTGGACGGTCGCTTTTGCTGCTGCGGCTGTGATGGCGGCGGCGATGACGGTTGTGGCAGCCGCGTGTCTGGGAGTAACACGCGGAACTCGGGCATGTACCGCTCAGTCTCAAGCGCACAGTCGCGCTCTGCTCGCGAAATCAGCCGTGCAATAATAAGCTTGGCTCCTGCCGCTGAATCCGCGCTAATATAGGTAAAGCGGGTAATGTGCGGCGGGTCAAAGAGACTTGTCACATCTATTCGGAACTTTTCTAACGTGTAATACTCAAACCCCTCTATCTTTTTGCTAATCTCCTTTCCCCGTGCTGATCCTGTCAGGGTTGTGATCACTTTCTTAGGCGCAGTTTGGGGCTTTAACAAGTAATCAGTTTCGCCTTGGGTTGTCGACACTGTAGATATACTGCTCATTGTAGTAGAATGCAATTTGTCTCCGCTGTTGAATGACTGCACTAACTTATGGTCTAGCTCGCACACTTTAGCCCAAATAAACCGTATCGCATCCATGAATGGATATAGTTGTGCAATTACGAGCCTCTCATAAACCTCAGCGAGTTCCAACTTTCGCGTCTCAGCCTCGCGCAATCGTTCCGCCTGTGAACGTAGTTGATCCAGAAATCGTAGCTGGGCCTCCAACTCCTCTGCCCGAGCCTTCAAGGCAGCGGAAGCTTCTTCAGTGATTGGACCTCGCGCGCTTGTTAAAGGGAAACTCTCTGAAGGCACACAGTTCTGCAAGCGTTTCAGTAAGTACGCGCCCTTAAGATGTTCTTTTTTGAGCACCCAGTATCGACACATTTCATTAACAAATTCAGTGCACTGCGTAATTTCAAACTTTGCCAGCGCCTTTACAATGCGATCGGCAATGAATGCTGGTATCACGGGGATTCCACGTTTGGTTTTCCAATCTCCTCCACTTGGGGGTTCTCCCTGTGTAATTCCTTTTTGTGAATTATTGTAATTGTTTGGGCTATGTTTCGTCCAGGCCAGTGGGCCACGTTGGCGATAGTATGCTTTCGCAATCTCTACGGTCCGCTTCACACTGACTTTTGGCTTAAAGTCAATCGGTGTGTGCTTATCACAAAAAGAGATTACTGTAGACTGATCCACAAGCGCACCATGAATGCCCGCTGTCATTTTCATGTAAAGCCGGGCCTTACGGCCGCAAGTGGGATGGTATGCTTGTGAGCACTTTTTATTAGAACACTGAATGCACGCACCCATCTTTTGCTTGCAGATGAAGCACACAAGCCGCCAACGGTTGCGATCAATTTCCTCAACTCCAGTAACGGGTTCAACAAATATATTGTTCGGTATGCTCACCTCTGGCAGCCAGATAGAGCAAATCAAGTGCACCCATTCGCCTGTGTCGGTCTTTTTAAACACTCCTGAGCGGTTTGGACAGAAAAGACAGTTGAGAAGCTTGGTGCGCGATGCCTGACACGCCTTACATAACCACTGGCCCTCAGGGATGAACGGGACGCCGTAACAGTCCTGGTGTACGGCAATGTCGCAGCCATCGCAGAACACAATGACATTATTATTGTCGCATTCGCCATCGTCGCAAATAACACACTTTTGATCCTCTGCGTCGGGAATCTCGTCCGTTACTTTGAATTTCGTTCGTGGCGGCATGCGCTGCTCAACCCAAAACCATGCCAGCTCAAGCAGCGTCATAGTAGTCTCAAAGACCTCCTTTGACACCGCGGGCTGCCGCGCGCCCTGTCGCCGCCGTTTATTGAGAGATTTAAAAAACTCATTGTCGGTTCTATCCATATCGTACTCCGCACGCGTGCATTCGCTAAACCCTGGCAGCGCACTGTTCTGGATATTTGCATTGTTGTATTCATCAGGAATGAATTCTTCGACATGTTGGTCCCTGGGTATGTGGCGGTAGTAGGGCCCTGCATCATGGCTCACAAGTTTGCCTGCGTTGTGATGATACCCGATTGCGGAGAGATACTCATTGAGATTGTCGTGCGTGTAGGAAGCAGGCAGGTGCAGGAAAGAAGGCTCCTTTGTAGGTACAACCGTGCCGTTGAGATCGTGCGAGGGGATATTAAACACACTGAACTTTGCTCGGCTTGAAGTCTTCCTAGACTTGACAACTACTGCGTCAGAGTCAGACTCCGACTGAGTTGCATTTGTTGTCGTTGGCTCGTCGAGAAACACGGGGAGGTCTTCGGAAATTAAAAGATCAGGGTGTAGTTCTGTCAGCAATCGCTCTTCGCGGTATTTGTGGACTTCGCCGGCCTCCACCAGCTGAGGAGTAGTTGTACTCGTAAAAGACGTCCGCCGAAAAAGTCCAAATCTATTTCTAGAGGACATGAAGATGAGCGTGAGTGGTGATGGCAATAGCCGGGGCAGTCGGTTTGCGGCAGGCAAAAAACGGTGAGCGGCTGGCAAGAAAAACACACTGGGTAAGGGTTGTTTTATTATCAAAACTTCTCCCACCGGAGCTTTCCCAACGCCATCGACGGTAAGAAAGAGGCAACAAGCGAAACATAATGGACTATCAGAACCGAGTAGGCTCAAAGAAAGGAGGTTAGTAGAATGAAACAATGACTTTGCTATGACATGCTAACTAGTTTTTTTTTAGGTGGTGGCCTTGCTGGCTCCAGCGAAACCAATGCGCACCGACGTGAACGGCTGCGCCAGTTGGCACTTGAGAGTATCAACATTGACAAGGACCCGTACATTTTCAAGAACCATTTGGGCTTTTTCGAATGCCGACTGTGCCTGACAACACATGTGACCGACGGGTCTTATCTTTCGCACACTCAGGGACGCAAGCACCAAATGAATCTTGCCCGGCGCGCGGCACAGGACCGCGAACGCGAGCGCCTGCGGACCGGGGGCGCAGATGCATCCGGCGCTAATACAGTAACTGTCAAGAAAAATGTTGTCAAAATTGGTCGGCCTGGATACAAGATCACAAAAATTCGAGACCCCAACACGAAACAGCAGGGTTTGCTCTTCCAGCTAGAGTTTTCAGAGATTGGGCCTGACGTGGTGCCACGATACCGCTTTATGAGTGCGTTTGAGCAGAAGGTAGATTTGCCACACGATCGGCGCTTCCAGTATCTCTTGGTAGCGGCGGAACCGTACGAGACGTGTGGGTTCAAAATCGAGGCGAAGGAAATCGACCAGCGACGGTTCTTTGACTACTACGACAAAGACACCAAAGAGTACTTTTTGCAAGTTTTGTTTAAAAAGTAGTTATGAGCATGTATATATATTTATATTTATAATTTGATTGTTTTTTTTTGTAATGGGTTTTAGATAGTGGATGGAATGGTTGACGAAGATGTCAGGGTAGGTGCTGAATCCGTTGCGATGGAGGGCGCAAAGTTACGAGGCGGCGGCAGGGGCGTCTCGGTGGAAGAAATGCTAGATCCCGAAGAAACAGACTCGGTATAAGTAAAGACCTGCTTTGACTTTTCGAACTCTGTCGGGTAGGCTATAGTTGTTGCGGAAGAGAAGCGCGTGACTGTAGTAAAGATATTGGCCTCAGTGTCACAGCTGGCAGCAGCCAGGTCCCTACAAGGATAACTGTAGTCGACCACAATATATAGTATGGCCGGATAGGCTTGAATATAGCAGAGAGACACAACCAGCACATTCAGAATTATAAATGAGGGGCTCACGCTGGATTCTACAATGTCAGGTATCGTAAGCTTGTGCGTCAGAAGCAACCCAGTTAACACTACTTGAGCATTGGCTGCCAGGAATGCGACAAGATACACACCTGCAAAAAGCCAACGTAAAATTTGTGAATTCTGTTTTCTCATGTACTGGATGCGCAGCGGCACGAGAAGTATCGCAGTCAGACTCTGAGATATGACTGAGATAAGCACAAAAGCGGTATATGCCCAAGTGATGCAAGAGTATGTGTTGATATTCGACCCAAATCCAGATAAGCCTGCTTCCAGAAATTTTGCAGAAAAGTCTACTAGCAATGTGTTTCCCATGCAAACCCGAGAGCTAGAGCTATCAGAGACGCTTTGTAGACATAGGTGGGTTGAGTAAAGAGAGTGCAATGTGGAGCTGATGCGGAATTGGCGGGTATAGGCTCCGTCCAATACGAGAGGGCCGGCCCCAAGCAACAGGGCTGCGCATGTCACAGCACCCAAAGCTGGAGCAATAACCCAGGCGGGCGAACGCATACGATGGTTGACCAAAGGCATGGTTGCTGTTGTAATGGCTTTGAATGTAGTACGTGGAAGCCGTATGTAAGCTGACTTAGTCAGGTTCTGAGGGTTAACGATAAGAGTATTTGATGCTATGAAAGCGTTACAGGAAAAGTACAAGAATAGTTGTAGTGTAAAATGTCCGTGATCAGAAGACAATTGACAATTGTTGGTGGTCTTAAAATTGTGGCGAGGAGGAAGGAAAGCTCAGGTAGAGCGCTGCGGCTGCCTCGATAATAATCTTTTTACGACGGTTTAGTCTGTTCAGAAAAAAGAAACACAAAAGGCGCAAAATACACAAGCTCAAACTTACAAGATGGTGCTTTGTCACCACCAGGCAATAAAACGGCATTATAATTAATCTCGCTAAGTATTAATTATCCAATTTGATTGTCCCAAGGTGTAAATCCGGGATTCATTCGAATTTAAATTTATGGTGTCAGCTAGCGGTATGAACTCCTCTGCTTGTAGCAAATTAAAATCAGAAATTCATACGTGGATTTCATGTGTACCATTTGGCAATCAAAATCTTTACCTATACCAGTAAATTTCCATCATGTTATTTTTTGACTACGGCTTATAATTGAATCTATGGCTTCAAGCATTTGACATGCTAATCAGGTTAATTAACCATTATGTATCTTTTCAAAACAATTTCATTTTAATACAAAATTAGGAGTCTACCATGAAAACCACTATATTATAATCGGAATGAGAAATCTCACAAAGACTTGCAAAACTTGAAGAGAACTTTGGGTATGGCTTTGCAAGTTGAATTTCAACAAGACTGCAGAACATAAGGCGAATTCCGCCAGTGCCACTCTACCACCCAAAGGGAGCTGTATGGCGAAAGTGCCCTAATCCATTGAACCCCCTTCATGAGTACCGTACCCTGTCCTACGTTAAGCAGGATGTTTCTGATTTGTATAGACCATGGTATTATTGGAAACCATTTTGAAATGATGCATTAAAGAAAGAAATAACCGTTTTCAGCTGGGAACAATTGATCATGTTCTCACCGAATATCCTTTGCATCCTGCAGAGTGAGACTATTTGGGGAAAGCTTTGCCAAAGCTATGATCCCAAAGGGCACTCTGAAACAGCAGCAAAGTTAGCAGATTCATTACTGGAATTTCTTTACTGATTACCCGCTTGATTAAAGCACCTTGTTGAGGTTTTATTGAGTGTCAATCGCTAGTATTGATATATTGGGCGTTATGCATCATTTCCCCTAACATATGAAACTATTTATAGAAATTTTGATGCCATAAGACTCTTGAAATTATTGTAGGCGCTGGCACGGCTACTTTGGCAGTCTCATAGAGACAAATATTTTGAAGTTAGTCTTCTTTGCTCATCGTTTTGTTTGTATTTTTGTTTATAGCTATCTGATGCAACGGTAATAGACTACCTAGTTATAAATTAGAGCCTGTTTATGCATTTCAGACTGTGCAGATATTTTCATAAACATGTCAACCATAAATTCAACTGCCAAGCAAGAGGCTCCTATCCGAGCTGGTCCAATTTAACAGCCCCTCAGCATCTACATGAGCAAATAAAAGCAAGGAGTCAAGATTATCAACGAGTACAGACGTAATAAGACCAACGCCAGAAATAATCGCGGTAGCCCGCTTGACATTGACAGGCTCTTACTAAGCGGGTGTTTGGCTATCTAGAATGTGCCAAGCTCCAGAAAAATATTATGGATAGTGACAACAGTGTGGAGCATGCTGGACATGTGCAAAATTTCAAACAGTCAGGCTCACTTTCATGGAGGAACTAATCTTGATGTTCCTCCGACTCCGTCCTCAAAGTTCTTACTGCATCGTTTTAGTGATGATTAGTTTGCCTAAAGCAGCCTATCTTTGTTTCACCCATGCTCTAGTATTTGGCAATCAGCTGTCATTTTCTTAGACCAAGAATTCTTTATGGGAAATTAACAACATTAAATTCTAAAACTTTCAGTTCAAGTCAGGACGATATTTTGTTATTAGGAGAGTCGGTTTGAAAACAGCTACGAAAATGTTTTTATTGGCTTTTTAGATAGCAAAGACCTATAATTATTGCTAGTTAAATTTGTACTGGTTTTAGCAGTTACTTCCTTTCATTGATGTTCTACACGTTAAGAAAAAGATTATTTAGTCATATATACATATGATGTGAAAAGCTGAATGAATAAATGGGAAAATGTTATTATACACATGTAAATATAGAAAATAAATTAATAGAAATAGTTAAAAATTAAAATCGAGATCAGTTTGTTTTCTCAGAATTTTCGGAATTGCTGTTGCTGCTGTTGGCTGCTTCGTCGTCTGAACTTGGCTCAACTTTTTTAGGTACTCTAGCTCCAGTTGTTAAAAGAGAAATCAGGAAACAGCATACAAATAACGCAGTTCCAAAATAAACTGTGTCCCGATATCCGTGAACAAAAGCCTGTAGAATTGATTCCTTCAAGTCTTCTGGTAAGCGAAAGATAGTTGGTGGAGAATTTAGTAACATGGTGATTTCATCTTTGATCGAATCTGGCATATTTGGGGTTTGTAAAACCTTTCTTGTAAAAACAATGGACATAATTGTCTGGCCCAAAGCTGAGCCAAATATACCACCAATTTGTCTTGTCGTGGCAGAAATTGCAGTTGCAATAATAACACCACCGTTAGCCTTGGGAGCTTCAACTTGGACTGACATGATGCAACTTTGAAACATAAAGCCCGTTCCAGTACCAGTAACAATAAGAATGCCAACTGTCATGCCAACAGATGTGTCAAGACCAAAAAGGCTTTGAACTCCGTATCCAACAGTACCAATAGTTGACCCGATAAGAAGAAATGGTTTAATGTATCTGGTGATTGAGATCAAGGCGCCAACAGAAATTGATAATATAATGACAGGAATGATTAGAGGAAGAAGTCTAATACCAGAATGAAATGGATCAAGGTTTTTCACAACCTGAAAGTAAATGGTAGTGTACAGGACATTACACATGAATGAACCGTAGAAAAAGAAAAAAGCAAAGCTAGCCGACCAAACTGATCTGATCTTTATCACATTCCAAGGAATCAGAGGATCATGAGAAAAGCGAAAGTTCCACACAAAGAAGAGGATTCCAAATACTCCTCCAACAACAAAAAAACTGATAACTATTGGGGCATTCCAGTCATTATCAGTACTTCCAAATGTTAGAGCTAGTAAGACGAGAACCAGAAAGATTGTCAAGAAAACAGAACCAACGTAATCAATCTTTTTCAACTTGGCAATGACAGAGCCAGTTGGTTTGGGAGGGTTAAAATAAAACCACATAGCTGGAAATGCTATACCGCCAAAAGGCAGATTGATATAAAAGCACCATCTCCAAGAAACGTAAGATGCAAATGATCCGCCAACTAAAGGACCAATAACAGATGCAAATCCAAAAGATGCGCCGATCATACCTTGAGCAAGACCACGTTTTTGAATGGGGACAATTTCGGAGATAATGATTAGAACCAGAACTTGGACTCCGCTGGCACCAATACCAGCAATAACTCTACCACCAATAAGCATATCCATAGAATTTGCCAACGCGCAAATAAGACTGCCCACCTCAAAGAGCACAATAGCGAGAAGAATGCCGTATTTTCTACCAATAATAACTGAGAATTTTCCCCAACTGAGAGAAAGAACAGCCATTGGTAGCATGAAAGCGGAAGAAATCCAATTCACCTTGCCAAAAGCGTTAAACTTTTCACCCACCTCTGTCAGAAGTGTTGCAATAATAGTTTGGTCGAGTGCCACAAGAAACATGGTGATAGTCAGTGACGCCATACAAGTATATAAAGGAACCCCGGAAAGATAATGATCGCTAGCTTTTGTTCCGTCGCCAGCACCTTCAACCTCAGACACGATAGTGTCTACTTTTTTGAAAGTGTCGGCTCCGTCATCAACAAAACCATCGTCACTTCCCCCGTATGGCCGGGGTTCTAATTCTGTTGCAGAGTTGCTTGCCATGATATTTTAAGATATGTATTGAAGACACCTTGAAGCTTTGATCTGATTAAATAAATAAAAAAAACTCAGACAAGGATCCGTGTGTTTTTATATAAAAATTTCACAATTTAAAGAGTCAACCATAAGAGGGGTTCAACTATTGGAGTTTCAGTCAACACACAGCAGAAACAAGCTTTCTTCGATTTTTAGATCTTGCACAAAAAAGCCAAGTTTTTGGAACTCAACTACAATTTTGGACATACAAGTTAGGGGTACTAAAAATTGGCACGGCTATCTGGTACTATCTGTAGTACGGCAGTTTGAAATGACTAGCATGTCGGATTTAACAGAATAAAAGTTCTTATTTCCAGTCAGCAACATGTCAACAAATGAAAATTTTGAATCAAAACGTATTTCCAAACCCTGTGGAGTCATAAATTCTCGTTGGTAAATGCAAACCTGACTCAGTGGGACTCCGTTAATCCTGCGAACGTCCAAAAAAGTACAACTCGGACCGAATCCGGTTCGAAAACGGCTATTTTACCAACAATGAAAATTATAACGAAAAAAAAAAGCCAACACCCGGGTAACTCAAATATCAAAATAGGCACAATCTTCTACTCAATTTGTGTGAACCTTTGACAGCCTTAGGTTGCTTGATTCATGTTGCAAACTCAAAGGAAAATTCAAATACAAAGCTATGAACCGCATCACCAGAGACCCATACTGATAGCTTGGTAACATGGTTTAAAGCACTGATATCTGAGTCATGTCTTCATGGTTGGTTGTTCTGTCAATTTCATTGGAACACCAACATTCTTCCAACCCAATTTTTCAAAAGCAACCATAGCTGGCCACCTTGTATGCCATTGGTAAGGAATAAACGAAAACATGTACTACAATAAAAGTGCTTACCCTGATGATCTTGTAACTTCGATTAGATTGATAAAGCAAGAAAGGCTTCTTTGTCTAAAAGCACGTTCGTTCGGGAAACCAGCAAGGTAACTGATGCGTATTCAAAGTTTTGGTATTTTCATGACACCAAATGGTTTAAATTTCAATCTTTTAAAGTCCACTGAAATTAGAAAACTTGACTGATATATATGCTTAAACCCGTCATCTAATAAAAATAGTGACATTGTGACCACTGTCGTCGAACAACTATACATATAGCCGTGCTTAATCTAACTTCATATTGTGCTGATCCAAGTTCTCCAGCTGTGCAACATCCGCTTCTGACTTCAGGAATCAAGTCAGATAATGACAAAAGTTTCATTGGTAATCTAGAAATTGGTCCAGAATTGGTTATTTATTTTCAATTCCTAGAATATGACTCAAGTCAGAGTCAATACATAAATTCAATTCTTTGGGATTTTATGATATTTCAGCTTTTAACCCTTAATACCCCATTCATTTCTTTTATTTTATTTATAATGAGATAAAAATGTAACATCTGATCCGTATCCTAATGCCCAAGGAGTTTCAAAGCTCGATGACGATACATAATTCATCTAGTGTTATGTGCACATCATAACACAATTGATACTATTTCTGAACATTAAAACATTTGCCCAATGTATCGGAACTACCCTGCCAGGGGCCAGACAGGATACCTTATTCAGATTTCAGAATAATAGCCGCATAATAAAATAATTCCCGAGATAAAAAAATCGTCTTTAGTTGGAATTTGAAATACAGAAATTACAGTACAGAAACACAATTTATTTTAAACGTCAGGTTTAAATTTTGTTTTCCATTTTCCGTGCTAGTAGAGATTGATACCACTTTCATAATTTTTTGATCATTATATACTTAACTAAACAACCTGCAATATTTTGTACACATTGCCATCATCAAGAGCTTTTGCAAATGAATTTTTAGTGTACTCTGGGTTTTCTTTTAACAATTCAACTTCATACTCCATATCATTTGACAATTACCATTGTACCGTGCTCCACCGTTTATCAACATCTTTTGATAGCTCCGGAGAAACCTTACTCAATGAGTCTCGCTCTGCAGGATGCAAAGAACATTTCTTTAGCCGTGCTTACTTCTTCTAGCTGACTATACTTGTAGTAATGATTTCGTTTGCTGATGTACCTCATTTGGAAATAATTTCCCTGAACACCACGACTTGTGCGAGGCTGAAACAGCTTACTAAAGGTATGACGAGGCATTGTACTCATGAAATGTTTTAATGTATCCGGGTACTTTCCATTACACAACTTCCATTGAATGACGGAGTTCATGTGGAGTTTTGCAGGCTAGTTGAAATTAAACGTTCAAAGCCATATGCAAAGTTCTCTTTAGCTTTTGGAAATCTTTGTGGAATTTCTTATTGTACACATACTTTGACAGCTTCCATAGTGGATGATTGCTTCAATATTTAGCATATTTCAGTGTAAGTTATCGGTTTGCCGGTGTGTCAGCTATAGACAAATTTTTGCGTCCGCCAAGCTGTTGTTTCGGTATAGTATCTGCTATCAGCAATGCTAGTCTTCTTTGGCCCCTCTTCTCAAGCACTTTTCCCAAACAGTTGAGTAATGAAATTAAATAGTAAGGTCTCGAAAATGTTTCACGCTTGTTTGGTTTCCTCAGAATCATTTTCTGACCCTACGCAAAAGGTCTTTGCATGATATCTGATTCTAACACATTCGCGGAAGAACGTAATGATTGCTTATCGACAACTACCAACTTTTCAATCTTCTCAAATTGCAATCGTTTCAGTGTTATCTGGACCAATAGCTTTGTATGGAGTTTGTTGATACACGGACTTTCTCAATTTCTCAATCTTTCAGCTTCGGAAACCTGGTAACCTCCGTAGGCATTGGAAATAATCAGTTACCAGCTTCTTGGACCCAGCGAGAAAACTCTTAGAAAAGAAATCAGCAATCTCTAGAATTTTCTTTCTGATAGCACCATCTTTCCTTGTTAGTTGAAATACAACTGTGCGTGGCAGAATTTCCTTCACAAATAATAGCACTTTTTTGAATGTTGCTGGAGTTCCTAGAGGTCAGAAAAAATTTCCAAACATTTGCGTTTTATTTCACTTATTGACTTAATGGATTTGTGACTCCATTATTTGGGTTTGGAATGGATCTCAGCGTTTAGGTATTTTTGGCTTGCAGTTTCGCTTGTCGAGATTCCCTCCACTCGTTTTTGAGGACACCCTTTCACTACTTTTTTCTGCGTTTATATATTCTAAATTTTTTTAACCTTTGAAAGATGTCAGTGAAAAGCATTTTCAAAGATTTCATTAATCTATCAACAGCAGATTTTCTTTCACATCTTATGGTATCACGCTCCAAACCCAGCGAGTCTATTGCTAATATGTTTGAGAAGTGGCCTTAATTTACGCGTTTAAAATTAAAACTACCAACAAATGTGTTGGACTCACGACAATATTACATCTGGCCGTTTCTAGCAAAGCCAGTTATGTCTAAACGCCAATGCTGCAGATAGTGATGATATCCTATCTTAGCTTTTCAAAAAGTCGCAAAGCCCAACATCTTCATTTGCAAAAACTAAATCAGTAACCGTTTTACTCCATATGTAAATAGGAATATCAGGTTCCAAGAAAGAACTCATCATTGTTAGCCCAGTATATTAAATCCTTCGAGTGAGCTTATACGGAACTCGGGAACCCATTTTTGCCAGCTAGGATTGTGAATGTTGAAGCCACCAGTCACCACTAGCGATGTGCGTTCTCTCGCACCGACTCACTTCATGAAGGTATTTAAAGCTATGTAGGTTTGACAATTCTATTGTAAATGTTTGTAATTTCAATATTGTCAATTCTGATCGTCACCATATTTCTGTTAGTTAAACCACTGAACTTAACTATCTCCATAGAACCACTTGCTTAACATAGGTGCCCGCCTCGGGTTGTTAATCATCATTTAGATCGTCTACCATAATACACACTCATATCCGTTATATATATATTACTCTTTTTATTATTATTATTATTATTATTATTATTATTATTATTATTATTATTATTATTATTATTATTATTATTTAACTTGGAGATGTTGAAAAAATGAGCATCTTCATTATTATTATTATCATTATTGTTATTCACCTGATTGTGGTGTCAAATTAGGTAACATATAAAATTTGGAAATTTTTCTACATATGATATATCCGCCTTAAAACCTTAGAGATGGAAAAAAGAACCATCTTAATAAAATGCATTTGCCAAAACAGAAAAAAAAGAACAAAAAAAATAAAATGTCAGCAAAATAAACAACTATTATAAACACTTTCCACTGATTATATTGTACTAAAAATAAATCAAAAATATGTTCCAAATATAAGATGAACTTTCCAGATAATGAGATACTCCAATCACATATATAGTCACTACTACCTCTTCTAGATAGCTCGATAATCTGTCTATTGTTCTTACATCAAATCGTTACAAAGATAACTTTAAACCAAAACACAAAAAAAAGATGAATTTCAAGACATTTTCCTCTGTAATACTGACAAGGTAGCGGTGTTGGCGCGTATTGTGAGTTCAAACATTTGATGGCGCCGAATTCTCCATGAATAACATTATATGTTAAGGGAAACCTGCGATACATAACACACAGTAGATCGATACCAGAGATCGACATCCAGTAAAACTTCAATATGCTGCTCTAATCAAGCTAACCATCCGCAAAGTTGCGGTAACGAATTTAATAGCTTGACCACCGTTTCAAGACCCTTAATATCAAGAAGAATATTGGGATCAAGCTCGGGGAAAACTTTTTTTTCAACAAGTCTCAATTTGCAGGATGTAAATGACACTCCTTGAGAACGTGGTCAGCAGTCTCCATCTGACCACATTAGCAATTATGGTTTCGTTTGTTAATACTACCTCTTCTAGAAAATATCAATTCATTGTCTGGATCGACACGATATAAGTATTTTGAACCATAAAAACAGTAAAAGTCTAAACATGTTGGCTTTAGTATTTTAGATCCTAAAGATTTCATTACAACTAACGGACTTATCACAAAGCAATCGACATTTAATCATACCAAAACAAAAAATGAAAACAAATTTGGCAACTTTTTGTATGGGTAACAACTAGCTTTGACAGCCTGTAAATCTTGTCTATTACAATAAGGATTTCTATGACTGATTTCTAAAACAACGATCTACTCTGTGGAAATAAAATATACAAATAATTTAAACACTACTTTTCATAAATTAAAAAAAATGCTAAAGCTTATTTTTCAGATACTCCAACGATATACTGATTTGGTTAACTAGTGCTAAAAAATATCTCATTAACTTGAAAATCTCGGTAGAAAAAACGGACATTAGATTAAGTTATCGAGCTACACTTCAAATGAGATATTCAAAAGTCTGACTTTTAAGTTTTTTTCAATGCCAAAAATTCTAAAAGATTCGAGTACATAGTCATTAGCCTTTTAGGTGGTTTGATTCTAGTCAAACCTTTTAATAGATTTTTAATTGTTGTCCGTCTGACAATCAACACCAGGTCGTGTTAGTATAGTAAACTTACTGAAGCCAAAAACACCTGAATATAAAGGTGGTGGAATTTTTAATGTGCTTAAAGCTCTCAGAAGAATTCTCTAAAACATAATGTCAAACCTCTTTCTCACAATATACAATCAGAGATAGGTCGCTTAATTTAAATCAACACTCAGTTAACAATCAGTAATGATTTTTATTGGATAATACAATACCTGATTGTTGAATTATTCTTGAAGCTTTCATGAAAAAGACTAAAATTCTTTTTGAACGCTGAAGCTTTTAAGATTTTGAGTAGGAATATCCTACCGCGTACAAACCATAGCAACTACGAAAGGCGTTTCACAAGAAGCTTTATGATTAAACAAAGTCACAACAATAAATTTGGAAAACTGAAAAAAAATCATGGGATCATGAAAAAAAATCATGAGATCATGAAGCAATGAGATTTATATGTAATAAGATGCAGTAGACTGAGAGTAGCTTTTCTAGTATCAAACGAACTTAATTACCCATACCCCTAGACTTTCGATCAAACATTTTTGATGGGTTTCTTGATTAAAGCGGTTTGTCAGTAATTCATTTGTTTCTATCTTTCATATAGATGTATGATGTTGTCTATCTCAAAATTATCTCTACACATGGACTTATTTAGTGGAAAATTGGCGTTATCGAATATCGGTCTTCAAAATGCACCACAAATGCTACTTTTTAAATGTTGCCGGAAAAATTAGTGTTAAAATCATTATCCTTTTCTTCTTTTGTTACATAAAATATACATGTAGTTTCTGAATGTTGAGACAATCCAAAATGGCAAACCCTCTCTGATTAATGTGAATCTTTTTCAATGGTTACTCAAAATGCGGGTTTGCTTCAGAGAATTTTGAGTTTCAAAGATTTGCAAGTTACCAGCTGATAGTTTGTTACTGAGATACATTAATAAGTGAATGACAGGTCATTACAATAAATTAAAAAAAGAAAATACCAACTTTGACATCTGTTTGAGCTCAACAACTTTTAATAACATTGCTGAAAATTGGTTTTTCCATTGAATTAATCAATATTTACTGTTGCAATAATCTTGAAACCTATTGAAAAATGACAATTCTTTGAGTGATAGTATCTGGCAACATTAAGATGACATAGATCATGATACAGATAGCTAGTTATTTCTACTGGCTTTTAATGTGCTATTTTGGTGATCCCTGTGTTCTTTTGGCAAAACCTTCACCGTTTAACTACCACGTAGCTATATGATTATCTAACAACGTTTAAATATTAACAACTCATTTATTGTAACAGTAATTTGTCTTGTGAACGTGAGATGAGGAGAACCATATTGACGTTAACTCTAAAAAAAAAAAAAGCTTTTTATAAATATGGGCAGAAAATCTAAAAAAGGGTTTAGGGTTATTATTACCTTGCCAGGAACAAGCCTTGTTACCGTAGCTAGTCTAGCCCCACGCTATCACTATCTTGGAAACGGACATCACTGAAAAATAGCCGGATGGAATTGCATAGTTTGTAAAAGACGAAAGCAAGTTTTATTACAATGACTTTTAAGGCAGGAACATCCGTAATAGTTTAAATTATATTATTAAACAAAAAGTTATGGGTCAATTAGACATAGACACATTGTGTTAAGTTAAGGCAATTAGATATTCAAATGATGTGCTTGCGATGATTATGACTTATAGTTATGTGTTATGAAGGCAAATATAAAAAAATTGAAGTCAAGCAGTTCTATACTGTTTTTCTTTTTCTTTTTCTGGCTATTGTTTTATAATATATTCTATATTTATTAATTTATTTTAATCAATAATGGATTGAGCATTCTAGTATATTGCGAGATTGCTATTTTATAAACATACTCCACATGCTTTCTATGCCCTTTGAAAACATGACCTGAAGCTGATAGACATTAAGATCCCAGTATAGAACAATAGAGAACGAGCTGTAACGCATTGATTTAAACTATTTTTATTCTTCTAAAAAGCTTAGCTAAAAAGCATGAGCGGGATGGATGTTAAAACTGAGCGATGCTTTTGCCGCCAGCTGTTACCCCATTTCAAACCTTAAAAAAGAGCTACCGGGAAGCTAACGTGTGGGGTCGAGATAACTTCAAAGTTCGACTATGAAAAAAAAAGAAAACAGTACGGTAATCTGTATACAAACCCACTAGTCATAGGATAGTAATAATAATATCAATTTTTTTCTTTACTGTAAACGGAGATCATCTTGATTATAAGACGGAATAATACATTATAAAACAAAAGGTTTATTGAGATAGACTAACTGAAAGGTCATAAATATAACAAATGAATGAACAAAAAAGGTTTCATTCAAAAATAGAAGTTTGAAAGCAGTGGATTATTTTGCCAAATTATTCCTTCTCAGGAAGATATTCGATGCCATTGGAACCGTTTAGCTCATTGCCATCAATTGTAGTAAACTCTTCAAAAGTTTGCTTAGGGCCTTCAAACCATTTCCTAGCAAAGAAATAGTAATACATCATGCACCCAATCCAAATAAAGCCATTAATGACACAGGTATAGTTCATATTTTGAGGGGTAGGATTGGGACCTTTGGAAGGCATCATACTAAGGACAAAGATGACAAACATAAGGTAAAAGGAAGCAAAAATGCCTACGGCCTTAGAAACATATTTGCCCATGTAAAAGGGACCAGGGACGAAGGTATCAACATTGAAAAAAGAGCGAGCAAAAATAGGAAGCAGCCAAGCAAGGGAGTTGGAAGCAGCAACAAGAGAAAATAAAGCTAGGGTGGCAGCAGAGTCAACAATAGTGAGAAGTCCAATGACAATTGCAATAATTACCATGAACCAAACAGCTCTGATAGGAACACCAAGTTTGTAGTTGACTACTTTAAGGAGAGTTGAAAAAGGTAATGCGTCATCACGAGAAAATGCCCACACTTGTCTGGAACCAGCAACAAGAATGGAAAGGCCCATGAACCACTGGAGTACGCATAGAACTGCCATAAGTCCAAGAGACCAATTTCTGCCCATTACACCATAGTAAACTTGAGCTAGAGGCTGGCCAGCTGTACTAGACATGGTGGCAGTAATATCAGTATTCATACATGCAGCAATAACAGACATCACAACAAAACCAAGAAAGCCGCACATGGAAATAGAACTAAGGATACCAAAAGGAACTGCAATAGCGGCATTAGTAGCTTCCTCAGCCATATGGACACATGAATCAAAAGCACCAATAGTCCAAATAGCTGAAAGCCAAGAGCCAATAAAAGTCCATCCCTTTGGCCACTCAGTCAAGTTGTCAAGCTCACCAAAAACAAAGGTACCAGCATTGAGATTTTCGGTGCCTTTATAAAGTGGCAAAGCAACACAAGTAATAACAATGACAGCCAAATTGGCAATAATGCAAAATGATTGTAGCTTGCTGATATACTTAGTAGCAAGAGAACCAGCAATACCGTGAGTAATCGCGCAACAAACAAACACACCGTAATTGTGAAACTTGTTAGGAACAAATTTGCCATCACTTGCCATATTGGCCAACGAAAGAAGGATGGAAGCAAAACCAGAATCAATAGAACATAGACCACCGATAAGACCAAGAGTGTTAGAGTAGCCAGCAAGAAAACAAAGAGGTTTTCTAATGGATTTGGGAAAGAACTTGAAAGTCCACCAATATAGACCACCAGATGTAGGCATAGCAGAGCCCATTTCGGCCATGGAAGCGCCAACGGATAGAATACAAATACTAGGAAGCAGCCAACCCCAGGTCATACCAACAGGACCAGCTGCCAACGACATGTTGAGGGTACTGGCGATGGACGGAAGCAAACTCATAATTGAGAACGCAACACCGAAAACTTCAATAACACTGAAGTTACGCTTGAGTTCTGCCTTATAACCAAGAGTAGCAAGAAGTTCATCATCTTTTGACACGAATTTTGGCTGTGATTCGTCAGTCCTTTGAACTGTTATTTCATGAGTGCTCATCGTAATAGTATGAGTAGAATAGTTTTGTTAACGTGAAAGAAAAAAAATACAATGTCAAGTAAATCAAAATATTAAATGATTTATGAGTTTTCAAAAAAAAAAAGACTATTTAAGAAAAATGATTGAGATGTTTGTAGATTTAAATACAAAAGGGTATTGATTTGACAATGGTCATTAATGAAGATATTTGAGGGGCCTTCTATTTCTATTTCACTTTTGTTTTGATTTTGTTTGTGATTTGTTTTATTTGATAGTCTTTACTGTGACGCAAATGAGTGGGCAAAATTATATTACAATTATAATTATATTTGAGGGGTTGTTTTTTTCATATCTAGACCTTTAAAATAGATACATGCAGGCTATACAAAGCATGTGTATGCTGTTAGGGATGGTATGTGATAACATCTGTTTTGGGAAATAGACTTTTTTTTTTTTTCACCGGAGTGCAAAACTTTGAAATTTTACATAAGAGGTACAAGAAAATACATGACCTGCAACTCATGTCCAGAAAACTAAACCACAAGCTCTATATATATCAGTGCACAGATGGAATGGGCAGGAGACTTTTTGATTTTTCTCATCACCTTTTAGCTGCAGTTTAATTGAACCCGGCAATATAGACACAGCTTTCAAACCCATTTAAAAAAAGACAGCTGGAAGATATTTTTCATTATTTAACGTTGCGTTTTATTGTTGAGGAATATTTTCTACATAAGAGTTGACAAGAGCCAAGCCATATCTAAGCAATTTGAACAAAACACCGTATCGTCAATATATGCTTCTGAAACCAGTTACCAGAACACTGTGAGTTGGTATATATATATTTTTTCTTCAAAATTGCTGATATGGAAGGATTTGACTCGAATATAAAATATCACGTCCAAGAATTTTGCAGTATTGCTAACCCCTAGTACAAATATGAACCTTAGATATGTGTATAGATAATCTGTTTATTGTACTTACGTCAAATAATTAAAAACGAGATAATAAAACAAAATGACATACAAAAAAACATAAATATTGAAAACATTTGTCTTTTATGAAACTGGCAAGGTAAGGGTGCCAGGGCGTATTATAAGTTCAAGCGTTTGGTCGCCCCAAACTCTCCATAAATAACTCTATATGTTAAGCGAAACCTGCGATACATAACACCCAGTAGATTGTTATCAGAGATTAGAACTAAGTAAAAATTTGACATGCTGGTCTAATCAAGTAAACCATCAGCAAAGTTGCGGTGATAACTCCAAAAACTTAACTATCGCTAAGGCCTTTATTGGTATCAAAAAAAAAAAATTCTGGGGTTGAGTTCCGGGGAAATCTTTCGGAACAAGTCTTGCTTTGCAGGATGCAAAAGAGTATTTAGGATGTACTTAACTGTTTCTAGCTGACCACACTTGCAGTAATGATTTCGCTTGTTGCTTGTTGAGTCACCTCATTCGGAAATAATCCCCCAGAACGCCATGACCTGGGAAAAACTGAAACAACTTACTAAAAGGGTGACAAGGAACGGTGCTAATGAAAGATTTCAGTAGATTAAAATAATTTTTTTCCATACAGCTTCCTTGGAGTGGTGGAGTAATATTGGTAAAGCTCACCTCATATTTCACAATTTAGTTGCTAAGTAAAATGCAAAATGCCTTTTAGCTTTTAGAAATCTTTGTATAGTTTCTTATCAGGATAATAGATTAACAGCTTTCATGGTAGGCACTTGCTCCAATATTTGCCTTAGTCAATACAACTCATTTGTTTAGCTCTAGTGGAGGGTTGTTGAATGTTACTCTTGCTGGTTTGCTGCAATTGGCGAGTCTCTACATGATATTACTTGGACTCACGACTTGAATAGCTTCGATGGCAAATTGATTGTGGGTTTTTTCTATTCATATGTCCGCCTGCAAGATTTGAATGTCATGCTGCATTTGTTTAACTGGTGAAGATCTGAATGCCCCTAAAGTCTTGCGTAAACCAGTCTTTGAACTTTTTGAATTTCACCTCTCCACTGACCGGTCAGTTTGTGGCATAAAACTGGGGTAGTAATAGTAGTAGTAATATCTTGTTTATTTAAATGTCTATTATAATTATATACAAGAGAAGATACCAGTCTTACCTGGGTCTGGGGTAATTTGTAGCGCGCCTGTACCTGTAGGTGCGGAAATTCGGGAAGGCTGGAACTCCCCCATGAGCCGCAATGCTTTTTCGTTGTCAACGTGGGGTAACATAAATATGGATCACACTAACGAAATATAGAGCTGCTTGATAGGATGGTAAGAGATACCCTTGTGTATACCACCAAGCTTTCCTATAGTTCCCACGGCTTAGCTCCAGAGGTAGCATTTTTTGTGCCATCTTAAACTTTGAGCCCACCGTCAAGCGTCACTCTCAGCAACATCAAACCCTTCTGAGTTTGTAGTTTACCTAAGCCAGTGCTTGGTAGCATAAGCTTTGTTGGTCGTTGTTTTTTATTTTTTTATTTTTTTTTTTGCAGTCTACTTTTGGATTTGTGAGCATGTACGAATCCGAGCTTATTGCTATGGTCAAACTCAGTATGGCAATCTTGATACCACTCATGACAGATCTGTAGCAACTTGCTCAACATAGTAATACCCTTATCAATGTCCCTACCAGATTTATAGATAGTAATGTCATCAATAAAGGCAGCAATATGAGCACCAGTCTCCCTAATGTTATTGAACAGAGAACTTGTGTGAATCAAAAAATAGAAACGGCAAGACTGGTGAGCCCTGAGGAACAATTGATTCCAAACTGTTCGGCTCTGTTATTTTACCATAATTAATCAGGCTAATTCTTTGATGGCTCAGAAAGTATTTCATGCGGCTCCTCGAGACGTCTGGGAGATCCATCTCTGATACACAATTCTACCACACTAACAGAAGAGCTTAGTAATCAATTGGTGACAACTGCCAACTCCAAGGTTTTCTAACTGCACTTGTTTTGAGTTTGTCTGGACCATGAGATTCACCTGCCTTCTTTGGCTTGTGTCTCATTGTTTGGATATTTTTTGGCTTGTTGTTTCACGTTTTGAGACTTCTTTATCTTGTTTTTGAGGGTACCTGCTCACTACTGTTTGCTGCATCCACATATTCTCAAAATTTCTGTCGACCATTAAAGACCGTCAATAATGGGCTTTATCAAAGATGGAGTCAATTTATAAACACCAACTTTTCCTTTATATCTTACCGTATCACGCTTCAGATCCAACTAGCCTTTGGCTATTAGATTAAAAAATTGGCCCTAATCTTCTTCCAAGTTGAAACCACCAACAAGTGTATTGACCTCAAGGTGAGGTTTCATCCGATCGTCCTGGCAGAGTCAGTTATATCTGCTCAAAAATTGTAGATACTGATCACTGCCTATGTTTTAGCTTTTCAAAAGGTCGTAAATACTAACATTGTGTTTCTCCATTTTCTCAGTTCATTTTGGCCAGAGCCTAGGCAACTTGGCCCCAGATTTGATGGTCTAGTATTGGGTGTTCAAATGATCTAATCTTTTTTGTTTTCGTTCCCTTTGAGGATAAGAAAGTCCACTATGCTTGCCAGCTCGGCATTCTCTTTTTTTCAAATCGGGAAACCCTCCTGGTAGAAGACAAGTTTTCTTTATAAGTTTGGAAATTCGCTTCACTAGATTGTCCCGACCTTCCTTGAGGACTCTACTTTCTGTTAGAATTTCAGATGTGCTACCCGTTTTAGATGAAGATGCGCCAGTGTATGTAGTGTTCCAAGTCATGCCGTATATATACTTTAAGGCTACGATTATAACAGTTCCTGTTTAGTAGAATACATAAGTTATTAAAATATCTGTTTTTTTTATTATAAATTTTCAATTTCTTTTCTATAACAAATAAATAAACAATTTCACATTCTTAAATTTTCTAATTTAGTTTTTACTTCAAATATCTACAATGTCTAATCCATTCACCTCCGGTTAACAGTTTCAACTATGATTTCTAAACCACTTTTTTGTCAGTCTCACACAGTCCTTGGACTTTGTTAATTTGATCTTGAGCCTGAAATCCACCTCTTTACTAACACTGATCTGATTATCGACCTCTCCAAAAACGTCAGTTACTTTTTTCCCCTGGGATGCCGAACGTTAACATGTTAATCTTGGTTGCTGATAGTCGTGGTGGATGTAGTGTCACCACCAAAACCTGAACCTCAAGGTTAATCTGACTCCCAATTTGGTAGATTTTGGTGAATATAGTGTCATTATTAGCGGAGATCAGGAGTTTCATTTAGAAATTTCTTAGATCAAGATGCTGGTCTGGCAGTGCTGGTATTGTTATGGATATTGTTCCTGTCAGTGTTGACATATTTTTCTATTTGATTGCTAACGCTCTTAGACTTAGCACCTACCTTTTTGTCCTTGTGATCTTAAGGTCCATTTACAGATACGCTGTTGGAAACTGAGGTGGATAAGATATAAAGAGACCAGGTATAAGAGAATAGGATAAGAGCTGTGGTTATTTGTAAAGCGAAACAAAGCGTGAAGGTGAGACAAAGAAGAAAAGTGGCATCGTTGGAAAGGAGAATGGAGGCTTAGCCGAATAACTCGGGTCCGGGTATCATTTTTGGTTTTTATAACATGTTTTCCAGATTGGTCTCAGGTTACACCTTCTTCTCCTGCGTTTCATTTCCAATCTCCCTAACAACGAAATAAGACACATCCACAATAAGCCCTCATGGATGTTTTAGTCCGAATCCGCAGAATAAATGTGACAAGGAGGCGCTGAAAATAACCAATTTGTTCATATTCCGCAGGAAAAAACAGTAAATAAAACATTAGTATCTTGCATAATGATAATCGACAGGGATAGCAACCAGTGAATTCGGCCTGGGAGAATAAGTCCGCGTAAAGTTGACGTCGGAGAAGATTCCTTGAGCAAAAATAACAGCCAGCAATCGATACAGGTAAAGCTGTACAAAACTTGACAAGAGACAATACGGGGGAAATGTTAAGCAGCTCAGATCTCGCTCTAGTACGATGATTAGTTCTGGGAATACGGGAAGAAGATGATCGTATAATTAATATTGTTCTGTACATTCAGGCAAAAAAGAATAAAATCAGATTTCATTGCCAGGTTGACTCAAACTTTAAACGGTTGAGTAGGGCGGGACTATAACCCAAATGGGAAATCTGAGGCTAGATTCTTTTTGACTGTGTTTTGAAAGGATTTTTTTTCAAAAATTGCAACAACTATTTCCCAGCAATATTTCTTTTCTTTTTATCAGTAAACTAACAGATCCCAAAAAATACTGAAATAAATAACATAATTGAGAACCGGCATTGAATATATCGGTGAATAGCTTCAGAAGATAATGGAACCCAAAAACTATTACACCTGCAGTGAGTTAGAGATTGTACAAAATGTTGTCAAGCGCAGCCAGGGAATAGCATTGAAGAGAGAGGCACCTTTAAGGAGGTTTACTGGAACTGGAATTGGCTCAACTGTTAAATAGTCCAAAGAGGCTCCAAGTAAGAAAGGAGTCATGAGTAGACAGAACCAAAAAGGACAGCAAAAACCCTGCATAGGAAATCGAGGGCCACAGGCTCCCTGTCCGATCATTACATAGCCTACAATGGTGTAAGCCCTAGTGAAGAGTCTCAGACGGCCCAGGATGGGGTGATATGCGAAAGAAAGAAAGAAAGAAATAATTGAAGCTACCAAAATAAGTTGAGACTTGACTCAAGCTAGAGTATTTGATTTATGCTTATTTATGCAGGACTAATGAAAAATCTGAGAAATGCATGTATACCAAAATTACCTCAAATTTCAAGCAGAAACCATAAAATCAATACATTATATATACGCCTTATCTGGTTTGAAATATTATTTCCACTTGGTACGTAGTTTTAAAAACAAACATTTTATTTCACTTTTATTTTTTTTTTTATTTTTTTATTTTTTTTCTCTCGATTTTATAAGATCATGAGTTATATAGAATAAGAATCGAAAAGTTCTTGTAAGTTTTCGTGGTTATAGGTTTCTTGTTATAATTTCATTTAAGGGACATTCTATATTTTAACTGCTTATCAGCCCCTGTTAATTATCTAAGTCTATTTTAGCGCAGGGCCTTAGTTAGGCACCAACATACTTTGAATACCTGCAACATATGTAATGAAGTTGAGGTGAAGAGCACAACTACCATTGATTTTAGCTATATATATATTTTTTTTGAATTGGTTTCTTTTCAATTTTCACAGCTAACAACAAATACCGTTAGAAAGTTAGGTTAATATTTCTTTTCATATTGTTTATGCAAGTTCATTACTTTTGAGGATAACCGATTGGCCCTCGCGAGAAGTCCATTAGAGTTCCCTTTGAGTATTATTGGTTTCTTTTCAACAAGGATGTCAACGCAATCAGTCGCTGTTTCCCTCTAGCCCCAATCTCCTTGATAATTGATAGTTCGATATTTTATTTTAGTTTCTACAGCTCTCATCAACATTATTAGTAGGGAAATATCTTCTCTGAAAATGTAGAACAAACGATCTTCCTCCACACGGTAAAGAAAGCTGTTTTTTATTCTTGCTTGCGCTTATGAATGTACTAAACTATATATATTATACAATCACCTACTTCTTTTTTATTCCAAACCCCGATTGTTGCACCAGAGCAAGACCTAAGTTGATCAACATCTCCCCCATATCGCTCATGCCAGGTTTTATATAACTCTAAATGTGTCAATTGTTTGCAGCGACTTTGCTCAAGAAGTCCTTTACCAGGTCAACTATATATGGATTTGCTTTCCTAGATTAATCCACTGGTTGGGCTTTCTATTTGACATCGTTATGTGAATTTATGTTTCATTTCACCTTGTCCATCGGTTGACTAAAACAGTCGCCCCAACCCCTGGCCTTCGCATCAATTCTGCAGTTTCGGATTAAAACACTGCTGAGGGCTTTTTTAGATTAAAAATTATTGTCTGGTGGCTGACCTGGGGTGTCTGTGATAGCCACTGGTGTTCATTCTTCCATCTTACCTGCGGCGCTGACGTTACTGATCTCTCCTAAGTATCTCTTCGGGTGACACCTTGGAGCTTGTCTCAAATGCAAACTGAAACATGACATGCACAACTCAGCCAGCCCTGTTGTTGACTCGTTTTACTTCCTGAGATAAGAGATAGGAAATAAACCGCGACAGATAGGAATCGAACCTGACCTCATCTACGTGCAAGTTTTTAATCAGTTGATAATATTATATATACTATATTATTCCATAGTTGTTTTCATATGTTTTCATTATTTAATTTTAACCAATCAATCATCTTCTTGTGTTTCAAACGTCCCTCGTTACAGCATATATTAAAAAAAATGTGTTCCTCTGTGCTGCCAAATCAAGTAAGCCCGGAAAATAAAAATGTTTTTATACGCAGGAGACCCTGCTTTGAGGAAATTAAGGGGCTAATGTATAAAATATGTATCGTCGCCTATCTTTATCCTTAACCCTACCTGACCCAATGCTTCGTATCACAAAATATTGTTGAGTCTTGAGATTTTAAAATATTTTTTTTGTTTGGCTACGTATTTTTCTTTTTATATTGCAAAACACACCAAAAAACATGGTTTTAATGACTGCTTATCGAAATAGAAGTTAAAACAACTGTTCACGGAAGGCAACAAAAATATGAAGATGCTTTATTAATAGCTTTGCTCTTTGAAGTTTTTGTAATTATGTAGCTTTATTATTTTCACTGGAGACATAAGCAGTCTATATTTTTTTTTTTTAATTAACAGCTTTAGTTTAGTGAAGTTCCAATCTTTTTTTAATTAATAAAGTTTATTTTGCATTACAATGTCTTTTTGTTAACTCTATTAGGTTATAGGGGAGAACATTTGCCGTTCCTCCAGCTATGTTATCTTACTCAGATTCTACTACAAGCCAGACTTTTGGGCGTTACCCTTGTTGTAAAATGACCTAACAATGAACTCTCAGTCGCTAAGCCACTTAGGCTTTTGAATAAAACTATCGAACGTGTATTACTGTATTTTGTTGAGTAAAATGAATAGATATTACTATGGGTCAAATTCTTTGCTGCTATCTATGTTTTAAAATGACCTAACAATAAACTGCCTTATACCAAGCCACTTAGGCATTTCAATCACGACATTGAGCTTGTATTACTGTGTTTTATTAATATATATACCATGTTTTTGAACAATTATTTTTATTATTTTTTTCTTGAATATTTCCTATTCTACACACAGAAAAATAAATATGAATGCTCAGAACACACCCAATATTGAACGTTCCTTAGATAATTCTAGTGGTTATAAACTATATGAATACGATCCGTCATTTCCTGCTGCAATTGCGGCAATAGTTCTATTTGGTATTGCTAGTTTTTACCATGTGTGGTTAATAAAACGTCATCGTTCTTGGTACTTCATTCCGTTTACGATTGGTGGCTTTTGTAAGTAAATACATTTCAGCTATTTCTCACATGCTAACAAATTATTATATAGTCCAGTTTTTAGGTTACTGTGGACGGGCCGCAGCTCATTCCGACTCTACGAAACTTGGAACTTATATTATGCAAACCACTCTAATTCTTATTGCACCTGCTCTTTTTGCTGCTTCAATATATATGATTTTGGGACGTCTCATTCGAGTTCTTCGTGCTGAATCACTTTCCATCATTCGTGTTTCCTGGATGACAAAAATATTTGTTTTAGGAGATGTTCTCTCTTTCTTTATGCAGGCCGGTGGAGGTGGCCTTCAAGCCTCAGGTAATCAGAATCTTGGTCAAAAGATCATCATTATTGGTCTTTTTGTTCAAATTTTCATGTTTACCCTGTTTTTAGTAACTGCTGTCGCTTTTCACCGAAATATCTTGAAACAATCTACCGCTCTTTTGTTTTCTTCTGTTATTAATTGGAGGCTTTACCTACACATTCTTTACATCACCAGTACTCTTATTTTAATTCGAAGTATATTCCGTCTTATTGAGTATTTGCAGGGCCATGACGGATATTTGGTTTCTCACGAAGTTTTCCTTTACTTGTTTGACACCTTATTAATGTTTCTAGTGATGTTGATATTTGCTATATGGTACATTGGCGATCTTAACCGAAAAACAGTAAGAATACACAATCTGATGAATATTTATACTAGTGATAAAACCTTTTTAAAATCGAAACTAACTAGCTTTGTAGGATGAAGAAATAAGCCATTCAATGGAGGATTGGCGGGGATTGAAAACGGAAACTTCTTAGAGGCACTAAAGCTGGTAGTTTTCCCATTTCATTAATACGGATTATAGTATTATGTATCTTTTATATTATTTTGGGTATTTTAATTGAATATATTTTTAGATGTTGAAATATTGTGCATATTTTGAGTCTACATTTATTTCGTATTGATCACCATAAATACTTGTGCTCTGAGAATTTATGTTTAACAAGTTTTTGCTTTAACTGCCTATTTCACTTCACAATTCTCCAGATTGCCAAGGGTTTTTGTACCAATCTATCCATCGGTGAAAGAACTTCTCACAAAAACATCTTTTTCAATTAAAAAATGTCGGAGCGTGACAATCTACAGTTGGTTTTGTAAGTATTCTTTAAAAAGAACCTTAATTAACAGCAGTGTGTTTGAGACTTTTATTTCTTAATTTCCAGAAGTTAACAATAATTTTTTAATTCTGGGTTGATGATTTATCGGACTAAAAATCTTAATACTATGAGGATTGCCAATTTTCTTTTTGTCTATTGTATACCTATCTCAGCGTTTTATTAAGGGAATGCTTTTTCTTTTCTTTTCTTTTCTTTTCTTTATTGGTTACCTATTAATCTTACATAAACAAATGTAGATCAAATATTCAAGCTTTTGTTAAGTCCCAATCTATGCTGCCGGATTTAATTATTTCTTTCAGTCTTGCAGTCTCTCTAATAAAGTCTTCAATGGTTAGCTGTTTTCTTTTTATCACATCATAGCAAATCATTAATTCGTGTATTATATTATGCAGCGTTGCCTAATTCCTTTATCAATGTTTAGAGCCTTGTAGACACAGCTAGTTACGATCGTAGGCCATTTAATGTCCGCGCTGGGAGCTTGTGAACTTCCATTTCTAATGTTTTGCAGAGTTTTTACATTTATTTATGGTTGTATCTATTCATGACAATCACTTCTTCATCACTTGGAATTTCTTTGGACTATTAAATCATTGGGTTAACTCCAGGTCTGGTGAACCCTCTAAGGGTGCCACTCTGTTCAATGATGTTCTCTAGCTGTTCTTGACAACATGTTGTACAATCTCGAACTTGCCGCAGTGGCAGTTAAGGCAGTTTTTGGAGATCTTTCTTTTCTGAAACTATTCACCAGTATACCTATTGCTGGCTCTCAATTACGTTATCTAGCTCAGTACTGTTCAGGTGTAACTCATAAATGCTTCAACAGTAACCAGTTTCTTCATGTTGGTAGTTAGTCTCGCAACATTTTGGTGGCTTTTTCACACCACCTTGAGGCTCCATTTGTTATAAGTCCTTAATATCTGTCTTGTCATATGATGTAAAATACGGTTTGATTTATTGTAGTCAGATTGTCAGCCTCTTCCAGCATTCTGTGGGCTCGCCACTATCCCCATCAGGACTGCCCTCGGTTCATAGGGTAGACTTGACAGGCATTGGCAGGATTGTGTTATTATCATCTTGAAATATTTTGATTAAGCATTCAATTCTTGTGTCGTCGGAGTTTGACTTCTATTTTTTTCTGTCTTTTCAATCTCTCAAAAACACGACTTCCATGGTCAACTCTGAACAAAATTCTCGTTAGTTTCAGCCCAAGGATATATTTTAGCCTGACCCACAATGGCGAAACGGCATATCTTCTATCTCTTGATCTAGGAAGTAAAATGAATATATAATGACTAGCTGAGTTGTGCACATAAAGTGTATGTTTTTGTTTAATATTGATTCCAGGGTTTATTCAGAACAGATACTTAAGGGCAATCGTTAGCTTCCGTGCAGGGTGCGTACTGAGTGGCGCTCATAACACAATGTTTCAATTATTAATACCATATTTTGATCGCCTATTCCATATTGATGATTGTTTATAAACTATATAAGAAAAAAATTAAAGTATAAGCATCTTACACGCTGTATGAATATTTAGTCCACATCCCAGTGAAGATAACTTTTCCTACCTCAACAGCATGGCCCCTTCCATATTGATCATTGGCACCACCAAAACCACCGGTAGAAGCGTTGGTCGGTAGCTGCTAAATTTGCTTGAACCAAGCAATCTGGCTGGGTACAATATTATTGTTTTGACTCGCCTCTGGAATAGTCCAGTGAGATAACCAGAATACCTCGAGTTGAAGTGATCGGGCAGAGCTGGATGGAGATAACCGCTGACTGGATCCGTAAGCATTAAGTTGCTAGAGCCTTTATTGCATCTCACAACGAGTCCAGCCAATTCAACCAGGAGTCAACCTTCTATCTTAATGCTTTCAATGCAGGCATCAAATTTGTTGTTAGAATCTCGACTACGGCTTCTAATATATGCCCGAATTGTCTGCTGTACTATTCATACCAGAACTGGGCCATCAAAGCTCTCCTAGGCTCACCCAAGTTCAGCAACTTGCAATAAATGTCTTTTCAACCGTTTGAAATGGCATTAGTGTTAAGCTGAGGTGAGTAAACCAGTTACTGTAGATGGATGAAATGAAAAGTAAATAAGGAAGTAAGGAATATAAAATGAATGATTTAATTGTAAATAGTAGCCCTACTGTTTGAATAGCCGTGCTGTATACGTGACCAGGTACACAGTTTTCTGTTTTTTTTTTTTTTTTTTTTTTTTTTTTTTTTTTTTTGTTTTTTTTTTTTTTTTTTTTTTTTTTTTTTTTTTTTTTTTTT
>Ga0160505_100323_pt1 | contig 30518 bp, 19 predicted proteins | sample DIDeMG_FD_108225 | JGI IMG/M metagenome (GOLD analysis project Ga0160505, IMG submission 108225) | Enriched chicken feces microbial communities from UW Madison campus, WI, USA - DID2874_E49_Stillage MG | ecosystem: Host-associated > Birds > Digestive system > Large intestine > Fecal ... | reverse complement strand
TAATAATAATAATAATAATAATAATAATAATAATAATAATAATAATAATAATAATAATAATAATAATAATAATAATAATAATAATAATAATAATAATAATAATAATAATAATAATAAATAATATAAAAATGAAAAATAACCGCTGATGGACATAAGTACTTTCTAGGTTACCGCATTCGAGCTTGTGCTTTTTTAATATTTGAGTATACATTTGGGTATCTGTTATCAGCATGTCACATAGGATCAGTCTGTAAGGAGCTGGCGGTTAGCTACATTTAGCAATGCGTCAAATTAATGACTGGGGAAGTCAACAAAAGTCTGGAGTTGATTAAAGCAAAGCCATCATCTTATTCAGTGAGTCAGAGATAGAAATCAGTTGGCAATAGAACTTTGTCTCATATGTAAGATTGTTATTGTTTATTTTGTAGTTTATGGAATTTGGACAAAAATCACGGTATTTTCTATACGATCAGGCCCAAGACGTCAGCTGGATTACCATCAACGTATACAACCCAAAATGTCGGAATTATGATGCATATTCCATTTGAATTCAAATGGTATCGACTTTTATGTAGTCTGGTGATTATTGGACAGGCTGATTGAAATCCCCAGATTCATCTTCCAGGTTAAACCGATCCAATGTGGTTGTATTATTATCACCGCCATTTTCATCGTATTAGCCATCAACGAGGGCCAACCAGTTAGTAGCGTGGTTGGTGGTTTTGGTTTTTGTTGAAAGTCCAACGCATGATGATAGTTATAATTATGATGCATCCGTTGGTGACTGGACTCTTGAATTGGATTCACAGAATGATCTCAACAATCATTTCTTTGAGTTCTTCTAATTCAGAATTGTGCATTTTTTTTTTTCCATCACCTTCTTAGATGAATCATTGGCTTCACCGATTTGGGTAGGTTTTTCCCTATTTTATGGTCAATACAAAGTAATATTAACTTTGCTGCTAAAAAGCCACTTTTATCTCTAAAAAAAAGAAAGAAAAAAAAAAAACTATTAAAACCTCTAAAATTTCACCTTCCTCTTTTTCTTTCAATTCATTTTTATATTCATCATCTCATTCTATTTATATATACCCATCTACCCTCTCCATATAACACTAATTAGCTACATACACAATGCCCGTCTTTGGCTCTGTCGAACCCAACCCCTTCATTAGACCCAACTCCGTCGAACCCCACCTCAAGCCCGTGGAGATCACCCTTGCGGACTCCACCGTGGCGACCGTGTTCCCTCTCTACTCCTCTGACCTCATTCCTCTGACCCTTTTGGCGCACATGTGTGATGAGTTTAACGACGAGATTGAGCGGGGCCAGACCTATCCCATCGATAACCCGCTTACCATTGAGCAATTCAAGCAATACTGGTGCGGCGATTTTACGGCCATTGCTCTGGCCGGCTCCATTGCCGAGTTTGAGGAGCTTTCGGCTAAGGCGCATCCTGTCAACACGACTGCTACCTCCGACCTTCTGCAACAGCAGCTGCACGAGACCCCAGAGCCCTCGGACGTCGTCAAGCTCATTCCGGCTGCCGCTGACTGGTCTAAGATCTTCCTCGGCACCTTCCACGTGCTACCCAACTATCCTGACCGCTGCGCTCACGTCTGCAATGCCGGCTTCCTGATTGCCTCGGGTTCGCGCGGCAAGCGCATTGGCTATGAGCTTGGTAAGGTCTACCTCCAGTGGGCACCACAACTGGGCTACACATACTCTGTGTTTAACCTCGTGTTTGAAACCAATACCGCCTCTCTGAAAATCTGGGACAGCTTGGGATTTGAGCGTATTGGTAAGGTCAAGGGAGCTGCCAGACTCAAGGGATTTGATGAGCCTGTAACAGCCATCATCATTGGCAAAGATCTTGTCTAGAATATAGAAGAGTATCTAGATATACTTATATATCTACTATTTATGAATTACTATGAAATTTTCTGTTTGTTTCTCAATTGTCTGTTTGTTGCTACTTTTAGGTCTTTGATTTGGTTGTATAAACGTGGTAATAACTCTTTTGTCGTTTGGCAGTGACAGCCCATGGCGCTTCGTCGGCGTTACCGGGTCTATACTCAGCCGCGGCTATATTATCCCAAGTTCTATGTCTTAAACAGTAAATTTTTGATGTAGTAATAGATGTGTCATCATTACCGTACCATCATGTGATCATTCCTAATCATTGGTCATCACCCTAGCCCATGCTTCATAAAACTGCAAATTTTTCACCATCGTCACCTCCCTCTTCTCCCCCATCTGTTCTATCCTGACATCTACACCCAGACTGGAATTCACCCTGGCAGATTCTGTCACGATCAAAATATCAGCACGAGCTCCGCGTCGACCGAGACTCTCAGTCCAAAGAAATATATTAATTAATACGCGACCCGACCCCCGACGACTACGACGACGATAATGCCTTCTGCTCTCGAAGACCCCACGCAGCCGCCTCATTACCGCCCCGACGTGATTATGCCCGACCTTGAGCCACTCACCGTGTTACTCAAGGACGGCGAGACCACCGCGACCATCTACCCGATCTCGAACTCGGAACAGCTCCCCGGCGGTCTACTCGCGTTCCTTTGTGATGAGTTCAATATGGAGATTGACCGCGGCGATACCTACCCGCTTTTTGACACTTTACATATTGATACTTTTCAAAATTATTGGTTTGGCTCCTTTGCCGGCGTCATGTTACTCGGCGAGGCCACCACCATTGCCCAGGACCAATCTTGGGAGAAGGAATGTCTTGGCTCATTTTATATTAAACCCAACTACCCCGGGCGTTGTGCGCATATTTGCACGGCAGGCTTTCTTGTTAATGCCGGTATTAGAGGCAAGGGGATTGGTCGCACATTGGCGGAATGTTACCTTGATTGGGCCCCAAAGCTCGGCTATTCATATTCAGTTTTTAATCTCGTGTTTGAGACCAATATTGCTGCGCGTCGCATTTGGGAAACTCTCAATTTCCGCCGCATTGGCCGGATCAAGGGTGCTGGCATTCTCAAGGGCCATGAACATGCTATTGACGCGTTAATTTATGGTCGCGATCTTGTTGATGGCGCCGAAGACGCCATTGGCGAAATGCGCTTTGACAAGATCAAGTTTTATCTGCAAACGGGCCGCTACCCGCCACAGTCTGACCGACAAGAAAAGTCAAGACTGCGCTCGTCGGCAGCCCACTACAAGCTGGAAGATGGCAAGCTCATGCTTAAGGGCCGAGAGGTCATCTCGGACCCCGAGCGCCAGCTGCAAATTGCCACGGAAACGCACCTACAATCGCATGCCGGTATTAATAAAACAACATCACAAATCACTGAACGCTATCACTGGACGCGGATCAAGGACACTGTGGGTCAGGCAATTCGCAATTGCTCTGAATGTAGAGAGACATCACGCCCGGCGCCTAATACACTGAACAACCCGCACAAGAAGCTAAAGAAGGAACCCACCGCGCCCTACACCGAGGGTGATGAGGTGGATCAGCATACTGTTGCCGTCGTTGCAGCCGCGGCAGCCGCAGCCGCAGCTGCGAACCAGCATCACCACCATCACCAGCAGCACCATCACCATCAGATGCTTGATGATCAGTTGCTGGAAGCAGCGTTTGACCAGGACACTAATGATCTAATGGCGGCTGCCGTCGCCGCTGCCAGCCAGCAACAGCAATCACAACAGCAATCACAGCAGCATCAACAACAGTCGCCACAGACCCAGCAGTCACCACAGCAGCGGCAGCAGGTTGACCAGCAGCAGTCAGGCCAGCCGTCGCCACAGCCGCAGGGCGACCGCCAAAAACCCGCGAGCCCCGATGCAACCACAGCGTACTACGGCTACCCCTCCAGCAGCGCGGCCTCGGCTGCCGCGGGGCCTGGTTCCAGTAGCGGCAATGGCGGCAGCGGCAACAACAGCAATAGCGGTAGTGGCTCCACTGCTGCCAAGCGCCGCCACGACGAGGTTGACGAGGTCGTAGTCCCCGTGGACCCCCAGGTCGAGTCTGCATTTGAGCAGCACGCCAACGCCGTGGCGGCGGCTGCCGCTGCCGCTGTTGTCGTCACGGGCGTGCCCTCGGTGTCTGTAGACGCTGTGTCGGCGCCAGGCGCTGACCGCACCGGTAGCACTGCTACCGCCGCCCCCAGCGCGCCCGGCGAGCCTGGCGAAGAAATTGAAATTGCGCGAGCCTTGATCCAGGCCGATGTTGGCCACGACGATGATGACGACGGACTGTTCAGCTAGTCCGTCCAGTGCTAATGTTTATTCTTGTTTATTGTTTATAGTTATTGTTTTAACCATGTTTTTTTTTTTTGTTTGTTTGGAACTATGATTATTAATGTGATTAATGTATATATTGCATCGCTCTGTGGGTATATGTTTTTTTGTTTTGTTGATTTTTTATCAAGAGCTTTTTAAAAAAAAAAAAAAAAGCAAGTGATTCATGTAGATAGGTAGTAAAGCAGCTTATGTAGTCCGTCCATTTAGGCGGTGCCGGGGACCAGGGAACCCTTGTCATCATCAAGCTCGCCGGCAACAGGGTCCTCGTTGCGTAGTTCCACGACGTAGTTGAAGATCTCATCGGGCTTGCTTGTGTCGTTCTTATCGGCCTTGATGACGTTCTGTTCGTACAAGGTGCGGTCAAATCTCCAGTTGGTATCAGTGTTGCGGTCCGCCTTGACGGCGTTGCTGCTGCTGCTGCTTGCCGAGGCACCGGCCACGACGCCGGCCTTTTCAGAGAGCTGCTCGTACCAGGGCTCGTCCTTGACCAGGGTCTGGGCAAACCAGCGGCGGGGCCAGGTCTTGCCATCGCGCTCCTCGCGCTTGCGGAAAACGCGCTGCTCGACCTCGAGCTTGCTCTTTTCCTGATGAATCAACTCGTAGTTGCCCTGGGTAATTGCGTCGGCAACGGAGGCCCACGCACGGCGCGATTCAAGCTCGCTTTGCTCCTCGGTAGGCTTCACCTGCAGCTGATTCACAACCACGTCCTTGGAGTCAAGGAAAGTGGTGGACTTACCCTTGGCATCCTTGATCTTGCTGACACCGCTCCATTGACCGCTGATCGTGTAAAGAGTGTCATTGGGCTTGCCTTCCGGAGTAATCTTGGCCTTGAACGTGTTCTTCTTGCCGGAAAAGTATCCCTTACCGCTGTACTCAATAGTGGCCTTGTAGCCTGAGGTCGACTGAATGAAACTCTTGCCCTCAAGCTCAACGTAGGGCGAGCCAAAAAGAATTCCCTCAATATGAAGCGCGGGAAGCGTGATCAGGTACTTCTCACCGCCAAAGGAATCAAGCGTGAGCACAGCGTGGCCGTACTGGCGAACCGAAATGGCACTGGTAGAAAGGGACGCCTTGATTCCGTTGTACCCCTGCAGCTGTACCTTGTTGTCATCATTCCAGATGGCGTAACCGGTGACAGGAGGGTGGTGGCTCACCTGCTCAGAGACAAGAACTGTACGACCGTACTCGGCATTATCCCAGTAGCCGGTAAAAACCTCACCAAGGAACGGGTTCAATGGCTTCTTTTCCGAACCGAGCTTCTCGTTACGGCTGCAGTACTGCTCACGCAAGGTGCCAATGAACCAGCGCACAACCTTCAAGAACCGCTGCTCAGGGTCCTGCTCCAGCGTAGGGGCAACAAACTCAGAGGTACTCTCAGCCCAAAACTTGCTGTACTCAGTGAGCGACACGGGCGAAAGAATGAAGGGGGGAGCAGTAAGCGACGCAAGATCGCCATTGTACGAGGCAATGCTCTTGAGGAAAGAGGTCCAGGACCCGGATTGGGACTGCAATTAAAGTTAGTCTCCAAAATATGAAATTGAAACAATAAAAAATTTTGTAGTAATGCTTACGGCGGGGACTTTGTTTTCAGTAGCCATTGCTTTTGGTTTTTTTTCTTGGTGAAAAGGGGGGTTAAACAGTTGCGGTGTATATATACTTTTTTTTTTTGGTGATTGGAAGAAGGAAGAATGTAGTGGTGGCGGAAGCAAATCAAAAACCGCAGCTTCTTGTTGGGATTACCATCTGTCAAAATCAGCCAACCTCGCGGATGAGCAATTACAAATTCGTCGCAACTTATCACGGAAACAGAGTTGAGGATGCAAGTAGAACCATCGTCGTCATTGTTCGTTAAATAAATAATTACTGTTATATCTCATGAAAACACTATGTATCATATCTCATCACTATCGCTCCTCCTTGGCCTCAATTAAATGCCAGCGCAGCCCATCGCTGAGATCAAATGGGTTATCTCCTTCTTTGCCTTTGGCCCTGTCCACAACGCGCTCCTCCATTTTGGTAATCCTTGCAACAAGCCACTCACGATTGCTGAGCTGCAGCTCGCTGCTCGGTTTGAGAAAGTAGTGTGGTGCTCCCACGTTGAAGGCCGCCCAGGGGTTAGGATCACGCGTAGGGTCGCGCGTCGGCAAGAAGAGCGCCAGTTCTCCCTTTTGGAAACTTTTGTATGCCAGTTTCTGTCGGCTTTGTTGCTCCTGTGTGTGTGCACGGTCACGATAGTTGCGCGCCTCCTTTTGTAGCTTGCGAGCGAGATGTTCAACATCATTAAACCGCTTGGTGACGCTATCGCGGAACAAGTCATAGTCAAGGTAGACAGTGTCAAGAAATTGGCGGTAGCGATGTTCGCGCACAGTAGACATCTTGCGCCGATGCTTTTTTATTAGAGCGCTCTGCATTGAGCTGTCAGCAGTGATGACAGATGTGCGGTCATCTTCATCAGCTTCGGCTTCCTCATCCTCGCTGTCATTGTAGTAAGAATTTAACCAGTAAAATACCTTGGGGTCAATAGGGATATCACTGTTATTGTTCAGTTTCTCCTCGGTCCCGGGACTGTCTAAAATCGAGACATCACCAATGCTGCCGCTGGTATTGCGCCGCCGGCCAAGCCCCTTTACGCGTTGGATTTTGAAGGAAACCAGCTCACCATTATCGTCGAGCACCTTGGAGGCCTGTAATCCTATGCATTCAAGCATATCACAACTGCGCTTGTAACTGGTAAAAAGCTTTTGGCTTATATCGCGCGCACTAGAGTAGAGCAGCTCAAACTTGATCCTGAGTTTGTCGTAATTGGCCTCAATCTGGGCCTTTTCCAGTGCCAACTGTTCGTTGACGGAATTCTGGTTTGTTTTGAGCTGGTTTTCTAAGAGAATGACCTTTTGCTGTAAATCATCAGCGCTACCCTCAAGGGAAATGCACTTGTTGGTCTCGCGATCGAGGTCAATCTCAAGATCGTAGATTTTACCTTTGAGCTCCTTGATCTCGCCGTTGAGTGACATGCGTTCCTGCTTAAATTCGTTCTCCTTAGTTCTTAAATTGTCAAAAAGATCAGACTTCATCATTCGGGCTTCTTCAACAAGTCGTTTATTTTCTTCCTCCGAATCTTTCAGGCTCTTCTTAATATTTTCAATCTCTTGAGCGCTTGTTTTATTCGTATTTTCAAGCTGCTGAATTTTCTCATTCAATCTTTTAATCTCCTCCTGGTTTGTGGCCGGGGGCGTTATAGGTTTTTTAAAAACACCCTTCAGCTCGGGAGATTGGAAGGAATCTCGAAATTGGTTTCTATGAAGCAGGTCCTCAAGCTTTCGAATCCTTGCCTCGTAGCCTTGAACAATTGCATTATCGACTTCTTCTATCGGTGTAGTAGACCGAAATGACGGCTCAACTTGCGACTCACTAATGCTCCCTCCCTTGAACAACTTGTTAGGCTTTTTTTGAACGGCAAAAGAATTGTATATTACTGGCTTCGATAACTGATAATATTGCACACGTAACTCCTCACACTCTTCTTCTAGGTTCAAGTTCTTTAGGGTGTCAATGTAGTTTTCCATGTCCCTGCGAGTCACCTTGTACATACTGGACTCACGTGAGTAGAGTAATGAGACGTCCACGCTGGGCGAATCGTGTCCCCCAAACGATTTTAACTGGCCCAGACTGTCACCATACTTCTTCTGCCATTTGTTACGCACATGCTGCTCCTGGTTGATCCAGCCAGCCATTGTCTCGGCGGACTTTGATACCGATTGTTTGACTTCTGTGAGCCATTCCTGGCGGCGCAGAAACTCAAGAAGTATTGTGCCATATAGGTAGGGCATGTCAATTGCGCGCGCAAGCACCACCCTTTGAGCTTCTAGCGCTTTCAGGCGCTTGCCGGTCTCGGTGATCTTGGGTCGTAACGGGCTAGTGTCTGACTGTAGTTTGGAGACCCGTTGTAAAAATGATATCATTTGCTTTTGAGCAGAAACCTTAACAAGTGCCCACTTTTTAGTAATTTCCCAAATCTCCCGGGTCATGTCACTAATGTTTGGCAGGAATTCCTTTTCGTGGAGTGTCATGAGTCGCACAGCAGTTTTCTTGTTTGCAGCATTGTCGCTCAAGGTGGCCACAAAGTCACAGTCCTCTTGGATTTTGTGGAGAATTGTGGTGATATCTTCAAGTAGGTCCTGCCAACCAGAATCGCCAGTAATTGAGGGTCTTTCTTTCAGCCAGGTATTTGCATCATCGTTTAGTTTGTGTCCCTCGTTTATCACCTTACCCACATCATTCCGTAGTTGACTGAGTATAGTTTTGATAGCCTGTTGGTTAGAGTCAAACTGGTGGTCAATGGTGGCAAGCTCAGTTTGGTCAATCCAGTCGGACAGTACGCGTTTTCCACTTGCCTCCTCTGACAGCAGCGCTGGGAGTACCTGAATCTGATCCAATTTTCCCAGTACACTCTTCCAATTTGAGCCTGCGCTCGCATCCTGTTCAAGTGCCATTGCAAACTCAACTGTTGAGTTGAACGACTTTTCAATTCCGACTGCATGGTGCCGAAGGTGTACAAGAGAAATGTCGAGGCTCTGCTTGATGACGCCGATCTCAAACAGAATTCTGTCAATCTGCATGGTTAGCGCCTGCGCCGTTTTCTGAACCTCTTGGGCCCAGGTGAAACGTGCCATGCAAACATTGATAATTGAGACAACACTGGTCGACGACGGGTTATTGAGGTTTGGTATCGGTGGAATTTCCAATGAATCACAGTCTGGTTTGAGCAGCGCCAAATTTGTCGATGACGTGCTTAGAGAAAACAGGTTCTTATCAAATATAAAGACTTGTTGCTACACATACAGTTAGCCAGATTGCGCAGGCCAGCCAGGAAGAGAGGGGAAAATACTCACACCGTAGGACATGGACTCCAGCTTAAGCTGAACGGCGCGCGATGTCAGCAGCAGCTGGCTGTCAACGGAAACGTTCTGGTTGCGCTGGATCCAGGCCTTGAGGTCGGCCACACTAATCAAATTGTTAGGTACAAGATACGGCGGCGATACGAATTGGCACACTTACCTGAGGAATTCGTCAGGATTGGCCTCAGTCATTCTGCCGGTCAGGGCATTGTAAATTCTCATAGCACTCATTGGGCATATATGCACCTGCGCTACTAAAGGTGTTCCTATGCGTGGCGGTGGGGGAGATAGCTTTGACGGGGACGATAAAAACAGAGTCAGAAGGAGGGCAAACGAACGGCGAGAGAGTCGCACACAGAATATTTTGGGGAAGGGAGTTTTGGCTGCGTTTTTTTTACTATTTTTTTTGGATTCTCAAAACGAACAAAAGCACCAGCACCTTCCAAGTCACGACACCCGCCATGGCCATCACGTACCGACCATACACACGCACCGTCGACGGTGAAAAGGAGCTGCATGAGATCAAGGACCTTGTTTCCAAGGATCTGTCTGAACCCTACTCGCTCTATGTCTTCATCTACTTTATCTACAAAAACCCCGATCTCTGCATTATGGTGAGTACTACGGTGGCTCCTCTTCAGTTATAACTCATGATAGCTAACATATGTTATTTTTTTCTTAATACAGGCATATGATGGTGACCAGATGGTAGGTGCGATTGTGTGTGACCTCAGCAGTCACAGGGAGTGTCGGTCTCGTGGCTACATCGCCATGCTCGCGGTAGTCGAGAGCTACCGCGGCCGCGGCATTGCCAAGCAGCTTGTCTCTAAAGCAGTTCAAACCATGAAGGACCAGCATGCCGACGAAATTGTTCTTGAGGTCGAGGCCGTCAATGACGCTGCTATCCATCTCTACGAGACCGTTGGCTTTATGAGATCCAAGCGTCTGTATCATCACTATCTCAACTCCAACGACGCGTTTCGGTTGATTCTGCCACTCTCTGAGCGCAGCACTTATTTGTCCAAGTTTTTACCGATGCTAGATGAAGGTGCTCTGCCCGCTGCCGCTGCATAGATATGAAAAAGGATAGGACGGTTAGCAGGCCAGCACCGGGCCGTAGCCATGTAAATAGGGTTAGGTGTTGATTTACATACAAAATGTTGGTTTATTTTTTTATTTTTTTTTTTTGAAAAGGCCATGACCTTTTTCCTTTCAGATATTCAACAACCCATTCACCGGAACCAGTCCGACCGCCCCCAATGGCACCTCAAGTAGTTGACAGTAGACAGTATAACGCTATTTTGTATGTGCAATTTCTCCAAGTGCCGCTGTGACTGGAATTTTTTTTGCTAACTTTGGCAGGAAGCTAAAAGCCGCGCTAGAACGGCCCGAAGATGGTAAGCCTGGTTTTCTCTGTTCTATCATCTAATAGCTTGTTCCTCCTGCTAATCCAGTTATATTTGTAGCCGTCTCGTCGGACGAAGAAGATGTGGGTGACGCGTACTCTAACCGCGGCCAGAAGCTGAAACGTGGTGCGAATGAAATCCACGAGGGCAAGCTTGGACGCATCTCGCATGACCCGCATGGCGTCAAGACCGTGGACTCTCTTGGCCACAAGCTGGCCTTAGTGTACAAGAAGCGCAAGCTCGCTGACAGCGGTAATAGTAAGAACGACAAGAACATAAACAGCAATATCAACAACAGAAAGGTCGACGTTGAGGAGGAGGTGTACAAGGACATTAAGCTGGGCGATCTGCTCGCCCCCGTGAGCCACCCGTCGGAGGTGCCCTCGCACCCGGCAATTTCGCGCGCATTTGACGGTAAAACCATTCGTGTTTTATCACGCCATGCGCTCGAAATTATCACAGAGGAACAGAAGCACGCGGTACAGTTTGCGCGTCTCATGAGCGTTTTTCTCGGTGATGACCCCACGTACCGACGTAGCAACATGCTCAATCTCCCCGTTTACGACCATCTTGACGGGATCAAGGACCCTGCCAAGGAGGCGGCAGAGGAGGAGAATGATAATAAAACAGAAAACGGCGGTGTAGGAGCTGAGACCATGAAAAAGGAAGAACCGCGCCCGCGGCGGCCCTCGACGCGGGGCCAGTCCGCACAGGAAGAAGACGCTTTCTTTGCGCTGCCACAGTTCAAAATTGATCGAGACTATGGTATTAGACCCGAAGATGCCGAGGACACGCGGCAGCTGACGCAAATTGCGCAACAGCGTAGCGAGGAGTTTATCCGGTGTATGAACAAGGTGCGATTTGGCCTACTGCGTGCCGAGCGCTACCAACGTCAGGTATTTAAATGGTGCAAGGAAATGGCAGGAGAAAAGGAAGACGATGATGGGCTTGACTCAGCAAAGAAATGACCTTTTAACTAGTCTAGCATCTCACAATCATATCATTGCTACCCCCAGGAGGGTGTTTTTTTCTATTTAAATATTTTTTTTGTTTTATTAATGAGACCTGTTATTGTTGTTATTATAGTTGGAATTATTTTTATCTAATTTAGGAAGTGCGGCGTTAGTCCAGCGTTATCTCGCCTTGGATGGTTGGGATGTCCTTGTAGTTGGCACGCAGCGGCGTGACGCTGATACAGCCTTGTTCAATGACGCGGCCGTCGTTATTGCCGGAGCTTTCGGCCACTGTCCGGTCTGCCGCATCAAAGTCTGGGCCCCATCTGAATTGCCGTTTGCCATCATCTGCTGGTGTTTTTGAACCACCCACCTCGTGGAAAACAGAGCCCCAGGTATTTTCAAGAATATGTGTAAAAACGGGCTCGGCTGAAGCCACGGATGCTATCATTGGCACGTTGATGGTATATAGTTGGGCCTGTTCATCCCAGTTTTCCCATAGATATTTAATCAGCTCAACCGAGCGCGTGGTGGCTTCCTTGACGTGGGGCGGGGGGATGGAGCGGTTCTCAAATGCATACGAGAGGGATATGGCTTTTACGCCCGATAGCGCGCCTTCCATTGCGGCGCCCACAGTGCCGCTTGAAATGATGTAGAGGGCCGTTGAATTGCGGCCATAGTTGGGACCCGAGATGACAAGATCAACGGGTTTTTTCCGGCGGTTGTAATAAAGTCCAATGTTGGTGCAGCTGGCCGGGGTTCCGTCAAGCAGCATCCAGGCACTCTCGTCGTAGCCGCTGGTGTCTGGGTGCTCGTATGTGGGGGGATCGTAGATAAACCCATCGCCGACGGGACCCGGCCGGATGTACGAGGCCGTTAGCGTTTGCCCGATTAAATGGGCTTTGCCGATCCACGACTTTTGGGTGTTAGGGATGACCACCGAAACCTCCCAGTCCGTGAGCCGTTTGATGGTTTCTACTAACTGGTAAATGTAGGGCGAGTGTTTAAGACTTGGGGGTCCATCATCGTTGGTGATCTAGATGGTGGGCAATCAAAATACAAAAAGCTATGTGAGCTAAAAGGATAATGCTGATGAGAACAAGAAACCTACCAGTACATGCATGGTCTAGATGGTGCAGTCTTTTTAATGTTTACACAAATTGCAATTACTATTATTAAAAAAAAAAAAAATTGAAAAAAAGAGTTTACCATTGGTTCCTGTATCAAAATAAAAAGAATACATGAATAGACAACATGTTTTTTGAAAATAGCTCTCATAAAAAATGGGGATTTATATTTCCAAAATATCATAATATATGGTACCTTAAACAGATACATTAATTCATAGGTTTTCAGAGGCCATTCAAAAGTAATAATGTATGGGTTTATCTGGTTTTAATAGATACCGAGTTATTAAGCTTAATTACAGTAGCTGGCTGATCATGGTTTGCAACTATTCACAATAGCAAGACCTTATGAGGTGTTGGATATGGATTGTTTTCAGATTACAGTAGTATTTACGTTGATGTTATATTAAGTTCTATCATGTATCTCACAAGTACCAAGTCGTTTAAGTGAAAACTCAATCTGATCTTGTTTTATTCTGATCTGGATAGGTTGTGCATTAGCAGATAGAAATTAGTATATATAAGATATGTATTTGTACTTGTGATTTAGTCTTTGTTAGCAATACCTAAGTTTTTTTATCATGTACACATATTATTATTATTATTATTATTGTTGTTATTATTTTTATGATCACTATTATTACCAAACAATATTTGATAAATCAATGACCCCTTTTCTATTTTGTTCATTAAAGTTGATATGACTTAACACTTGTTTTTCTATTAGACACTAGGCCTATTCTTACAATGGCTGCCTTTCCTGTGTGTGGGTCTGTACCACATACTGTATATTACCCATGTTCTGATATATTCACTTAAATTTACTATTTTCCCAATAAGGCAGTTGTAAAATTTGAAAGTCACAAAGTCTTTCTTCGTTGCATTTCCTTTTGCTCCTGAAAAAACACAATACCAGGGTTAGGGCCATTTAATACCCACATACAAACGCACCCATACAAACCCATACATACAAACCCATACATACTAACACCCACCCACACACACACACACATATAGTAATTTTTTTTCAATTTTTTTTTTTTGAAAATTTCTCATTTTTTCTTTTTTTCCCTCTTTTTTTTCCCTTTTTTTTCCTACTGTTTACTTTGGCATTTATTACCATATAACACCACCCGCAAACCCCTAGACACCCAAAAATGGCTACTGAATCTTCCAGACGTATGTAGTAAAGACGAAATATATTCTGACGAAATGCGTGCTCGACATGATGCAAATAAATGAAAAGAAAGAAAAAAAATTGATTGGATATTTGGCCGGTATTTTGGTAGAAGCTGATTTCGATTTTATTTTGACAACACATGGACAATACGACAATGATTTTAAACAGGAACTGATATTTCGAAAAGATAAACTCATGGCAAGGAGAATCAAACTCATGACGACGTGTCAAGGATGCATGATTAGAGGATGCCGTACTCTGCGACAGTGCTGGCGTTTTTAATATTTATGGATAGTATACTGATATTCGGCCAGAACTGTCGGCCCGACTGATTTTGATACAACCTTTATGTCGACCACGACTATTTTTATTCTTCACTGGCCGGTATTTTAAATCAAAATGACGTTCTTTTCGATACCTCCTTTGATGGCTTTTAACAATACCTTTTACCAAAATACTACCGAATGCTTATTTTTTTTTTCTTCTTTTTTTCTTCATTTGACCGCACGCATTATCAAATATCATTTAACTATAACTCTTTTACTAACAGTCTTTCTCTAGTCTACGTTAAGGGCAAGCACCTTTCCTACCAGCGCAGCAAGCACGTTACCAACCCTAACGTTTCCTTGGTCAGCATTGACGGCGTTAACACCCCCGAGGATGCCAAGTTCTACCTTGGTAAGCGCGTTGCTTTTGTTTACCGTGCTCCCAAGGAGGTCAGAGGTACCAAGATCAGAGTTATCTGGGGTAAGGTCACCAGAACCCACGGTAACTCTGGTGTTGTCCGGGCTAACTTCAAGAAGAACTTGCCTGCCAAGTCCTTCGGTGCCACTGTTAGAGTCATGCTTTACCCTTCAAACATCTAAATATTAATACAAGAAAAAAAGAAAAAAACCCAAAGCCATTTTTGAATGAAATTTTAATGAGTTAACTTATTTTTTTTTTTGTGTTTAGATTTTGTCAATTGTATTTATTTGTGTCCTGTTCATTTTTCTTCTTTCTTTTTGTATCACTTTTTGCGTAGCTTTAAAAAGGCGGAATGTAGATTTTTTATGGGAGGTCTTAGGTTATAAGTTTATTCTATGTGATTTGTGAAGCGTCTGCAGGGACGCATGTATAGAGATTACTGTTTACACGCCGGACAAGTCACGGCCAAAGAGACCACGTTTAAGCCAATCCATGGCCATGAGGGCCCGATTTCTCAGCGACACGGTTTGCAAAAAGTACACGCCTCGCCACAAGTACATGGCCGCAATCCCACCAAAGTACGAATGGCCGTTGAAATCAAACACGGCCGCGTTTGAAATGTACGCCAGGGAGCCCAAATGGCGGTACGAAAACGGGCGATACACGGTATCGTCGAGGTCTCCCTTTTTCAGGTCGCCGAATTTAAGGTGTGGCACCGCGTGGGCCAGGCGCGTGAGCTTGCGGCCCAGGTAAACGCCCTGTTGCGCGGCGCGCTGTGCGGTGGCTGGCAGCGACGTCACCTTTTTGTCAATTGACTGCAGCATCTCGGAGAGTTCTTCAAACGAAAGTGTGCCCGATTTGTTATGATCAAATTCAAGAAACAAATCCTTGAGTCTTAGCAAGTGCTCGGCGGCCTGGGGCGCTTTGCGTCGAATCAGCTTGCTCATTATCTCGAGGTCCGCAAAGGAAAGGGAAATGTTTTGCAGCATCTCGTCTTCCTCCTTGAGTGTTTGGTACACGCTCGTTTCACCTACAACGGTGCGACCGGTTTGCGGTCTTTGGTGCGCCAGCACCGCATCACGAAGGAGCTCCTGGATCTGCGACGCGACGTCAGTGCGTACCGTGGCACAGTCACCAATGGCATAGACCTCACCTTGCGGCGTACCTATGACCCGCAGGTGCGAGTCTGTCTCAATTGCCATGCGGTTTCGCTGGAATTTGGGACCCAATGTCTTGACAACACTTTGTGTTACAGGTGCCTGGCCCACGCCTGTGGACCACACGCAGAGCCCAAATGGCAGCTCCTTGCGGACCTTGGTGCCGTCTTCTTCAACCTGGACAAACTCCACGTGATCGGGGTAGACTTGCTGAACCCGCGAGTTGGTCAAAATGTCGACATTATCCTTTTTGAAGCGGTCCATGGCATATTCAGAGATGCGCTCATCGTAGGTATTAAGGATATGTGAACGTGACTGGATAATATGGACAGAGACCTCAGAACGTAGAATCTTGGGGTAGTGGAGATGGAGGTCCTCGTTGACAACATCGTAAATCTCGGCTGCCAGTTCAACGCCGGTAGGGCCACCGCCACAAATAACAAAACTGAGAAGCTTTTTACGCTCCTCGTCGGTGGTAGTAGGTAGAGAGGCCAGTTCAAAATTGCGAATAACGCGCTTGCGGATCCTCTTCACGTCGTCAATAGTCTTGAGGAAGTTACAGTTTTCCAGGCCCTTGACGCCGTGAGTGTTACTGATGGAGCCCACGCCGATAATAAGTTTATCATATGGCACATAGAAGCTTGTTTTCTCTCCAGTCGTGGGGTTTTCGCCCGTGACTTCAACCAGACGGTCCATAACCTCAATGTTAGCAGCCGAGCCAAGAAGGAAATACGCGTTAGCACGGCGGCAGATGCGGCGCATGGGCTCGACCAGAGATCTTAGCTCAAGCGTGCCCACCGTAGCAGAGGGCAGCATTGGCGTGAACAAAAAGTAATTAACGGGCGAAATAACAGTGACATTGTACTCATTCGGATCAAGTTCCTTAAGCAGGGAAACGGAGCCCCAGCCGGAACCAAGAATTACGAGGTTGGGCTTGGTCGCACAGTGCATCTTAGCCGGGCTATCGGCCTGGTCAAGATGAGCCTCACAAATGGGAAGATTCTTGGGGCCGCCGCGGCGTGGATTGAGTGCGAGGGAGGGGACTGTGATCTCATGTTTGAGGTCCGCAGAGTCAGAGTATGTTGAAGCATCGTAAAGAAAGAAACCACCAAGGACAAGCATGATACCCGTGATAAAGCTACCTGAGATGAGCAGCACCGCATGGCCGCACTTGACCAAAAAAGACACACGCTTTTTAAGCGGTTTCACGGACTTTTCAGGCGTGCTACCAGCAGCAGCAGCACGCCGAGCCAGTACAGACGAAAAAGATCGACGAGACGAGTAGGCAACCTTGGCAGCAATGCTGCTTGGTTGGCAGGTAACATGGGTGCTAGACAAAAGTAGGGCATCACGCGCGGGTGAAATTCCCGTGAGCTGATGCCTGACACCCAGGTGCAATGGTGACGAAAACGTCGCAGCTGTAGACCGCTGTCGTTTAAACGCTGGCAGCACCGTGCGGCAGCAATTTCCATTGGCAGACCTGGCTGGCGCCATGCTGCCGAAGGTACCCAACAAGGTGAGCCCAGTACGTGAGGGCACTAAAGAGCGAGGGGGCATGATAATACGAACAGACCTTATCTAGCCTTTTTTGAATTGTCTGTAACAGAACGAATCAATTATAACAAAAACAAAAACAAAAAATAAAACAGAGAAGATAAAAACAAAGAAAAAAAAAGAGGAAAAGTTTTTATTTTTATTGTCAATGGATTAATTTATAGCAGTGACAGTGAAAAAAAGAAAGTTTTAGTTTAATTTTTTGCGGTATATTGGTCCTTCCGCGGGTCAGAATGATTATATTCCAGAACTCCAAGGCGATATACTCACGTTAAGCCCCAATTGATTGCGGTTTAAGTGTTTGCTACTAGGTAACGTTCAATTGAGTAGGCCAATTACTCACAGATCTTGGATTTTACTTTGTCAAAGGCAGAAGACTGAAAAAAAAAATACCAGAAATAGACGGTCTCGAGGAAACGTACAATTTTAACCAGCCTTTCTGAGCGCTTTGATACTGCTGATATGGCTCAGTAACATGCCGCATAAGCCAATGGATGCTTTTACCAAGTGATGATTGAATGCGTCCTTCTTGAATTAATTTGAAATTATCGCAGAAATGTTCACAATGCCAGGGAAAAGCTTCTATATATTCTCATCAGATCTCCCAATTACTACTGCAGGTCCTGCTGCCGTGCTATTTTTTTTTTTTCAATTCTGATTCCACTGTTTGTATAGTCTCAAATTAAACGTCTGCGGCTGCTTTTGTTTGTTCTAATCGTGGCTCTGAAACAGCAGCCAAACAAAAAGCACGCATCTTGAAGAAAAAAGTCTCAAAAGAATAGAAAATATACCGTATATGTACTATCAATAAAAGTGCAAACATTGCACAAGGTCTAAAACACAAAGCCCCACCATGAATGATATAAAATCAACGTAGCCTAGGACTATCATTCTCTGCACCGGAGAAATAGGAACAATTCCTAAAATACATCCAAAATTGCGTTGTCCTCAAGGATCTCAAGAACAATTATTAATTTTTTTTTTATTTCCAGAGAACTCTCTCAAGCTAACTAAGGGTAGTAGGTATTCTAAACAGCTTGCTTTAGTACAACCCGCCTCGGAAACCTGGGAGGATTTAAATTAGATTACTCCCGGTCTAGCATTGACGTACGCACATACGCTTTAGCTGCCGGCAGCACCGGCGAAATAAATTAATCCGGCCAGCCATCTACGTTGTGTTATTAAAAAGCCAAAAGCTGCATATAATCTACTTGCCAAGTGTACCATCTTGGATCTTTATCAATCCCTAAAGAGTAATTATGACATATGGTCACGTATCCCAAAAACGCCCCTCTTTGCCATGGTCATTTTATGGACTTTTATTATATATTGGTTCATCAGGCTGCGTACTATCAACACTTCCATACTATGTATTGCGGCTTCCCCCTCCGGTGCATCTCTAAAGTTCAACTTTAGCTTCTGCGTCTGATCCATTAATGCTTCTTCATTATCAAGGATATGCTGCAGTACAGACACATTTACATAAAACCTGTAGACTCACTTGGGCTAGAAAGTGTTGGCGATGCGCCCACCATTGCCAGGTTTTCTTTTGGAATTACAAATTACACGGCACAATAAACATGAATTTTTATTTTTTAAAACATTTTAATACTTTCTGTACTACACATACACATAACTCTTACATCAATAACATGGTGTTCTCAAATCTTCGTCAAAAAAAAGAAGACTTGTAATTCATTTTCTCACAAGTGAGTTAACAATTTGATTGACCACTTCCTCAAGGGCATAATCGTTGTCTGCCATGTGGGCAGCCTGAACCTGATTTCCTAGCAGGATCTCCACAATGCGGCTTACAAGCTGCTCATTTCCCTCTACCCGGTCATGCTTTAACACCTTAAAGTAAAGATAACTGCCAATGATTTGTGCATGCAACTCAGGTGGGTTAATACCAAGTGTGGCAATTAGATTGGGGGTCTTTGGGTCGCTATTTGACCCCATCGGTCTAACGGCTCCAACATTCTTAACTGGGTCCCGTAGTGCACGACCCCTACGCATTTTGAAATTTTCGCTGTCAGACATCATACCAAATTGCCAGTTGTTGTAGCCAGGTTTCATAGCCATAAAGGAGTCTTGAGGATGAGGGCCTGTGTAAGCATCCCTTTCTGGCGGCAGTAGTCCCCCCTTGTCATGCAGTCGTGACACCGACGTTACCATGCGCTGCTTTCGCTCTGTATCTAGCATCTCGATATGCTTGCGAATATACGTAAGGCGCTCTTCTTTACTTTGAGCCAGCCCCACATATAGTGGCTTGCTCATGATCATAACTTTGTTCATCTCTTGCACAGCCTTGGTCGCATCATCTGCGGAAGCAAAACATACAAAGCCAAAACCCTTTGACTTGCCATTCTTGTCAAGCATAACTCTGCACGAATAAATAGTACCAAACCGTTGGAACTTCTCGCGCAGCAGATCATCTGTAATATGAAAGTCGAGGTTCTTGATGTACAGGTTAACTCCAGGATAGCGAGAGCTCATCACCTCGGCACTTGTGTCAGCAACAGCTTTGTACGAAGCAATACACTTTTTATGGTGTTTTTCCTTAAGCTCACTATGGGTCAGTACGCGCGATACTTTAATCTTGCTACCATTGATACTTTTGTCGTTTAGCTCCTCTATGGCTCTGATCGCTGCCTGGGGTTCTTTAAAGTTGACAAACCCAAACCCGCGGGGAGCACCATCCGAATCCCGGCTCAAGTATACTGAAACGATGCTTCCGTACTTTTTAAAAATATTTTGAAGCTCTTCTTCCATGTCGCATTTGATATTTTTGACATAGATGCTTGTGAACTGATTTTCATTTTTCTCAACGGCACGTAGGTCCCGTGGAATATGAGGCCCAACAAAAATCCTTTTTTCGTTCAGCATCATTCCATTAACATTTTGAATTGCCATCTCTGCTGCTTGAGGGTCCTCGAAATGCACAAAACCGTAGCCTTTCGAGACACCAGCTTCATTGACCGCAATTTTACACGAGAGAATTGTGCCAAAACTGGAAAATGTTTCGTGGAGGTCGCGATTATCAATTGCTGGGTCAAGATTTTTAACAAATAGGTTTCCCGCAGTTCTGCAACGTGCACTGGGGTCACGTTGCGAGGGCATTATCCGTATATTGCGACCACGTAATGGCTCGTGGTTGAGCGAGGTCATGGCACGCTTGCTGTCTGTGGGTTCAATAAAGTTGACATAAGCGTACCCCAATGACGTCTTGGACACTGCGTCACGGCACACCCGAATAAAACTGATGGGTCCTATTGGGCTAAACAGGGTGTAGAGGTCTGCTTCCGTAACTTGGGGATCAAGTTCGCCCACGTATAAAGACGCATTTTCCCGCGTGTGGGAGATATGCTCAGCATCAACTGTGTCAAAATTTGTTGAAGATGCTGACTGAATGGAAGTATCACTAATGTTGTTAAAGGTAACTTCTGGAGCATCTGCCGAGGTAAATTGAACAACACCAGGAGATACATCTTGTCTTTTGATGTCATCAAAAACAGGATCAGTACCAGGTGAATTGCCAAGTTCAGTAGTCATGCAAGTCTCTTCAAAACTCATAGTGATTTCAGATATAGTGATCTTTTTCTTCAATAAGTAATGGAAGTTTATGTGATTAGAAAAAAAAAAAAAAGCCAGGATGAAGATCCTTATAAGTTATTACAGCTCGTTTCACCATCACATTGTAACTGTCGATAAGATATATTTGATCCTTTTGCCTGAATCTGCAAGCTCACATACTCATTGTCAACATTTCAACTTGGTTGTTGTAGTTGACTTTTATCACAAATACGTAAAAAGAAAGTTGCTTATGGCAACCATCAACTAAATTAAACTGTTGTTCCCACTCACATTCACTCAATGTCAAAACTTAGGGCAGCACAACTATATCCAAAAAAATATAACAAATTCTTTTTGTTAGATGTGAATAATAAACGATTTAAATCTTTTTATTGTTTTAAATCATCTCTGATCAGGAAAATGAAGACTTGAGATATATGACATAAGACCGGATGTCCCTGCTAACAGCCGTACATGTGGCCCTAACCCACAATATATTTTCACTTCCAAACAAACACCACCGGAAAAGCACCAGCGTGAAAATCGCCTACATCCACACATACACACACTGAGGACTACTTTTGGTACTTACTACGCCCAGAGCAAACATGTCGTCTGAAACCGGCGGTTATAGATCCCAGTTCAACAAGCCAAATGGCTATGGAAATAACAACAGCAACAACAGAAACTACGAGCCACGGCAGTATCACGGTAGCAAGCGACGCCAGACCGACGAAGAGCTTTATGAGGCATGGGCCGCGGTGTACGCACAGATCGAAACAAATCCCGACGCGTTCGACATCTGGGAAAATCTGATTGATGCCGCAGTGTCATTAGAGGGTGGACTGGTAAAGTCGTCTAGTGAACGCGCTTTGCAGCTGGCTCGCTTCTCGTTTGATCTATTTCTAAAACGGTTTCCGCACGCACACCGCTACTGGATCCGGTTCGCCAATCTCGAGTTTCGACTTGGATTCACGGAGAATGCGAAACGGGTGTTTTTAGAAGGTGTCAGCAATGTGGCAAGTGTAGAGTTATGGAAGGAATACTGCGAGTTTATGCTCATGGCGTCGCCGGACTCCGATGCGACGCGGGCTGTGTTTGAAAGCGCTGTGGCGCAGGTCGGTCTGCACTTTCTTTCCCACGGCGTCTGGGACAAGTACATCGAGTTTGAGGAACGTGAACAGGACCCTGTCAGATTGGCAAAATTATACGCGCGCATTGTTCGGATACCGCTACACCAATACGCGAGGTACTTTGCTAAGTTCTTTGAGCTTGCACCAACTGTCCCTATTGAGGAGATTGTCCCTGCGACTGTGATTGAGCAGTTTCGAGCTGAGTTTGAAGTTGACAAGGCGGAGCAGGAGGAGAAGCCCAAACAAACCGCCGATGAGAGCCGCGCCGAGGAGGAGGCGGACTTAAGCTCACGCGTGGCTGATTATCACTACCAAATTTATGTTACAACTCAGAACCAGGTTGCTGCGCGCTGGCAATACGAAGCCATGATTAAGCGTTCATTTTTTCATGTTGTCTACCTCCCGGAGGATGAGCTTGTCAATTGGCGACGGTATCTGTATTTTGAAGAGGTTGAGGGCAACGAAGACCGTATCATTACCCTCTATGAGCGCGCGGTGATTCCTACGGCTCGCTACGAGGAGATCTGGTTGCGGTATGCACGCTGGCTGGTGGCTAGCGATCTATCTGAGCAAGCGCGTACCGTGTTTCAGCGCGGCGCCTACTCCGTGCCTATTGGCCGTACGGAGCTACGACTACAGTTTGCGCGGTTTGAGGAAAGCCAGGGCTTTCCAGAAACTGCCAAGGAGATCTACAGCAGCATTATAGAGGCCCTCCCGGCCTGTGTTGAGGCCATTATTGGCCTGGCTAACCTCAAACGCCGCCACGAATCGTCCAGTGCGGCAATTGAATTTCTCGAGGCCCAATGTGCCACGCTTTTAGAGGATCCCAGCAACAAAGATTTTATCTCGGCGGCAGCGCTGCTGGTTGTCTCATTGGCCAATATCTCACTCTACTTTCGTGGTGGCATCAAGGCAGCGCGCAAGGTTTATCAGGACAGAGCGGTCCATTTTGCGCAGGTGTACCACTTTTGGCTTGAATACCTGCGATTTGAAATCAACGAAACAAGTTTTATCAAAAATGCAAAGCTTAAGCGCGAGCAACAGGATATTATTGCGGCGCTATATGACCAGATTAAGACCAGTGCAGGGTTGACGCCAGTGCAACTCAAGGATCTTGGCCATATTTACATGGTGCACCTGTTAAGCTCCGACGAGCTCAACAGTCAACAAGCTACTCAGAAATATTTCCAAATCGACCTTGATGTGCACAACTAATCTAAGTATTGTATTTATTGTATAGTCAACCATTCTTTTTTTATTTTCGAATTACCATTAGCATTACTATTAAATTATTATTACTATTATAATTATTATTACTATTATAATTATTATTACTATTATAATTATTATTGTCCAACAATTAACTCAAAAATAATATTGATAATTGTAGCCAAAACCCAAAATGAAACCGTAGTTAATCCCAAGGTACGCGTAAGTTTCCAGTCGTTTAACGGCACCGAAACCAACCAAAAGAGTAGCGTGATAAATAAAGTGATACCAGAGATAATAAGTGTATGTGAAAGTTCAACGTGATAGCCGTCCGTCATGGGACTAGATGAGATTGCCGCTAGTCCCGAGATACCAACGCCAACAAGGATATTAAGCATGGGCCCACCAAAACACGCCGACAGCGCCATCATTGGAAACCCCATTTTGGCGATCGTGGTATTCGAAATCAGGTCTCCAAGCGAGTTACCAATAGCAAAGACAGTCAGACCCATGATAGCGTCAGAAATATGGAAGATGATCCCCAGCGCTTTTAGTACCCCCACAACCTCGTTGGCAATAAGCGACACCCACGAAATGGCAATTAAAAACCCAACAAACGCCAACGATTGCATGTACACTGGCGCCCGGTATGGCTCAAGTTTGATATAATTTAATAGACCCAAAAACCCTGCCGTGACAAAAAGTGAGTATATTGTCAATAAGCTGAGCTGCTGATTGTCAATAAACCAGTTGCAGAGAACAAAGAAAGGTCCTAGAAACGCCTGTAAGATTAGTAGCCATCTCACCAATGGGATGTAGGTTTTTGTTTCAAAGATCTCTGAGTGGGATTCTTGGGGTTGGGTCACCGACTCGGATTCGGGCGGCACTTCTATAGGGCTCAAATCCGTGCTCACAGCGTCTGATTCAATAACCGGTACTGTAATTGTCATTAAACATATGAACGGCGCTGTCACAATAGATGAAAACCACACGAGCCATGACTTGGATCCAAGATCAAACAAAGACGGGCAGATGGTAGTAATGACCTCCCCGATTTCATCTTGCAAGGAGGTCACTCTTGGCGTGGGTGCAAAAATCTGCGGTATCGGAGCCAGTGGCGATAGTAAGGGCGATGATCCCATGCTATACGGGGAATTCAGACGGGTATTTTCGTTAGCTTCACCCATTTGATAATCTACTGTCTTGAAAGTGCTTTCTTGCTTGCCCTGGGAGGTTGTGATGACAAGTTTGGGCACCTCGGGGTAGTCATCTTTCTTGCGTGGGCTAGACACTGTTGCCGGGCTAGTGAAAAGTGGGGCCGGGGCTAGCACCGAGCTGGGACCCTCTACTGGCAAAGACCTAAATGACGGCGCGTTTGACAGAGTAGGCCGAGGCGATGGTGCGTCTGACCGGTTGTGAAAGCCGGGACTGAGTCGTGGCTGGCTGATTAAACCTTCGTTTACTATCAGGGAGTCTCCATCATATGCTGGGGTGAGCGAACGCCGAAATTGAAGACTAGAATCACGTCGGTCCTGAGAAAGTTTTTTCAAAACACTTCTAATCTCAATAGCATTAAGAAGACTGTTTCGAATGGGTATTACGGGTGAACGACTGCCTGAGCTGGGGCCTGAAGAGATTTGGTGGACTTGTGATTCGAGGTTAAAATGCGGGTTGCGCTGATGGGTTCTGTGCATCTGCATTATCCTATTGAGCTCGTTAAATGCTTCTTCCTGTTCTTCTTCTGTTTGTTCGTGCCACATTGGAGCGGAGCGCGCAGAGAGCGGCGTTGATGATCGCGAATTCGGATCGAGAGCCGGCGAATGCGGAAAGTACAGCTCATTTGGGCTCTGCCCTACTGGAGAATATGCTTCTATTTGATTCTCAGGAGAGACCTGACTAGGAAAAAGTAAAGCCGAATCAATACCTTCTTCCTGACTGACATCCATGGCTCTATTGTCCAGCAATCCCTGCATCTCACGCTGCCGCTTGTCGCACCAATGCCAGATCACAATTACCAAAACATAGACCACATACATGGCAAACATCAAGGCGCACTCCCACAGACGCAAAACGCGATCTGACACAAAGTACATGGAAAACGAAATGGCTAGTAGGAAAAATCCAACGTCCCTAACAAATGAATAGGGAGAGACTTTGAACGGCCGCACTATCGCCATTGATCCGGTCACTACTGCAGTGATGAATGAGGCGGCGCCAATAAGCTCGCCGATAGCCAGCGATCCGGACCCCACGCGCATTGCGGCGTAAGTCGAGAATACGTCAGGTGAGCCATTTCCAAAGGCCAGAAATGTCACACCGGCCAGTGACTCTGACAGGCCCAGCATTTTTGAAATAGTGCTGAGGTTTGGGCAAAGATAATCCGAGGCTGCGATGCCTATCGTCAAAAACAACAGGGCTAGCCAGAAGATAATGATAAGAATGCGATTAAACGTTTCCCATTGGCTACTGGCGCAGTAGTAGAACTGTAGGTAGTTGAAATATCCGAGATGCTCATCTTGACAGTGTTTAAGGACGAAGGAGCATTGGTCAATGGTGTTTTGGACATCTCGACATACATGGCCCGGCTTTGATAGGGCGCTATCGGCAAGAGCGCCCGAGATACATTGAGCCAATACAAGTGCACCCAACCCTAATCTGCGGAAAGAAGAGGGCAGATGAGCAGTCACCATATAGAGTTAGAATGGCTGTGGTAAAGCTGAAGCTGGGGTGAGGATCGAGTCTCAGTTGGCGCAGGGCGTCTTGGACAGAGAAAAAGGATTGCCGAAAAAAAAAACTAGAGGAGGCGGCTGTCTTTGAAGATTTACGTAGAAAATGGGTTGAGCTTTAATGTTAATTTTTTTTAAAAAAAAAAAAAAAACAATAGAAATTTGCTTTTAATTTAATCCTTTTTCCTCCTATTTGGCTCACGATGACAACTGACCGTATAAAATAAATCAGCCAATGCCAAATTACCAGAATCGTGTCAGGGTGGAAGGAAATTGCGCATAATATGAAGCAAGGCAGACACTATCATAGACGGTAAACAGCCTAAAAATCATGGGCAATTAAGAATTTCACAGAGGTTGATGCCGGCATTAATCGGTACTGGTAACATCAAAACAGTAGAGAAATACAAGACTGGCCTTTAACAGGCATGGACCAGGTTGTACATATTTTTTGGTCTTATGCAGCAGCTCAGTAACTCAGTGCAGGTCGTCAGGCCATTGAGTACCGGAAGGCAGTCTTTCAATCCACGATGTATACATATTTAGGGTATTATCAGCTCCAGCGCAGAGATGAGCACAGCACATAAAACCTACAGATATCCCCTTTACTATACGGCCCGAGCTTTGTATGCGCCCAGGGACCGTACGCAACCCACTACCAAACATTGGCATATTTGTTACCCTTCGGCTTTTACCATTCTGAGAATTTAGAATCTTCGGTAAGCCTTTGTTTAGCATCCAATAAACGCTGCTAATCTATCTGTTCTCAAGTTACACACGCCACCTCTTGTATATTTTTGGTTTTATAATCACAATTATCTACTTTTGCTACTATGATTAACTCTTTTATTTTTGACCCATCGTCTTCTGTTTTTAACGCCTTCAAATCAGCCGTTTACGCGTTTTTCGCGTTTTTCGCGTTTTTTAACTATGGACTTTTCGCGTTGCGTTGAAAACTCCCAACAATTCGCCCTAACCCTCAATATTTTTTCAAACTTCCTCTCGGTTAAAATTTTTTTTTATTTTAAAGACTTTCTCTCATCACGAACCGTTGCTGTCCACTGCACTCCCCACGCTCCTTCGGCTCCCCCCTCGTCATTATGGATCAGTTCGAAAACGAATTAGTTGCAACTCTGCGGCAGATTACCGCACCCGACACGACTGCTATTCAGCAGGCGTCGCAGGCCCTGCAGTCTACTTTTTACAAGAACCCTCTGATCATCCCCTCGCTCATCAACATTCTCCAGCGTAACCCTGAGACTCAGGTTCGGCAACTGGCCGGTGTCGAGGCCAGAAAATTGGTTTCTCGTGACTGGCTCAACAGCGAGATGATTTCTGACGAGTCAAAGTCTCAGATCAAGTCCACCCTTTTGGCCTCTACTCTCGCTGAGCAGGATGCCCTGGTCAGACACACCTCGTCGCGTGTCATCTCGGCTATCGCCAGATATGACATTGAGGAGGATCTGTGGCCTGATCTTCTTCCGGCTCTTCAGCAGGCTGCCCTCTCTACTCAGGCAATTGAGCGCGAGGTTGCCATTTACATCATTTACACGCTCCTTGAGGCCGAGGTCTCTGTCTTAGAAGATGCTACTGTCCCTCTTCTGCAACTCTTCAGTAAAACTATTGTCGACAACGAATCTCTACCTGTTCGTATTTCAACTCTGTTGGCTCTCGGTTGCATTGCTACTGGTCTGCACCCTGGTGCTAGTCCTGAGGGTGCTACTGAGCTCTTCCGCTCCATTGTTCCTTCCATGGTCCAGGTCTTGCAGCAGGTTATTGCCGCCAATGACGAGAAATCCGCCATTCAGGTTTTTGATGTGTTCAACCTTCTGCTTGCAACCGAAAGCTCTCTCATTTCCAAGTACTTGGGTGATTTGATTCATTTTATGCTTAACGACATTGCTGCTCAGACCAGTCTCGATGATGAGTTCCGTGGACCCGCTTTGCAGTTCCTCATCAGTGCTGTCAGATCAAAGAAGATGAAAATTCAGGCTTTGAAGCTGGGACCTGTCCTGACCACAACTGCTATTCAGATTGCTGCCAACTATTATCGCGAAAACCCTGAGGATCTTGACGATGAGGACGACGATGATGATGAGAGCAACCCTGGTACTCTTTCTCTTCAGCTCATTGATTTCCTGTCTAGCACTCTTCCTCCTAGTCAAGCTATGGGTCCTCTGCTTTCAGCTCTTCCTAACTACGTCAAGTCTGCTGATCCTGCGGAGAGAAAGGCTGGTTTCCTGGCTCTTGCCATGGCTGTGGAGGGTTCCCCTGACTACGTTGCCAGCCAGATTGAGCACATTCTGCCTTTTGTTATTGAAGGCCTCAACGATCCTGAGATTTCAGTCAAGGTCGGAGCTCTGCAGTGTCTCTATTTCCTTTCTTCTGAGCTGCGTGACACTGTCAGTTCCGAGCACGAGGTTCTTCTTCCTCTGGTCTTCAATATTATGGACTCCGCTTCTGCATTGAAGGTTGGCAAGTACGCCTGTTCCGCTCTTGACACTCTGCTTGAGTCCTTGGACCGTAGAGTTATTACTGAGAAGTACCTGTCTACCCTCGTTCCCAAACTTTTGCATTTACTCTCCATCACCAAGGATTTGGTTCTCAAGGGTTCCATTGTTGCTGCCATTTCTTCTGCTGCTTTCTCTGCTGGTAAGGACTTTTTGCCCTACTTCTCTGAGACCATTGCAGTTCTTGAGCCCTTTGCTTCCCTGACTGCCAATACTGATGAACTCACTGAGCCCGAGACTAACCTGTGTGGCAACACCATTGACGCTCTTGGTTCCATGTCCGTCTCTGTTGGTAAGGAGGCCTTCCACCCATACGCTGAGCCTCTCATTGAGGCCGCTTACAGATGCATCCAGTCTCAAAATAACAAGCTTAAGGAGTGTGGCTTCATTTTTGTTGGCACCCTCGCCAAGGTTTACGGAAGAGATTTCTCTGTCTTTGTTGGCAAGCTGGCAACTGAGATTTACAACTGCTTAGAGCAGGAGGAGTTCGGCAACCTGGACGACTACGACGAGAACGAGGATATTGGTATTGATGAGGAGAAGGATATGTACGAACATCTCAATGTTGGTAGTGCCATTGCTCTTGAGAAAGAGTACGCTACTGATGCTTTGGCTGATCTTATCGAGGCCACTCAGGAGGACTTCCCTGATATTTCCAACGCTGTTACATATCTTACTAGACAGTGTGAACACTTTAGCGAGGGTCTGCGTAAATCTTCCATTATTGCTCTTTGGAGAACATACCAGACTTGGCACACCATTGTCAAGGAGGGCCCTTGGACTCCTGGTTTCCCTGCCACTGAGCATGCTGATGAGCGTCTTGCTTACATTGCTGAGAACACCCGTCTTGCTACTGTTGAAACCCTTGAGGTCGAAGAGGACAGACAGGTCGCTACTGCTATCTGCGAGCGTATTGCTGAGGGTCTGAAGATCATTGGTCCCCGTGCTCTTTTGACCTCTGAAAACCTTGAGAAGGTGAGTGCTGAGGTGCTTAAGATTCTTAACAAGAAGCACCCATCTCAGACTGATGAGGAAGAGGAGAATGGCGAGATTCTGGAATCCTCTGAGTACGATGAGGTTCTTACTGATGCTGCGTTTGACGTTGTTGTTCAGATTGCTGCTGCTGTCGGCCCTCAGTTTACCCCTCTGTGCCCTACCTTCCTCAAGCCCATTTTCAGATTCTGTTCGAGCAACAGTACTGCTGAGCGTGCTTCTGCTGTTGGCGCCGTTGCTGAGATTATCAACGCTATGAAGTCCGAATGTACTGGCTACACTTCCCAGTTCCTGCAGACTCTCCTCAGTCGTGTTGCTGATCCTGATATCGAGGTCCGCAGTAACGCTGCCTATGGTCTTGGTCTTCTCTGTTACTACAGTGAGGATGCTCAGACCACCACCAATGCTTACCCCACCATTCTTGAAAAGCTCCAGAAGCTTCTTAAGAAGGTCGATAAGATTAGCAAGCGTGGCGGTGACTCTGACGATAACAACGCCCGTGGTCTTTCCAATGCCTGTGGTTGTGTTGCTCGTATGATTCTCAAGCACCCCAACAATGTCCCCGTGCCTAATGTTGTCAATGTTCTGCTTAGCAGACTCCCGCTCACCGACGGTCTTGAGGAGAACACTCCTGTGTTTGAACTCATCATGGAGCTTGTCCGTAACCAGGAGCCTACCATCATTTCGCTTCGCGCCCAGCTGGTTGAAATCTTTGCCCAGATCTTTGTCCAGGAGCAAAGATACAATGTTGATATCAACACTGTTACCCGTGGTTCTCTTGACCAGCCCGAGAACCCCTTCGAGACCGATGACATGCGCAACAGAATTGTTGAATTCCTGAGATTCTTGGAACAGTCACAAACTGGTCTTGTTTCCTCCAACAGTGTCCTTTCCCAGGTTATTGCTTAAACAAGCGATATCATAATTTTTTTTTCTAGAGAGGGACAATAGCGTGGAAGCATTTGGTTTTAGAGAATGCTACTTTCCATGCAATTTTTATTTTGGTATTGATTTATTTGCTGTTTTTTTTTTTTTTTTTTTTTTTTTTTTTTTTTTTTTTTTTTTTTTTTTTTTTTTTTTTTTTTTTTTTTTTTTTTTTTATATTTTTTTTTATATTTTTTTTTTTTTTTAAGTTTTTTTTTT
>Ga0160505_100322_pt1 | contig 30537 bp, 20 predicted proteins | sample DIDeMG_FD_108225 | JGI IMG/M metagenome (GOLD analysis project Ga0160505, IMG submission 108225) | Enriched chicken feces microbial communities from UW Madison campus, WI, USA - DID2874_E49_Stillage MG | ecosystem: Host-associated > Birds > Digestive system > Large intestine > Fecal ... | reverse complement strand
AGATGTAAGCTTGTTCTATTTTTTTTTTTTTTTTTTTTTTTTTTTTTTATTTTTTTTAATTGTTTTTTTTTTTTTTTTTTTTTTTTTTTTTTTCTTTATATTTTTTTTATATTTTTTTTTTTTTTTGGTTTGTAGAAATTTTATAAAAATATTAAAATTTTTTACAATTATTAAAAAAAAAAAAAAAAAAAAAAAAAAAAAAATAGAACAAGCTTACATCTACCAGTTTATTATTTGTTTGCTATTTACTGGGTTGTCATTGCTACTAGTGGGTGTTGATACTGCTTATTTTTACAGCTCTTATGGTTAGCGTGTACTTGAGTTTATCGAATCGCCATATCACTACTTTGTTTTATTCCCCAATACCAATGGGATTTTATATACTGATCAGGATCGTTTCCCTATGACAAATGCCTAGATTTGCCAGTATGAGAGTTCAGCTAGAAATCGATAAGGCGAGACGTGGGATCGTAGCTACGGATGGTGCCGGGTAATGGCATCAAAAGTAATCACAATACTTACTACTGCTGCTGGGACATACTGCAGACAGTTAATGTGGTCTAAAGATCCCTTTTCATGATTTGAACAAGGGGTGATTTTTTAACAAACGAAAACATTCAGATTAAAGAAAAAAAAGAAAAAAACAGCGACAGTTACCTCTGCAAAACGCTGTAATGTCGAAGACCCTCGGCGGATTATAAACCAAATAAAAAAACAAACATGAAATTAGCAAGTTGGATGTAACAATAAAAAAACAAACAGATATCGTTTCAGTTGAGCGCGTGCCCCGTGACAAGTTGCGAGTGAATGATTATACTCCTTTTACACCGGCTCCAGCTTCAACAGCAGCGACGGATCAGGGCCCGTTTATTTCTTAGTCTGAAGATAGAAGAAGGCAGCGGCAGCGATAACGGCAGCAATGATGAGGAAGGAGAGCGAAGAAGAAGAGGACTCGCTGGAGCCAGAAAGGGAGCCAGATCTGGTAGAAGACTTGGTTTTGAACTCTTCAGGGTCGGCATCACCGACATACAGGGGAACCAGAGCCTCAACGGCATCATCGGAGTGTCCAACATCCTTAGAAAAAAAAAAGTTAGATCTCTGATTGGTATCATTATGCGTATAGTTTGGATAATAGATAAAGTAAACTTACCTCGAAAGGAGTGGTTGCGTCGATTCCACCACAGTCCACCAAGACTTCTTCACCACCACTGAAAGAAAAATAGTTAGCACGAGATTAGGAAGGAAAAAAAATAAATGAAGACACTTACGGATGCTCGTCAACGAAGGGTGTAACGTCGTAGACCTTGCCGTTGATTACCATCCAAAGATCATCTCTGGAGGTGTGCTTCTCGATTTCAGCGAGCTTGATGATTTTAGGCGCGTTAGCGGTGGTAGTAGTAGCATTGACTTCCGCGGACATTGTGAGTTTTAATGCTGAATGTATATGTAGGTTGGGGTGCGATTAGAAATGTAAAACAAAAGTCGTAGAAGAGAAGGAAAGGAAAGGAAGAAGGAAGATTTTTATTATTTTTATTTTTATTTATTTTTTTTTTTTTCAAATAGGTGTAGCTTTTTTTTTTTTCTGTCGGGAAATTTAAAGTTTTATTTTGCACAAGGTCTTGTTCGCTTCCTGCTTCGTCTTTCTCGTTTTCCACGTCTTTTCTATTATGGCTCAGTGTGTTAAAAAAGGGGGGCAAGAATCAAAATTAGCATGTTAATCCCGACAATGACAACCTCATCAGAGCCAAAATTAACAGCAATATATTCATCATGCAGTGTAAATTTCATAAAATAAAATAAAAAGACCTGCCTTTATTGATCACAGCAAGTCATATCAATAGTGAAAAAGGCCGTTAGTGGGCGGACCTCAAAGGACTACTATAAGATCAGCACTGGTTTTGTTGGATTTATTGCCCCAAAACGGCAACTTTATCACTACCAGGAAGGGCTCATAGATCATGTGACTTGTTCGTGTTGATTACGAGGGATCCGATGAAAAAAGCAAAGCAAAAAAAAAACATTGAAATGTCAGGCATTTACTGGAATGATATGGGTATACAAAAGTAACAGAAGGCCACTTGATCATGATCTCACCATGTTTACAAATCAATGAATAAAGGTAGGGAGAAAGAACAGGTTACTTTTTTTTGTATAAACAATTATTAATGCTACAAAAGTCACATATCCCAGGTGTTTTATGGGCACCGCCTCCTGAACATTACCAGCAGTAACGAGATGTTTCTTTCTAGTTTAATAGTATTGCCATTGGACCTTGAAATAGATATGATACTAGTTACTGGCAGATAAGTATATGTTATCTTGTTATCAACCGGTTGTTACTTTGTTGGTTTAATTGAGTATCTTTATCATTACCTTAATTCTTGCTCTTTTACCAGATCAAGTAAACAACACTATCTAAATCCCGGGAAGCAAAGCGTCCAAAACCAGTCAAACAGAGCTTGAGCTCATTTAATAAAATAAAATAAAAATAAGATAAAAAAAATTGAAAATAAAGCAATAGATTTACAACCATTCAAGCATTTTCTTGCTCACTGCTCAAAGTTTACTGACGGCATTACGGACTAGCTACGGGTGAGAGTTTAGTCATCTCTAAGCCATCTTTTACCAGGCCTAAGCCAGCGACCAGGAACCTTGGTTTTCAAACGATTGGTGAAGAGACTATTTTTGCCCTGGTCATTGGTGTTGCCTCAAGAAACGACACAGAATATTATTGCTTAAGCCCTGGAACAGTTTATTACGGTCCTAGGCAATGGGTACTACATTCGCCAGAGCATATTAAATCATTCATTGAAATTCCCGTGTTATCAAATATCAAATGTCCCAATAAGCGCCAGGGACGCTAACTTGTCAGCCTTGTTGAGATAAAAGTTTAGAACTAAACGTCTTTTTTTGTAAATCTTTTTTTTTTTTTGGCTATTTAAATGTTTACAACAAACCATTTAGATTCTAGGCCAATACAACGTTTTTGTTTCTATCTAAACGAAAGCTACAGTAAGGATAGACAGGATCTTGATGGTTTGGAACTGCTTTCCTAAGGCTTTATAGCAATTACTGTAAACTTTTGACACAGTCTTGTGTAAGCGTGAGTAGGTTTAGAGACGGGTTTCTAGAGCTTACCTATATCTATATATATTAGTGTCCAAATCTGGCCATTTTAAATCTATAGGATTGCAAGAAGTAACTGAACAATTTATACTTCAAACAAATTTTGTTTTTGACTAATTAAATCGTGAACAACAAGCACTGTTTTATAAATTCTAGATGAAATTATTATGTACCAATACCAGTGCCAGAATAGTCCACAGGTCAATCGGAGAGAAGAGTGTTGTTCCCTGTACTAAAAGTCTTATATGTTTCAATGATGGTATTTATTATTGAATAAGACAAACACATTGCGCGTTGAATATCAGCCGTTTTCTGGGCAGAAAGATATCCGCCAGCTATAATTCTACGTTGGGATGGTTTCAATTCCTTTCTAGTAGTTTTATTAGAAATTGTAGGCTGTAAAGGTGTACTGGGCATGACTTGGATAGCTGTAAAGAAACGGTAAGATATTAGGTGACGCGTCACGCATGGTAAGATTTTGTAAATTCTGACTTAGGGACTGTATTTTAGATCCGCAGTTGGGTTGAGACTTAGGGCATGAGTCGTCTGCCAGACGCACCCTTTAGATAAAAGCTCCGGACGAGGCCAAGAAACCTTCTACTGAGTTACATGTTTTTGTATTCTTAGATAATTTTTCTCCTCTAAACTTATTTTTAATTTGGGCAACTTGAAGTGAAGATATGGTCTCTAAAATCTGAATATTGACCACAGCCTGCTATGTATCTGTAGTGTTGGACTGCAACTTGTAATTATCCTTCCTAGAAGTCGTGCTTTGTTTCTAAAAACCGGATTTCTCTGTAGCTTTAAAATAAGTTTTTTTTATCCATTCTTTTAGTTATTTTGGGGTAGAAATTTTAACCACTGTTGTCTTAATTACTGGCTCTTTACAGGATTCTTGGGCGTGGCACTATAATGATTCACTTGTCTTTTGTACCAACCCAATATAACATTTAAACTATCTTTCAATCAATAATATAACCTCTAGCTTTATAAAATACTTTAGAAGTATAGGTCGCTTTCTTATTTTTTATATAGGTTTTCAAAAAATGTTTCTTTATAGGGTTCAGACCAACACCGGGTTGTAGTGAATCTGCGTTCCAAGCAGAATTTCAGATTTAGCTAAATTAATATCTATTAGAAATGCAAAAATACCATTTACATAAGAAAGACAAAGCAAGAAGACTTTTTCATGTGAAGACAAATGGTCGCTCATATTATTAGATGCCGTCTGTCACACAACAGAGAATGGTATGGCCGCAGTAGCCTGACAAAGGGTTATTTACTTTCCTTTTCATATAAATAAAATCTTTTTGCTTCTTGACAAACAATACTTTGACATCTTTAAATTCCTAATAGATATTAATTTAGCTAAATCTGAAATTCTGCTTGGAACGCAGATTCTTTGCAAACTGGTGTTAGGTTGAACCCCATAAAGAAACACTTTTTGAAGACCAATATAAGATAAAATAAAGCAACATACAGTTTTCAAACTATCATAAAACACTGAAGGAAACATCGATTGTTATAAAATAACTTAGCTTTGAATCTACCGAGTACAAAAGACATTTATTATGGCAATTCCATCACTAAGGCAGCTATGTAAGAGGAGTCAGTAACTAAGGCAACAGTGGCTCAAATTTCTACCCTAATAACTTAAATGACTCAAATAATAAAAATAATAAAAATAACTAGATATAAAAAGAAACGTGTTTCAAAACTACAGAGAAAGCAGCTTTTTGGAAATAAAGTACAATTTCAAGGGAGGTCAATTACAAGTTGCAGTCCAGAATTACAAATGCACAGTAGGCCGCGACCAATATTCGGACTTTAGAGGCCATATCTTCACCTCAAGTTGCCCAAATTAAAAATAAATTTAAAGGAGAAAAAAGAAAAAAAAAACATTCAAAAATGCAGACACATAGACACCAGTAGAGCAAAAAGGTTTCTGGTCCCGTCCGGAGCTCATATCTAAAGGGTGTCTCTGGCAGGCAACACACATCCCAGCTCCTAACTCAACTGCGGATCTAAAATAACTTCCCTAAACAAAAATAGATTATATATATTAATGTTTATAGTTTTCTTCCTCTAAATATATGATATAAATATACAATCATCTTATTTAGCGTTTATAAAACAGTGCTTATTCAAGATTTAAGTAGTTAAAAACAAAACCTGTTTGAAGTTGTTCGGTTACCTATCTCAAGCCTATATATATACTTCTGGGACCATTGAATGATAAGTTGCCAAATAGTATGTACGCATCAAGACCCAGGTGGAAGGTCCACTGGTAGATATTTGCCGCAGCATCCCCTATTACCTTCATAAATTGTTAGTTTATGCAATCCCTTGAAAGAACACGATTCATAATCTGAGGGTGTTCCGTATTAAATTTTTTCCTCTCTTTTTCTCTCCTTTGAAATCAATGTACATGATGCACAGAGAACCTTTTTTTTTTTTTCTTTTTCTTTCTTCTCTTAAATGACGACATCACAGAGTTCTTTGGCTTGGAAGTTGCAATAAAGTAAGGGACAGTGATGCTGGCCATCACTGCACCTGGGGTGTTGGCTAATTACAAAAATAGCAATATGCATGTACATGCAGGTATATTTATATACCATTTAACCTGTCACTAAGTAAACTCACATTGGGAAAAATCACGGAAACTAAGAAACTAAAAATCGGGTCCAAAATTATATTTACATACAAAACTTTCTTAAACCTGGCAAGTGGCAGCAAGGAAAAAGGTTTCTCGTATTTCTTTGCTCAATTTCTTTATGCTTGTATGCGAAAAATCATATTGGCTACATTCACTCCTTCTTTTTTATCTTAGGGTATGTAATTAACAAAGGTATTGGTGCCAGGCATTGGGTCAAGATTATATAATCAAATAGGAATTCTTCAACTATCATCAAGAAAGTACTCAGACGAAGGGTGTGAACCTCCCGTCTGGTTTGATTCCTTGGTGAAAGGAAACATAGTATCACTAAACGTAAGGTTTACGGGGCCTGTAATTTAAGATTAAAGGGGGTGGGTGTTTGTGCCAACTCTAGGACTGTCCTCTTGACTGAATGCTAGATCACGATGACAATCGAGAAAGCGAAAGGTGCGTGAAATTTTTGACGCTTTAAACTTTTTTGCATTGCTTTTTTTTTGTTTCTTTTTTTTTTTTTTAGTTTCAAATGGCTTAGATAAAAAGTATCTGTGTTGGCATAGCAATCGAATTCAGGGTTCAGATGACGGGGGTTATGAGATCTTTGCCCAGTAGGGGTTTAACTTGTCTACTTGGTACACATGAATAACAACAGTATAATAGAACAAAGGATTTTAGGCCCATCGGAACATTTGCAATCAAGGCAGACTAGGCTATGAAATATATAGAAGCTTGATACGAGATCTATATCGCAAAAATTCTTTAATCTTGATAAATATCAAGTCACATATAATATGTTTCATATGCTATTTCCTTTTTTTTCTTTCTTATTTGTACCAAGCACTGTGTTTTAAAATCTAGCATGGACGGATATCCGAGATCCATAGCGCTTTAATTATTTCTACATCGTTTTCAAAAGTAATTATTGTCTAAAATTCAAATTATTTTATAATTTTTTTTTTTTTAAAAAAAAGACTAAAGCGTACTTGATGGAGTCATGTACAGAAAGGTATATATTTTCCGTTGTTCTCAAATCATTGGTGGAGAAGCAGCAGTTGCTGTTCTAAGGCGAGTCATCTACCCTCCGCAATCCGCTGGTATCCGAATGGTTGTTTTATTTTTTTCAAAAAAATCGGGCTTTGATGTTTAATTATTGCTATCACACCCGCAATCAATATTTTTGTAGGAACCCCCCACAGTGATACCTTTCACTAAGACAACTCTCGTTGAGAAAATCATGAGAACCTTGAAATTAAAAAGCTTATCTAAAGTTAACATACAAACTTTCCTTAAATCTGGCAAATGGCAGCAAGAAAAGTAGTTTCTTTCAGTACTAAATTCCATAGTATTTATATATAATTTTTTTTTTTTTTTGGCCACATCCAACCATTCTTTCTATCTTAAAATATTGATTCAGCTGATTTTTTACTTTAAAATCATATCTGAATCATTTAGTCAACATCAAAAAAAAGCTCCTACTAAGGATTTAAACCGCCAATCTGGTTTGATTTCTTAGTGGAAGGTAACACTGTAGTTTCGATACGTTTAGGTCTTACTTAGCCTGTGAACAATATTTGAATCAATAAAGTTCACATAAGTTACTATTTAGTACACTATGCATATACCAAAAAAAAAAAAAAAAGGTTGACACTTGATGTCTAGACCAGTTTTTAATATTTCTCCACAATCATGGTGCTTTGTGTATCTGCTATTTTGGTGCCGTACTTCTTTTTCAGTCTAACTCAGTCTGGACCCAGCGTCTCTATTTGTATTTATCCATACTCTTGCGTTTTTGCGCTCAGATAGTATGTATTTAACTTGCTGTTTCTCATCATAATGTGCTCCTAGCGTAGCTATAGACACCAATGCAGTCCCATTGCCGTTGCCTGCGCAATTGAACCCTTTCCGTACATTACAGACTTGTAAATCCTATGCTTTTAAGTGAATGATCATGATCCAGTACTATTACTACACCCGGATATAGCTTCCTAGATTGATTAAGAAGACATCAATTAGTTGCCAATCAATTGCAAATAGGCCTCACTCTTAGTGTACATCTCCATAACACAAAATCCCGGTGTACAGGTAGCCAGTAGACTGCCAGCAGGTTCAATGGTTCAGCGCACTGCCAATTATATATTCCGAATCTAGTCTATTTGAAATTATTAGTTCTCAATAACTTCTTCTAAGAAAAAAGCCTCACAATCCTAATTCGTGTTTTGATCGTCCTTAAGGCTGCTTTCAGATCACAACATTGGGTATCCTTTTTTTTGCCGTCACAAGTTTGCTCCCAGTATGTATACATAGATTCAACAATCGTGAGCCAATGCCTGAAGCCCAATATAGTATACTGCAATTATATAATTGATCCTGTCTAGCCATAATAACTTGAAACTCTACATGGTTTATTATGATTATGGGGTGATTGATTTTGTCTGCTTCGCTCATAGCTTTAAGTGCATGCCGTGTTTTGGTTTCCAGTTTTTAATATCTTCTTCCCGGCGGTTACAAAAAAATAACAATAAAGACTTGCATTTATTTGTCTTCTTATTTTCTTGGGATGGTTTGGAACAGTAATGTGCCACCTGAGGGTCTTGAGTTTTGGTTCTTGCTGCCGCCTCCAAAGTAGCATAATATTTATTATTAAACCATCGTTATTTTATCTGATCGTAGACTCACAATCAAGAAACAAAAAAGTTACGGGTTTTCTACCATAGTCGGACGACCAATGCTAACTATTTCTGTTTGTAAAGTAACGACGGAAAGACACAGGCTCCCCGGCTGACTATGCGATGGATCGGCAGAGCTGCTGGTACAAGGTTTAAAGCAACACCTGTTGTAACACATTAAGATCAGAACAAAAACGATGATGATAATGAAAATAAACTACAAAATAATTGGAAAAAGAGGTATTCACAGCAGTAACAAAACATAATCGATTTTCCAACTATTTGTGGTAGTACATAGTGTACACCACAAGCGATGATGATGGCATTTGAAACGCTATAATCACGCGCTATTGTACTGTTAGCATCGAGTCATCCTCCAGCACCTTACCAATAGTAGTGACAGAACTTACTCAGACCACTAAGAAAGTAAGAAAGCTCCAAACTGCACTGTAGCATTGTCCGGAGGTTGAGACGACTCGGAGAGGATGCATTAGCTTTCTGCTGCCGTCACCATCCAATGTGGTTATTTTCTTTGTACTGCTGTCTCGCTTATAGGCTTTAAAACCGTGAAAGTTTCAACTCTAAAAGAGTGCTTGTTACAATATTCCAAGCTGGAGAAGGCACTCCTCTTTGGTTTCGAGCGTGGCGATTTGCAATCTAAGAGATTGCATGGTCACAGATTCGCATTAACATGTAATATTCGACAACAGCGATATCTACTCTCCCATATATCGCAGCATCTGAACTGTTAGTTATATGGAGGCTCTTCTACTGTGAAATAAAACCAAAACATACTATTGATTGAACCCTTTACAATGCAACTTGTAAGAGATGCAGGACTTTACAAGGAAAGAGAAAAAGAGAGTCATCTGCATGTTGTTAAACTTGCAGCATAGCGACAAATTATTTAATAATACCAAACTTCCAGTCGGAGTGAATCCTTTAGTTTTTACCGGCTTGGCCCTCACGAATCATCATAGGTCCCGCAGACATCATTACTCTCGCAAAGATGGAACTTGCTAGTGCTACCATAGCTTGCCTTGCTACAAATTTCCATCCAGCAGTTTCTTCTTGTCTGACCAAAATCCGTCACCGAATAGACTTCCCAGGCACACACCATCGCTGCATTCTATGCTAAAAATGGCAGCGTGAGTTTTTTCCGCAGCTCTTTTACCTTGTACGGCAACACGATCTGCAAACCAAAACAACTTTTTGTCCTTGTCATATGTATAGTTTGTACAATCTGCATCTCAAAGAAGAAGAGTTCATGTGTCTCGAAATCTTAATTAACTTGACCAAAACTTTGGAAACCACTAAGTGCATACCTGCATGAGTAAAAAATAAATGCAAAAAGTAGATGAAGAACAAAAATCACATCGCGAAAAAATAAAAGAAAAGCCAAAACAAGAGCAAAAAACTACAACTGTAATACCTAAATTAATACACAGGCAATACCAAACAAGCTCAAGTAATACTAAATCCTATGGTACATGCCTCATCCCTGATCATGTCTCGTAGTTCTTATATATATAGAATGACCCCCTCCAAAGCCCTATTCCGTTATTGTTTCTTCTCCATTGTCATCCAACAATGCTAATACACTCATTCCTGCTAGCATCGACACTGTCTTTGGCTGTCAGTGGAGTTTCCGCCACTGCTGCCGCTGACAGCGCCGAGTTCTTTGTACCCGGGAGATTCATTGTTGAGTACCAGCCAGAGCTCACTAAGCGCTCGACACTCACCGCCTCTAACCCCCATGAAGACTTCCACCAGGCGCTTGCAGCCATACACCCCGCTGGCGGCGTGCGATCTCATTTCAACTATTCCTCGCCTCTTTTCACTGGCGCCTCCTTTTCTATTCACGACAGCCCAGACGCTATTGCCCGGCTAAAATCTCTTCCAAATGTTCTCAATATCTGGCCCGTCAAGCGGTTTGATGTTCTGCAGACTGATGCAACTGATATGAAACAAACCTCGCACGCATTCGGCGAAAGAAATTGGAACCCACATGCGCATACTGGTGTTGCTGAACTGCATTCCAAAGGCCTTTCTGGTCAGAACATCACCATCGCCATTATCGACACTGGCGTCGACTACACACACCCGGCGCTCGGCGGTGGCATTGGTCCCGGTCATAAGATTGTTGGTGGCTACAACTTTGTAGGCCCACTCTCTGGTACATCTTCCAACAACAAAACTGGCCCTAGTAACTCCCAAATTGATCAATATAACCCGTTAGACTGCCAAGGACACGGCACCCATGTAGCTGGAATTATCGCCGCCAAGGACGATCAAAATATTGTAGGCGTCGCGCCCAACGCGACTATTCGCGCGTATAAGATCTTTGGCTGCTCTGGTGGCACTTCTGAAGACATTGTTATCGCTGCTCTCCAAACTGCGTTCCGTGATGGCGCTGATATTATTACTGCTTCTGTTGGTCTCTCTGGCCAAGGTCTCCTTGATGGCCCCGCCAACTTAATTGCGTCGCGTCTGGTTGAGTATGGTGTATTTGTCTCTATTGCTGCCGGCAACTCTGGTATCGAGGGCCCACGTTATCCCAGCAGCCCTGGCGCTGGTGAGTATGTCACCGCTGTCGGCTCTGCCGAGTCTAATGCCATTCTTACTTGGAACGCTACCGCGCACTCGTCGTCTGGCGAGTCCATTACGTTCAAGTATTCCACTGCCCGCGGCGTTCTTCCTAACATTTCTGACACCACTTTCCCCGTTGACTTTCTTGCCGACAATGCTGATGACTGCACAGCACTTGCTGCACATGCTGCGAATGGGTCCGCTCTTTTGCTTCCTCTGTCTTCCGCCTGTGAGAACGCCAAACTCTACACTGCGGCCCAGAACAATGGTTACAAAGTTGTCCTTCGCTACACTGACAACCCCCTCAAGTACTCTGTCCCCACCTACAGCGTGCAAGGCTTTTCTATTGATGTCTTTGGCATTGCTGCTGACCTTGGCGCCTGGGCCCGTAACCAAACTAAGGCTGGCCACAACCTGACCATCTCTCTTGACACCCTTGCTGCCCAGCCCGGTGTTATCGAAGCTGATACCCCTCGCTACGTCAGTGAGTTTTCGACATGGGGCCCCCACTTTGAAAATGGTTTGTTCTACCCAGCTCTTGTCGCACCTGGTGGTTCTATCCTGTCAACCTGGCTTGATGGCCGCTACAGCATCATGAGTGGGTCTAGTATGGCTACGCCCTATGTATGTACATTTTCTCAATTCTTTCTTGACACAATTTCCACTAACCCATTTTTTTAGATTGCTGGTGTCGCTGCTCTCTACTTTGAGAGTTTGGGATCTGCTCGGTTTACAAACCGGTCCAAAAACTACGCTATTGAGCTTCGCAAAAGACTCATCACCAGTGCAGATGCACTTAAACTCAGTTCTGACGGTGGTGATGACGATTCGTAAGTTTCCATTCCTCATATTTACCCCACTGAGTAGACATCTTTCCACGGCTACACTTTCTCGCATGTCTATGATACTTGTTGTAAGATGTGACATGGATAGGTGTTTTGACTGTTCCACCTCTTACATGGCAGCAAATATTGATGTCCTTAAACCTCATTTTGAGCTCACCAGTTTGCCTATTTTTGAGAATTTCTAGTTACTAATATTTTTTTTGTAGGAACGACTTGGCCCCACTTATCCAACAAGGCGCTGGTTTTGTTAATGCTGAACGCGTTGTCAATTCGCGCTCTGTGATTGCATCTAAGCCGTCGCTTAACCTTGGCTCCAGTAGTAATCTCACCACCAACTTTACTATTACACTGCAGAATTTCAATGATCAGCCTGTTATTTACAATCTCTCTCACGTCGCTGCCGTCACTGTTCTTACTCGCGGCACAGCTTTAAGCGTCAACAAACATTTCCCACCGTACTCGCACGTCTCGCTCTCCCCTACTTTTGGTAAATCTACCTTCACTCTCAATGCTAACAGCACTGCTGATATTGCCGTCAACTTCACTATTCCATCAAGCCTTTCTGCCGCCTTTGCTCCCGTTTTCCAAGGAAAGATTGTAATTACCGGTAACAACGGCGATTCTCTTGGAGTCCCCTACGTAGGCACTTTGCTGACTGCTAATACTTCATCCGCCACTTATGGTACTTGGTCCACCGACTCTGACCGCCCGCGCATCTATGGGTTTGATGCTTCATCTGGCAGCTCTTTTGAGGTTACTGACGAAAAAACTCCAGCGCAGATCATTTCTTCTTCCAATGTGACTCCTCAGCTTGTTTTTAGTCTTGCTGATGCAGCTTCCTATCTGACTTTCGGCCTTGTTGACGCTGACTTCTCATTGGAGTCTAACTTCAGCGCACCTCTCGTACCTAATAAGAATGGTTTCATTAATCATCTTTCGGGTAATACCTTTGATGATGGTTTCCCAGCTGCGTTCATTGGTCGTACGACCAATGATGCTATCATTCCACTCAAGTTCTTTGCAAACGGCTCTGATATCCCCTCCGGCTCCTACCGTGTTGTCGGTGCGCTCCTTCCCGCTCCTTACCGTCCTGAAGTCAATGTAACTGCTAACTGGGTCACATATCTTTCGGCTCCGTTTCAGTATACTAATGATGGAGTTGACAACAGCACTAGCCGCTATGCACCACTCAATACCCGCTCTGGCGCCGTTATTTTTACGGAAAAGACCGTTTCATCAGCTTCCTCAGGTGCATCCTACCTTGAATCTCCCTATGACCCTGTTGAAATTTCAATCCGTATGCGTGGCTCCAACATCACCAAAGGTACTACAGCCGAGATTGGTTTGCCTAGCGAGCTAACTGGATTTCCTGATCAACTGAATGGCTGGAGCAAAAAGTTTGAAAAGATTGCCAATATCACTATTGCTCCTCCTACCAACAGCTCTTCTGGATCGACTGTCAAGTTTCTTTTCCTTAAGGATGTCGAGACTCGCGACCTCGAGGGGGCGCTGTCGCTTTATGCACGACTAAAGGATCCCAAGCAGTACGCTTCTGGTGGCGCGCACCGTGTCTTTTTTGGTTTTACTGATGGCGCCAATGGTGTGTCATACTCGTCGTTGACGGTTGGTTCTGCTTCCAGCAATCTCACACCCGCGCTCAAGATCAACGAGCCTCTTGGTGGCAACACCGATATCAAGGTGCTCGAGGTTGCGATCCCTACTCAGGAGTGGACGCGTGGTAAGGTTACCTACATTTTGCCTGATGACAGCAAGTTTGACGCTGGCCTGCTTGAATCCGATGCACAGCTACTACAGATCAACACCCCTGCGGACTCCGCTATCAGCAGCAATGTTTCTTTCACCTACAAGATTGTTGAATCCAACAAACTTACAGTTGACCTTGTGGTAAACTCGGGTAAACCCAGTACTGTTCGTCTCGCTGTTCCTGTCCCTGCTGCACAGTTCCCTGCAGGAGGCTTCCACCAATTCCAAGCCACAGTGCTTCTTGAAGATACAACGTCATCTTCTGACGTTGTCTACAATTTGCGTGCTGTTCTTGCCGACGCTTTGCCCATTCGCGAAGAGGAAGTCATGTTCCGTGGCACTGATTTTACTTTTGTGCAAGACGCGTATGCGGCCAAGTCATATGAACACATTCCTGCCTACCTGAGAGAAGCTTACTACGCTCAATTTAGTAGACGCTATGACCGCAAAGGAGCTCAGGCTCAATTCTTTGGAAGACCTTATGATCGCAAGGAAGCTCAAGCTCAATTCTTTGGAAGACCCTATGATCGTAAGGAAGCTCAGGCTCAATTCTTTGGAAGACCTTATGATCGTAAGGAAGCTCAGGCTCAATTCTTTGGAAGACCCTATGATCGTAAGGAAGCTCAGGCTCAATTCTTTGGAAGACCTTATGATCGTAAGGAAGCTCAGGCTCAATTCTTTGGAAGACCTTATGATCGTAAGGAAGCTCAGGCTCAATTCTTTGGAAGACCCTACGATCGCAAGGAAGCTCAAGCTCAATTCTTCGATCGTCCATATGAGTTGAAGAATGCTGAAGCTCAATTCTTTGGAAGACCCTACGATCGCAAGGAAGCTCAGGCGCAATTCTTTGATCGTCCATATGAGTTGAAGAATGCCGAAGCTCAATTCTTCGGAAGACCCTACGATCGCAAGGAAGCTCAGGCGCAATTCTTCGATCGTCCATATGAGTTGAAGAATGCCGAAGCTCAATTCTTTGGAAGACCCTATGATCGTAAGGAAGCTCAAGCTCAATTTTTTGGAAGACCATATGATCGTAAGGAAGCTCAGGCTCAATTTTTCGATCGTCCGTATGAGTTGAAGAATGCCGAAGCTCAATTCTTTGGAAGACCCTATGATCGTAAGGAAGCTCAAGCCGAATTCTTTGGAAGACCCTATGATCGCAAGGAAGCTCAGGCTCAATTTTTCGATCGTCCGTATGAGTTGAAGAATGCTGAAGCTCAATTCTTTGGAAGACCCTACGATCGCAAGGAGGCTCAAGCTCAATTTTTTGGAAGACCATATGATCGCAAGGAAGCTCAGGCTCAATTTTTCGATCGTCCGTATGAGTTGAAGAATGCCGAAGCTCAATTCTTTGGAAGACCCTATGATCGCAAACAGGCTGAGGCTCAGTTCTGGGGCAAGCCTTATGATCGCAAGGAAGCTCAGGCGCAATTCTTTGATCGTCCATATGAATTGAAGAATGCTGAAGCTCAGTTTGGGGGCAGACCTTACGATCGAAAGGAGGCTGAAGCTCAGTTCTTTGACCGTCCATTTGAGCTAAAGGGTAAGGCTGAGAATGTCGAAGCCCAGTTTGGCCTCCGTTATGACCGTAAAGCGGCCGAAGCTCAATTTGGTGGCAGACCCTACGACCGAAAGGAGGCTGAGGCACAGTCTCTTAACAAACCTTCTGAGTCCAAGGGTAAGGCTGAAAACGTCGAAGCTGAGTTTGGACGCCGTTACCACCGCAGGGATACTGAACCCCAATTTTTTGACCGACCATTTGAACTTAAAGGCCAGACCGAGAACGTTGATCGCAAAGAAGGTAAGACACAATTCTTTGATCGTCCGTTCGAACTGAAAGATGCTGAAGCTCAATTCTTTGATAGACCTTTTGAGCTCAAGGGTGCTGAGGCTCAATTCTTTGACAGACCTTTCGAGCTTAAGGGTGCTGAGGCTCAGTTCTTTGATCGTCCATTTGAGTTGAAGGGCGCTGAAGCCCAGTTCTTTGATCGTCCATTTGAGCTTAAGGGCGCTGAGGCCCAGTTCTGGGGCAAACCTTATGACCGTAAGGAAGCACAGGCTCAATTCTTTGATAGACCTTTCGAACTCAAGGGAGCTGAGGCTCAATTCTTTGACAGACCTTTTGAGCTCAAGGGAGCTGAAGCCCAGTTCTTTGACAGACCTTTTGAGTTGAAGGGAGCTGAAGCCCAGTTCTTTGACAGACCTTTCGAGCTTAAGGGTGCTGAGGCTCAGTTCTTTGATCGTCCATTTGAGTTGAAGGGCGCTGAAGCCCAGTTCTTTGATAGACCTTTCGAGCTTAAGGGCGCTGAGGCTCAATTCTTTGACAGACCTTTCGAACTAAAGGGTGCTGAGACCCAATTCTTTGATCGTCCATTTGAGCTGAAAGGCAAAGCAGAAAATGTTGATCGCAAAGAAGGCAAGGCTCAGTTCTTTGATCGCCCGTTCGAGCTGAAGGGTGCTGAAGCACAATTTTTTGACAGACCTTTCGAGCTGAAGGGCAACGCCGAGAATGTCGAAGCCCAGTTTGGCCGTGGCCCTTATGACCGTAAGGATGCTCAGGCACAGTTTTTTGACAGACCCTTTGAACTCAAGGATAGTGACAAGGCAAAGGCTAATGCTCAAAATATGGAGGCCCAGTTTGGCCGCCCGTATGACCGCAAGGATGCTGACAAGTTTGGTACTGCCGGTGCTCCATACTACTACTACAAGAACGCTGATAACGTTCGTAAAGAGGAGTATCTTAAAAACGATGCTGAGGCCATTGGCTTTGGTGTCGAATGGTTTTAAAAAAAAAAGAATGATTTTATCACTAACAACCCCCCTCATAAAAAAAACAAAAAAAACAAACGCTGGTTAGCGTACATGGTAATAGCTTATTAATTTTTATTTTTCATATATGTTTTCGTTTTTGTTATATATTTTGTATTAAATTTATGTTCAGAAATAATCATGCTGTACTTGATATGTGTGTATGTGTGTGTTTGGATATATGTGATTAATCTCAACGAACGAAAACTTCGTCAACGTTAGTTCTTATAATTATTCACACCTGACTGCCTGCTGAGAATGAAAACCATTCGACATATATTGAGTTTTCACATTAATCCTTTTTATTTTAAAGAAAGATTTTTTGTTTCGTAGGCGAATGTATTTTCAATGGTTTGATGGGATTAAGGATGCTGAAAGAAAGGATGTATTAGTTAAATAGATTTACATTTACAATGGTAAAGATAAAATGTGCAGCTTATCGTAAAGTCCAAAACACGAGCACTATGGCTAAACCAGAGAGTCAAAGTCCTTCATATAGAGCATCCAATCACTTGAGTCGCCGGAGGTTGTTCCCAGTTAAGCACGACTTAAACGCAATTTCGTTGCTATTGCACCATTCGCAAGTGACAGCGTAACCGACGGCAACAGCCTCACCAAGGGATGAAAACGTGTGCAGTGGTAGGTAGTAAGGATCCGATGTAGGGTCATATCCTGCCTTGCTAGTAACGCTAACTACAGCACTGATCAGGTCACGCTCCCGCCGTGCCCACGTCTTGGGAAACACACGCTCAAACTTGTCAAGCCCGAGGTCCCGCACGCCGCGCTTGAAATCGTGAACACTGCTGTCCTGTGCCTTCATAAGTTTGGTTGCAATGTCCTTAATCTTGGCAGCATCGTCATTCCCCCCTTCTGACTCAAACAAAGAGTTCAGTTCCGTCTGGTACTGACTTACAAGCCGTAACTGAATCAGCGCACGAATCTGGTAGCACATGCCTATAAGATACCGGCAATCACCCTCTTCCAGAAGATTGATGAGCCAGCCAATATACGGCATGAGTGTGACCCAATTGTTGTTAACAATCACCCCTTGACCCTTGCGCTGATGCCTTCGATCTTCATAGTCAAATGATAAAATATACGCGTATAGAGCATCCATCGCGATTACACCAGCCTGCTGAGGGTCCGATTTGGAAAGGCCATCGGCTTCATGTTTGCGCATGCGCGCCAGCCGATTCCATCGATCGTGCGGTAGCATGCGGGTCCCCAGTGCTGGCGTTTCAGTCTCTGACGACGACGTAGCTGAAAAGTTATCTTTGCGACCACTATTTGTGCGTTTTGCAACTGTAAATGTTGACGGTGAGTTTTGTTGCTGTTGGGGTAACACCCGGCGCTTGCGAATAGGTTCCGTATCGTCACGTCGTTTCTTTGGTTCGGAGTCCGAATCATCGCGTCGTCTAGCGGGTTCAAGCATGTCATGCCGTTTGCGCACCTCAGGCTCGGATTGGGCCTGTGCATCGCGTCGCTTGCGTATCAGTAATTCCGCGGCTACATCACTGCGTTTGGTGTCGGGATGCTTGCTTGCAGAGCTCGTTGGTAACCGCTTACGGTTGTTGCCATCTTCCGTACCGCTAGTGGTATTGGCGCTGTTAGGAGAATACGGCTGACGAGGGCTGTTGAACTTTGAAGGCGAGTCGTTAAATATGGGCGGTAAAGTTGGGCTCAACATTCGCTCGGGTATCAAAGCCGTAGACGGGACATCGCTATCGCCAGACAGCCACGCTGGCAAGGTCGGACTCAGCATTGGCGGCAGAATCAGCGGCGACTTTGGCTACAGCAGATCGGTTAACATAGCATACATAACCAACATATTGGAATGATACTCACCTCTTTTGCTTCCTTAGAGAGCAATTGTTTCCGCGATGATCCGGACATTGTTCTATAATTTCTGTTAGTAAAATTAATCCGTAACATTGGTAACTTTCTGTTGTAAGACGTACCGTTTTGATTTTAGAGCTGGGGGTATGCTTGCCTTGCTGTCTGAAAGGTCAGAAACCGTAGAGGCAACCACAGACCCCGCCGATCTTCCAGCTGGCGAAACAGGTCGATGATGCTGTGTATTTCTAGAAGTAGTGAGAAAAATTGATGATTTTTTCTTGCCGCCGCCCGTCGGTTTGCTATGGTCAGCGGGAGCAGGAGAGGGCTTCTGCGGCGGCGTCTGCCGCGACGGTTTTCCGCCCTGATTTAACGTAGATGAGGTCTTCTTCTTGGTAATGTTGAAAATTGGGTTGACACGCTTCGCCGCAGCCGACGGCGGTGCAGGCCGGGTGTCGGAATAGGCGGGCGAATTCGGACTTGCGCTCGGCTTGCTATATATGCTAGGGGACGGCGAGGCCGAAAAATCGTATCGTTGCGATGAGGAAAAGCCTCGAGACTCAGGAATAGGCGAAATCTCACGCTCAGTATTAGGCAAAAAAGTAACGTACTGGGTGTTCTCCGGGATCTGGTACGGATCACTGGCGAGACGGTTACTGAGCTTGTTTATGCGTACGTCGATGTCGTCCATAGATGCAATCGGGGAAGGGGGGCTCTAGCAAAATCGAAATCGCGCAGTATTATGAGAAGCTTTCGAAGCAAGAGATGCAGTATGAAATCAGATAGAGGCCGAAGCGGCGAAGGAGTAGGTCAGGTCTAACGGGAGCTGGTCGCTGGTAATGATGCAGATGGGGTTGTTGGCTGGAAGGAAAAAGGAAGGAAAATGGCAGCGCCAGAAAAAAAACGAAAAAATAAGCCACTTCCCACACGTTCTCGACTGCCCGATCACAACGACGAGAACAACAACGACACCAGCTACTTCCATGTCCTCCATTACGTACTTTCACGGCGATCTTTTTAGTGCTCCTGAGGGTGCCATACTTGCGCATTCGTGCAACTGTATCGGGTCCTGGGGTGGCGGCATCGCGCTGCAGTTCAAAAAGCGCTTCCCGCGCGCGCACAAAGCCTACGTTGACCATTGTAAAGCTCATGCTGCCGCTCCCGAGGCGCTGCTGGGAACCTGCTTGTTACTGGAAGACACCGCTGAAAATAGTGGTGCTGTGTTTCGCATTGCATGTCTATTCACTTCTGTGGGTAACTCGTCATCCCTCGCGCGCATCAAGCGTTCGCCCCAAGACGTCATCATTCGTGCAACGCAGGAAAGCATGACGGATCTTGGTCGCCAGGTTGATAAGGGAGTCACAATAAGCATGCCGCAGATCAATGCGGGACTCTTTTGTGTTCCTTGGGAAGAGACTGAAGCTGTTCTCCGAGGGTTTCCAGGGCCGTTCCACGTATATGTGTTTCCGTAGCCCAGCTGCAATTTACTACAGCTCCCTGATGAAAATAAGGCTGGTATTTTCAAAAACAACTTAGAAGCAGTAGCCATCAAGAATCATCTATCAAGGATCTTCATCACTAATATTTACAAAGATGATATATAAAGAAGTTTCTATTAAAAAGTAAACCTATCAAGAGGTGCATATAAAGAAGTGTCAACAGAGCCTGCAAAAAAAATAAAAAATAAAAAAAATTCCGTGTTACCAAAGCGTACAAACAGCCTCCCAATGCTTGATTAATGAATAAATAAGTAAATAAATAAATAAAACGTCTGTATGCTTAGTATGCGCAGTCAATGAAGCTCTGACTCGCAGTAAATGAAAATCCTTGAAACGGATGGGAGCCGTCCTCCTTGCCGCCTTTGCCATCAATTGGAATAGGCTGAGACTCATATCCATCGTCAACTACCATGTCAGTAAACTCGGTGGAAAAGTTCTCTGCCAGCTCTGGATCTGTGATCAATGGCTGGATGGGTGGCACTATGCTTGGATCACGCACTTCCAGCTTACGCCAATCGAGTTTGCGAAAGAAGCGGTGCGGTTTGATGGACTTTTCAAAGTCATCTGAACCCAACCGGCGCCGTGGTTCCTTGCGCAGCAAACGCGTCAAAATGTCCTGCGCGTCGGCTGATAGAAAAAACGGAAAGTCTGGGCGTTTGGCCTTTTGGATCTTTCTCAAGATCATCGTATGGTTGTTTCCCGGGAACGGCGGCGAACCCGTGAGAAGATTATAGCACACAGCACCTAGGGACCACCAGTCGACAGCGTAGTCGTAAGGATCGCCTTTGAGGATCTCAGGCGCCATGAATTCGGGGGTACCCAAAAATGTGCGGCAGCGGTCAGAGTCGTCGGTAGAGACTTTACTGAGACCGAAATCAGTGAGCACAAGATGTCCATCGGCATCAAGCAAACAGTTCTCAGGTTTCAGATCACGATACACAACGCCCACGTTACGGTGAAGATGGTTAAGTGCAAGAATGATTTCAGCAGCGTAGAACGAAACTGTATCCTCGGAAAGCATAGCTTGGTTATTAAGGTGGTGGAAAAGCTCCCCGCCTTGCGCATACTCAAGAATTAGGTATAGTTTGCTTTGATCTTGAAGCGCATAGAAGAGTTTGACAATGTATGGGTGTCGGACTGACTCAAGAATCTCCTTCTCGGTTTTGGTCATCTGAATCTTTTTCTCCTCAACAATCATAGATGCCTTCTTAAGTTGCTTTTGTGCGTACAAGCGACCGGACGACCGTTCGCGCACGAGCAACACCTTGCCGTACGTTCCCTGACCAAGCACTTTAAGAGGCTCAAAATCGTCAGGTACTATCTTGCGACGCAGCTGAGAGTTTTCAACCATGGTGGACTCCTGAGCATAACTAGACACAAATGGCTCCGCAATATCAACCTCAAAAGACTTTCCAAGGCGATTTGTAAGCGAGCCAGCTGAGCCCACGAGGAGAGAGCCCGTGGAACCTGTTCGCCGATGCTGGGTTTTGGAAATAGATATTGGCTTAGACGCTGGGTACTGATAGAGGTCACCAACGATATCGTCACGCTCGGAAGACTCAAGAGCGACCTCACCCGGGCGCCCCAGCGAAAGCTTGGAGACATCGCTGGCGAGCACGTCTTCGTCAAATTCAAAAATGTCTGCCATGGGGAATTTGGTGTGGAATTAAAAGAAGGGTGGTGGCCACAGAACAATCAGAAAGCGGCGAAAGAAGAAAACTGGCAGTTAGCGGACAGTCAAGGTAAGTGAGTTTGTAGGGCAAAGTCTTGGACGGACCATCTGGCGGGGGGGTTGGTAGGCTTTATATTAACAATCAAAAAGGGCAAAAGAAGAAGTCGTGAAACCAGCTCAAACGAGCGCAAAAATGTGGTCTCGCGGTGTCGATTTCTGGCGTTTCAAGCGTCATTTGCCGACAAATAGCGCCCTAGCCCTATATGGCTTTCGCAGTTGCACAGCAAGACCGGCCCGACAAAGGACGGGCCCACGCCCCCCAACGTGCAGGAACAAGGGGCCATGCGGCCATGCTCAACATGCTCAGATAGGCAGCAATGGCGCATGGGTGACATCAATGCGCACCCCCCAGCACGTCTCGTCGAGATACAGGAGCTCAAACTGAGATTTGCCGTTTGGAATTAAGGCTCATACATCAAATAACGCAGCCTTAGCGCAGGGTAGAAACTGCCAATGATTTTGAAGGTGGAAAAGAGCAACTGTGTTTAGATCAGTGGTGCTCAAGACAAAACTACGCTGATTATGCGGCGAATTACAAGTTCCGCAATAAGTCTCTGCATGGCGGTGCTTACACCGGTCCCAAACCATCATAATTGAGCAGACAAAGACATAGAACTATTTTTGTAATGTCTTTGGACAGTACGTTTTCCTGGGCTGAGTCCAACTCGTTTGAAGGATACATGATCTCGCTGGGTGCGTTGCGCGTGCGCCAGGACTGAGCGCCCGACTACATCTCGCATCGTCATCATGCCTGCTATGAAAATTTCACTCCCTCGGACCTGTAAAATTTTTATTTTATTTTTTTTCAATTGCTCAGAGCCCGATGTTTGCGTAGTCTGGACGAGGCTTGCTTGCTAGTGTTTTTCTTTATTTGCGCGCCCACCATTTTCATCTCTAAAATCTTTCTGCTCTTTAGAACCTTCTTCCTCTCTACCAAGTTCCGCCACAACCAAACCCTCGGCACCAGCATCATCATCAATTCGCACCCCCAACTTATATATATTTCATGATCCCACCACCAGTCGACCCCAACAAGCGGTATCCCAACCCAAGCTTTGGCCTTGACATCTGGGGGCCGCTGATACCCGCGAACGATTGCCGGACTTGTCTATACACCCTCTCCGGCCTCCAACTCCTTGGTGGCCTTTATTTTTTCTGGCTGCCCCAGCGAATCCCGCGTGACACACCTCATGTGTGGCGTGCTCGTGCACTCAAGCTCACTGGAATGATGACCGGTTTTTACCTCATGTTCCTGTCCGGTCTCGAGCTTGTGCGATTACAGCTACCATATGACCCATGGCAAGTCGATGCAGCCGCTGCCCGCGCCAAAGCTGAAAAACAAGGAGAGAAAGTTTCATGGTGGTTTGGACCTCGAGGATATCGCCCCGTGGAGTACAGCACCTGGAAAGAGCGCGTCGACGGGCAATTTGAAAAGGGTGAAGAATTTCATAAGCTACGCCAACAGCGCGAGCGCCGTCTTGACATTGCGCGGACGGGGTATACAGAGATTCGCGAGCGCAATCGTGAGGTATCTCGTGCAATTATTGAGCAGGGCCTGACCGGCGCTTTTTTCAAGGATACGCCGGCGGCCACTGAGAATGAAAAACAAAAGCATGCTGTTTTTGAAGAGAACACGCCAATCGACGACAAGCTCGAGCGGACAAAGGAATGGTCGAGTGAAGGTAAACATGAAAACAAAGGCGATGACCATGACGAAGAAGAGAGGCCGCTGGAATGGGAGGACATCTCGCCATGGGACGACCTAAAGGAGGAGACGGATGTACAGATTCGACTGATCCCACATTCAGTCAATTCTGCAGCACCGGATGCCATTAATGTTGAGACAAAGGAGGCCGCAGCGTCCGGTGACTTAGACATCCCATCGGCGTTTATATCTATAGAGGAAGATGATAAGAAGGAGGAATTCTAGTCGCCGCCCCCATGTAAATAACGCTTATATATCAATAGAGATCAGCGGGTTTGATGAAACCAGGGCGTCATGTGCCGTGCATATTTTTTTTTTTGGTCGGATATGCGGTGCGCAGCGCCGATTCTGTTCGTAGGTCTGGCCTGGGGACACGCCGTCCGCTGTTGTGGTAGGTTTTAAATTTCGTGCTTTTCCACCAGCCTTTTTCTCTCCCCCCATCACGCAACCATGACAAAATTAACCAGGACCTCGACTCCATTCTCACTTCTGGCGCTGCTGCTTGCGCTATTTGTCTCTGCTGTAGCTGCGATTTATGAGGATGATGCCGGCGTGCTTGACTGGCACCGTACACAGATCGGGCTCACCAGCGCTGTCTACACACCGGCGGCGTCTGGCGCAAGCGATTACGTGGGCCTATACACTGAATCAGACATTTTTGCGGTACTGCATACTGCAAATGGCTCAATAGCCTGGCGCCGGTCATTTGCTGATGGCGGTGTTAAGGCACACTGTGCGTTGTCTCTGCCTGGTACTACCGAATTCCTTATCGCCATCACTAGACCCGCAGGCAACTCTATTCTGTATCGTACCGCATGGGCAGATGGCAGCCTTGACTGGGAACTATCTACGATGGGCCAGATTACTGCTTTAGGCTCTAATGGCGAGATCTTGCTTGTCAGCGAAGCCTCTGGCGACATCCACGTTGTCGGAGCATCCGGGATCAAACAATTCACGGTCAGTAGCAATAACGCTACTGTCGTGGCAATTGAGGACGGTGTAGTATTTGCTGAGAAGGACAACACCGTGACACTCTCAACTGTTGATATTGATAGTCAAAGCTTGGTTGAGATTGCCAGATTTGAGGGTAGCTTTGTCTCCGTTGAAAGCGACATTCTTGTTCTGCGCAATGACGATTCTCTTGTCGTTGTCAAGCTCGACCAGGACTCACAGGCTATTGACAGCATCACCGAGTCTGATGCCGAGTCGGTTGCTGTTAGCGAGAAAGTAGTTGTTTTGAAGTCTGCTTCTGGTGCTGTTACTGTTTATGACCGCGAAAGCTTGGGCGAGCTGAATTATTTGGAAGCTTCGGCCGCAACTATTGCCCCTGGCACTGAATCCGAAACATTTGCTGTCCTTACTGCTGAAAATGAGCTCAATGTCATTAATGGAGCCACTAATGCTATTATTTCCACTTCAAAGCTTTCAGTTTCTTCTCCAGTCCTAATAATCTTCGCTGTAGGCAACGACTATCTTGTTCAATATTCCAATGGAATTCTTCAGCTGGTCTCCGAATCCAACACTATCTGGGAGCGCGACGAGAGTATTGCAGCGAGCCCAATTGCCGGCTTGTTTGTACAGCTTCCTGAGACTGCTGCGCTTGACACTGTTGCTGGCATCCGCGAAGAAATTCTTCTTGACGACGCATCAGATTCCAACGCCAATATTCTACTTGCATACGTAAAGCGTGTAACTCGCCATTTACACGATCTTCAGACTTTTCCACGCTATGTGATCCGTATGCTGCAGTCTTCATTTATGTTTGTTGATGAGGTCGAACTTGAACGGGCGAATATGTTTGGTCTTCATCAGTACTTTGTTGTTGTCAGTGGCCGCACCGGCCGTGTTGTTGCTCTCGACACATTTTTGAAGGGCGAGACCGTATGGGCCATTGATGGCGTGAATGTTGGCTCCAACAATGGTAAAGACACGACTGTTAATCTAGTTGAAACCGATGTTTACATTGTTACCAAGACCGGTGCTGTGACGGTGATTAATGCCCTTAATGGCGAAATTACCAAAACCGAACAGATCCTGAGTACTGATCAGGTTGTCTTGAAGGTTGTAGAGCTGCCCTCTGGTCTCTACGCATGGACAACTTCTGACGAACTTGTTACCATTCACGAAACTGCTCCTCCTACCGAAATTTACTACACCAATCGTGTCAATGAAGACAGTGTTTGGGGCTACACGATTTCTGCTGGGGCCGAAGGAAGCCTTGTTTTGACTAAGACCTGGTCATTTAATCTTGATCATGGCTACGCGGTGGCAACAACAGCTACGCGTCCCAAGCTTGATAAGACCATCAATATCGGACAGGTGCTTGAGGATAGAAGTGTCTTGTACAAGTACCTCCACGCTAATCTATTGTCAATTGCGGCTATTAGCAGCGAGGATCGCCGGCTTCAGGTGTTTTTACTTGACACCGTAACGGGCCGGGTTTTGCACGCAAAGGAGCACAACGAGGTTGATCCTGCGCGTGACATTGCTCTTGTCCAGGGCGAACATTGGCTTGTTTACACGTACACTGCCACCGTTCCAACCCTGGGTGAGCAGCTTACCATTTGGGATCTTTACGAGTCTGGAAAACCTAACCAACGTGCATACGATAACGGTGAGGAATACTCTTCGTTTAGTGGACTGCTTCCCGAGCCCTATGTTCTTGAAAAGTCATTTTTAACCGGCATCTCTGGCACTGCCAAGCTTGGCTTGACGGTCACAAAGCACGGCATCACCGTGCGTGATGTCCTGCTCTTGACGCGCTCAAATCAGGTTCTCAGCTACGCAAAGCCACAGCTGTTGAGCCCCATAACAAAAAGCCCCACAGACAAGAGCCAAAACACCTCAATGGTGTCGCCCTATAGCTTTTTTGATCACGCCACAACATTGCTTTCGCAGTCACGCAAATCAACCGTGCTGACCTACAATTTGCCACTGGAGCTCGCCGGCAACACGAGTCTGCTTGTCTCCGCCCCTACGGCCCTGGAGTCGACAACGCTCGTGGCAGTGGCCGGCATCGATGTTTATGTTGTTCGCGTAACGCCATCCAAGCCATTTGACGTGCTCAACACCATTGCCTTTTCAAAGCAGCAGCTTATTTACACGGTTGCTGCCATGCTTGTAGTTGTTGGTTACCTGCGCCCACAGGTTGGCAAGAAACGGGCCAACGCCAAGTGGGGTGTAGAATAGACGTGGCGGCCTATGTGTGCTGCTATGGCTGCCTATGGGGATAATAAATAATTTATACATTGGCAACGGTTTGAATACTTGTAACGAATACCACTTGTAATGCGAATAGAAACAAAAAAATCATTATCATTAAACTACTTAGAATAATTTATTAAGAAACTCAAACTCCGAAATTAACGGTGCGTACCAGCACCAGATACAAGCCAATACAGCTTTGGCTTTTTGTTGTTGTTGTTGTTGTTGTTTTTTTTTTTTTAATTTTTTTAGAGAAGCTGGAAGACGAGGGCAGCAAGGGCACCAGCAGCGCTGTACTCCATAGCACCAGCGCCGTTAGACGAAGAGGCGGAGTCAGCAGTAGTAGTAGCGCTGGCAGCAGTGTTAGAAGCGACGCGCTCAGTTCCAGTAGCAGTCTCGCTAATGGCCACCGAGGTAGACACTGAAGCTCCCTTGCACTGGTAAGAGTCACCTCTGATAACGCTGTCCTGTTGAGCCTCATTCCACGAGGAACAGTTAAATTCCTCAGAGTCAGATTCAATGGAAACACCACCACGGACAACCGACAACTCAGGAAGGGTAGCATTGTCAAAGCTGCCAGTAAACTCAATGGCACCACCAATACTAGAGAGGACAGGGAAGCCTAGAATAGAGGGCAACTCGGTGTTGTTAACAACCAAGAAAGCACCACCAATGGATTCAAGCTTGGGGAAAGTAGCGTTGATAAGCTGCGAGTTTGAAACAATTGCAAGTGAGCCGCCAACATCCTTAAGCTTGGGCAATGAAATGCTCTCAATGGTGTTGTTGGTAAAAGAGAGAGTTGAATTGATCTTGGTAACGTTAGGCAACGAAACTGAGTTGATATCACGGAGGGTAATGTTGTTGGCCCAAACAAGGAAAGGAAAGTTAACTTCAACATTGTTACCGGTGGAGGAAAAATCAAGAATGTTGCTGACAGACTCAAGGTTGAAGTTAAGTGTGGTCAGGAAGCGGTTGTTGTTAATGTTAAGAGTATCAACAGTGCGAAGGTCTAATCCATCAAGCGATCTAATGGTCGTATCAGAAATAATAAGTGATTTGGCTTTTGTAATGCCGTCCTCTAGCGAGACGCCATTAAGCGCATTAAGAGTGACGAGACTGATATCGCCGACCTCAGCAAGACGCGGCAGCGTGACAGTGTTGAGCGAGCGCAAAATTTCAAGTGACAAAGACTCGGAAATGTTACGTAGGTTTGGGGCCGAAAGTGTCTGAAGAGACGACACGTTGCGAGCAACGAGCGAGCCAGAAATGCTCGTTACACCTCTAATGTTGGCGGATTCAATAGGCGAAGCAAGAATAATGTCACCCTCGAAATTGGTACACGATGCAATGGTGTCAAGATCAGCCTGAGACGAGGCAGTGAGGGTATCACGGCAGACATTAGATGAAGACTGGGCAGCCGTGAGAGAGGCCAAAGCGAGGGGAAGAACGAGTGGATTGAAATGCATTCTGCAAGATACTTATGAGCAACAAGTGATATACTACGAGAAATGCAGGGAAAGAAATGAAAAATAGAATTAAAAGTTCATAAAAAAAAGCAATCCTCCGGTCCTTATATATAGTTTTTTTTTTTTTTTTGGGGTCGGCGCAACAGAGGGCGGGTAGTGGTGTGAAACTCTTGCATGACGGCTTTTTTGTTTGTTTGTTTTTTTGTTTGTTTGGATGGTTGGTGATCGCAGACGACGTAAGTGTAATTGGGAATTCAAAGGGCTGGGCAGGCCAGCCAACTGTAATTAACCAACAAAAACGACAACTAACCACGGTTAGTTTAAGCATAAGGTTTGATATAGAAAGGGTTAAAAGGTTTATGGTTAGTAAAATAAGGTTTAGAAAAATAGGGTTTGGCTAACATAATAACATAATTATCTTCTAATGTGTACATAATCATGAATAATGATTATCACATATAATACATGTGACTTGGGCATTAGATATTTTGTTAATGAGGGTTTAAGGCTTTTGTCACTGCAACATCTCCTAAATAGGAAAAATGTAAACACCCGCAGCACTTTTCTTTTTCCAACGGGCTCCATCTGCAGTAGCGACAAGCGTACACACTCACAGTGTAGACACAAATTTGCAACCTCCTTTTCCTTTGGTTTTTTTTTTTTTTTTTTTTTTTTTTTTTTTTTTTTTTTTCTTTCTTCTTTTGCTCGCCATCGCCATCTCATGTCATGTCCGAACATTTCATCTCCTCGGCGTCGTCATCGTCCTCTACAGCCTCGTCGGCGGTGTCTGCCTTCACTGTCTCCACAGCTTCGTCGCCCGACTCGTCACTGAGCAGGTCTCCGGCCATAACCCAGCTGCTTTCGCTTTTTAATGACCCCAACGGTGCAGCTCCAGTAGAGCCGACTGGCCGCTTACAGCCAGCATTTACCAGTGTGCAGAAACAGCAGCAGCATCAGACCGACTATACATACACTGAAACGCTCACGAGCACGAGTGCATCAAACTCCACTTCCACCACTAGCATTCCAGATCACTCCAACCAAAACCTCAAGCGTAAGAGCACGCGCAACCTCAGAAAGGAAACTAAGCGTCCATTCAAGTCTAATACTATCAGCCACGGCAGTTCCTTGGACTTGCTCAACAACGAGGAGCTCACTACGTTTCCACAAGTATACAACCGCATTACCAGTACGTTTAAGACCAACAATACTGGGTCCGCCCACTCCGCCACGTCTTCAAATGATATTGTTTTTATTGAAGACTACTTTGAGTCCTGTACGGATCTTCCAAAGTTGGCCTCGTCGCAGGAGTCCATGCACTCGCTTTCGCCCTTCTCCACCATGAAACGCAAGTCTTGCGCGTCACCCGTCAAATTCTGTCTTCATTGCAAAAAGCCACTGCAAGAGTTTGCCAATACAGACTTTACCGAGTTTGTCTGCAAGAACTGCGCAAAAGTCCAGCAGCAGAACCCTTATAACTACTCGACGTCGACACTGCCAATACTCAAGTCGCAGCGGGGTGATCTGAGTGGCCTTGGCCGGGCCAACAGTAACAGAAGTGTTCTGACCGTAAACCGGCCTGATGATGACACCTGGTACCATACAGTGCGTAAGCGTTTGCGTTGGCGCTGGCGGATCAAGGGTTTACTGCCGTCGCAGTAGATTTGCTCTTTTGGCTTTTCATTATTATTGCATTATCACTCCTTCTACCTTCATTTTGCACACCATATTTAATCACTAATTATTCATTCATTGTTGTCACGCTCATTGGTTTTTTGCTGTTGTTTATAGTTAATATCACTCGTTATCCTTAATCCACCTGATAGCCTGTCACCTTTTCCAAGAGATGGCAGCGCTTAGTCTTTTTTAGAACCCTGTCATGCTAATGGTTTTTTACTAAAAGTAACAAAGTCATGGGGGGATGCTCTTTTTTCCTTTGTTTGCAAGGAATCGGCATTAGCGAGAAAAAAATAGCTGGTGTCAGCACCCATTGTATAGGGTACTGCATGCTAAACGAGATAGTCCTGATGCCGCCAAATGTTGTTCATGATAAAACAACAACAAAAGACAAGGCATGGATATCAAAATAATACGGCATTGTACATTTTTCGGTCATTATTCTGCTATAATTGGTTGATGTTATTTTTCACCATTGATCCAATAGCCTATTTAGAAAGAAAGAAAGAAAGAAAGAAAAAAAAATAATAATTAAATAGCAATAATGCAAGGCTTGATTACGAATTGGATATAGTCGAGGTTTTAGGGATACTCAGTCTTAAAACAAATCTATTGCTTTTATTCCAAGATTCATGGGCTCAAAAACCCCAGATTTTACTTTAGCGATTCACGCCTTGAAAACAGTAGGATAGTTCTTGCTTAACACGCAGTCAGGGTTGCTTTGGCTATGCACACGATGCCACAACGTCCGGTGGGTTAAAGCTATAGAAACATCCCTATTGTCTCCTTGTTTTGGTCTGTTCCTTTGCAGTAGACCCTTACTCCGGGTGGGCAACAGTTTGGTTGTTGTTTATACCAACAGACGGCTGATTTATCAACAGTTCCTTTTTTTTTTTTTTTTTGATTTGTGTTAACCTGGTTTTTTTTACAAAATTTTTTGGTTGTGGGAATTGAAAACTGGGGAGCCCTT
>Ga0160505_100320_pt1 | contig 30775 bp, 25 predicted proteins | sample DIDeMG_FD_108225 | JGI IMG/M metagenome (GOLD analysis project Ga0160505, IMG submission 108225) | Enriched chicken feces microbial communities from UW Madison campus, WI, USA - DID2874_E49_Stillage MG | ecosystem: Host-associated > Birds > Digestive system > Large intestine > Fecal ... | reverse complement strand
GTATTCGGACAGTTTGGCAGCCATAACGGAGAAGGAGCCTCTTGCTCTGGGAAGCTTAGCTGAACAAAGAGCAATGAATCAGCGAATGCAAGCAGAGAAGAAGAAAGGCGCCACTAAGATCTTAACGCTCTCGTGGTCTATCAGCGTAAGTGATTTGGCTAACCAGAAGAAGAATGAAATTATGAAAAGGGTCAGCAAGGGCGACAAATTCATCATTTTTGTAGGAGAAAAGTCGTCGTTGTACAGCGCAAGAAATAGTTCTGATAAGGAGGATAGTATTTTGAAACAATTGGATACCTCCAGGACAAAATGGGACCGCATGGATGAGGATGAGCTTACGTTGGAAATGAAGAAAAGAGAATTGGTGTTAGAGAGATTGACGGAACTTTTGGAGGAGTCTGGAAGCAAGTACGAAGTTTCAGGAAATTTAGATGCTCGTATGATGTTTAATGTGAGTCCAAAAGCCAAAAGTAATGCTGATGTGGATGAAGCTGAGCTTTCACCAAAGGAATTGAAAAGAGCTAGAAAGTTGGGTAAAGAGAAGGAGAAAACCAGAAATAAAGTTGATGAAGAGGATCTTGATTCGCTTTATCTGTTCAAAATTGAGGAATAGAGAACATGAACTTGTACATAGAAATTTTAAACGGGGAATTGGTCGTTATGTATCAGAATTTAATCATGCCATGCCATTTTTCTGCATGCGTTTGGCTGCTTCTCTCTCGGCATTGAGTTTCTCAAGTTCTCTTTCGGTCACCAAATGGTGTACATGGTTCAGCGCCTTAACGAAGGTGCCGATAGTATGAACTGCAACACTGTCAGCGGGCACCCCAAGATTTTCTGTAGTCTGCGGCCACTCTTTCACTGAAGAAGATGGCGCATCCTCGGATACTTGTGCTTCTTTCTCTGATGAGCTGACAGCAGTTGACTGACTTTGATCCGAATTCGCAGGGACTACTTTGTTAGACTCTTGCAGGGGCGATTTCAGAACAGAACCATCAACATTTCTTTGTGAAGGAGAATCAACGCTTTCATGAGAGGACTCAACATTTTGTACAGCACTGGCCTCTTCCCTAGCAGCTGATTCTTTATTTGCCTCTTGGGTGGCTGGCTCTGATCTTGCTTCCGCAATGGCAGTTGCAGAGGGAATCTCTGACTCTTCAATGTAATGGCAAACCTCGATCGACTGGAAGAACGGATCATTCACCACATCTTCAATAAAATACCGCTTTGAGGTATCAATCTGAAGCATAGCTCTAATAAGGGGGCGAGACCTACTTGGCAACAATCGAAGTAAGCGATCAGGGCCGTACTTGGGTGGTGCGTCTCTAGTGTTGAGGTCGCCCATGGCATTGGTTACCTTTTCTTGGTCACTAACAGGCTCATCAAGGTTGTTCAAACCTGCAAAAGCACGGTAAGAAGGATCAGCAGTGCGTGGGACTTTCCACGGAAATCTCTTGAGAAGCATGCAACAGAAAATGATTGCAATGGACCACACATCTGCCAATCTCGCATCATAACCTCCGGACAGATTACCTTCAAAAACCTCTGGTGACAAGTAAGGATCAGAACCCACAATTCCTTTGGCAAGAACAAGACGATGTTCGTCGTCAAGAAGGATTTGCTCACTATGTGGCTTAGTGTTGTCAATGTGTTTCTTGAACTGGAAAGCTGATCCAAAGTCAATAAGTTTCAAAACACCATTTGCATCGACAACACAGTTGTCCAACTTCAAATCTCTGTGAGCAACACCGGCCTGGTGCAAGTGGTATACTCCATTGATTATCTGCTTTGTGAAGCAGTAAATCTCCTCTTTAGTCATCAAGCCGGACATCACTACGTTGAAAAAGTCATAAGGACAGTACTCCATAACAATGTAGAATTCTGGACCATCAAAAGCACCAGTACGGTCTTGGATCAATTCTATAGTGTGAATCAAGTTCTGGTGCAGCAAATGGTCACCGATAAGAAACTCGTTCTTTACCTTAGTAATGTAATCGTGCTCAGCTTCACCCTTAAGCTTTGCTCTGAACTTTTTAACGGCATAAATCTTTTTTGTGTTGGTCTTGTCGTTCACCAAGTTGACCGATCCACTGGCTCCGGATCCTATAAGTCTACCCAAGTCGTATTTCGTTGCCAAATTGGAAGTTTTCGACAACGGGAGAACCGGCACAGGAGTGGTAGCCGAGTTAGACACCATTCCTGTCGGATTGAGAGCTTTGAAGAACCGCTTCAACAGATGACCACTGCTGCTACTTCTAATACCGCGACGTTTCTCCTTCTTTTCTTTCTTTTTCAGTTTAGTCTTCTTCTCGTCTTGCTGCGAGACCAGAGGCAGCAGATGCACGGAATCATACGTTCTGACGCTCTCTGATGGCGCAATTGACAGCAAAGTGGTGTCATTGTTAGAATTGATTGAGCTGTTGCTGGAGGATGTTATCGAAGACTTCGAGTTTCGTTTTCTTAAAAAAAAGCGGTGTGAACCCACCGTTTGCTGCTCCGACGGACTGCTATGCGAATTCGAAAGAGAAGGCGAGCCACTCCGCAAAAGATTTTTCAAAGAGCGATGTTTTCTTTCTCCACTCATGTTGGCTGGCGGTAAATTGTCGATAATTCTTGGAAATGGGAAGTTACTGGACGCGGATCAAGCAATTGGAACGCTCGGATGCAAAAGTTATCAATAATCTCGTCAATAATACCCGGATAAGGTTTTTTGACAGACGATGGAGGTTTGTACAAATGCGTTGAGTTGGACTCAGGACTTTAGAATCACTATTCCGTGGACGGATGAAGTCAGGCACAAAATTGGACAGGTACCTAGAGGTACGGGTGTATAATACAGGCAGCGACTGACACAAACAGAAAAGCACTATCAACAATGCTTACTAGAAGGTTGGCTCTGAAAATTGTACTTTGAGAGTAGTCGGAAAGTTAGCAAAGTAGCGGACCGGATCATCTAAAAGGCGGCCTGCACAGCGGCGGAAGAGTCAGGAGTCCATGGAAAAGCCCCGGGAAAAGTGGCGGGGTAGTTGTAGAAGGTGGGAAGGTGCGGGGAATATCCATATGTTTTACAGCCAATTTTGTCTAACTTTTGGAGAAATTTAAATAAGCTTGGAATTGGTTTTATATTTATAATGTGTGGAAATGACCGGTTCTGTAAATATGTGTTTATCTGCAGGATGCCACTGAGAGAAAGTGGTTCCATGCATTGTTAATAAATTGTATGTAGGGAATCACGGGGGAAGCATTTGACATTTCCGTGGTAGGAACTTGTTTGACAATTCCCCGGGTAAACATTCTTTACATATTAGTCTAATTTGACAAAATGAAATACTGTTCAATAACTTCCCTACATCGATATTTGTGGCAACATTTACCTTCTCATCTCAAATCTTTCTCTTCATTTCTCTTCTCAATCTTTCTATTCTTATCTCTTTCTCTTCTGATCTCTTTACTCATTGGCCCTTCAAATCTCACATAATCCTCTTAATTAAAAATTTATGAGACGCTGAGTCTCCTCGCTTCCTGTGTTGGACCGCTTGTTGGAACGAGACCCGTAACTGCCATACTCAACATCAGAATTTTCGTCCTCGGTAAAGTCCTCAATAATAGTCTTGTGGACTCCTTGCACATTGACAACCGACTCCACAATACCACCAGTACGGTACGACCTGGACTCCAGAAATTCAGTGATGGAAATCGGATCTGAATGGGACAACAGTGTACGGCGACCACTCTGCTTTATTGTGTATCCATGACCGTCGCTGTTGCTGCCGTTTCCATTTCCATTGATCTCGGTAACATCGGTTTCCACCCCTCTGGAAGAATCACTGTGCGGCAGTTTACTATGGCTATGGGCTCCATTCAGGTTGTCGTCCGAGAGCATTTGTCTCCCCTCCTCCAAGGCGGCGTCCTCAGTAGGATAGACTCCTTCCTCGGTTCCAACTTGAGGAATCGATCCCCCACGGTCAGCACTTGTAGAAAGGTGTGCCCGTGCAGCAATGTCTGCGGGAGTTGGTCTCTTGATGGTAACAAATGACTTTGACGTTTCCAATGGGTTGGCAGCAGGGTTCAAAGGTGCAAGGAACGGCAGTCCCATGCCCTTGGTTCTATTTGGAGACGAATCGTGATGTGCTGGCTTTATAAGTGGCTTCTGACCGATAATCACAGCACCTCCAGAAGGAGCACTAGTGCCTCCAGTGGGTGCAGAACTGTCGATGGAGTTTCTCTTGGAATTATTGGCCGATTGTTGATAGAGATTATGCAAGTACGCGGTCAAGTTGCGCTTCAGAAGGGGACCCGGGTGTTTTCTCTTGATATTGTTGTTGATATCGATGTAGACATCCGACTCGTCCACGATCTCTTCACCAATCAATTCTTCGATGACATCTTCCAAAGTAAGAACACCCAATGCTCCAGTAGGCTCGCCAGGAGTTTCACTCACCACAATCATATGGGACTTACCCTCCTGAAAGTAGTTCAAGATGTTTAAACACGAGGTATCTGCGGAAGTTTCTGGTAAAGTAGCCAATGGGAACAGTGCGACAGGCAATGCGTCTTCAGGGTCGTAACTAATCAACACACGTACGAGAAGCATACCAATAAAATTAAGGGGCTCGTTTGGCAAATGAATGGGGATACGAGAAAAGCCTGCGTTAAAGATCTCTTCCACGGTTTTCTCGTCCAATATCAGATCAGACGACATTGTGTAAACTCTATCCATTGGTGTCATGATATGGGAAACGGACTTCTCCTTCAAGTCCAAAACGGCAGAAATAATGGTGACCTCGTCTTGATTCAATCTCTCCACACCCATGGTCTTGTGCAAAGTGACCAAGGTCTTCAATCCAGACTTCTTGTATACGGTACCATGGTCCTCACCCAAAATATGGTCCAAGAGCATGGCACATGGGTAAGCCACCGGGTACATGATGTACATCAAAACCAACACGAAAGGAGCGAAAATGGCACCGACTTGCAAGCCATATCTCACGCAGATGGACTGGGGAATGATTTCTCCGAAAATCACAATGGACGCCGTAGAAGTCACCACAGCTGGCCATCCACCTCCTAAACAACGATCAAGAACAATGGGCAACGTCTCATTGGTTATGACATTGGAGAGCAAAAGTGTGACAAGCACCCAGTGCTTACCACGACCAATAAGTCTCAAGACCTTACGAGCGTACTTTCTCTCCTGAGGCTCGCCTGAATGAGCGATAACCTTCAAGTAAACCTCATCCTGGCCCATAAGACCCAAGGTAAGACCGGCGAAAACACCACCGGCAAGCACAAGAAACGCAGACGTGAATAAATTGATGTAGAATTCCTCGGTAGTCATATGTTCAGGTTTCTTCGAGGAATGGACGGACCCGACAGGCATGGCATGCACCAAGCGGGTAATTTGTGAGAACACAAACACGAGTTTAGAGGCAGCAGTTCCTCCGGTTAAAGATAGGGCATGATGACTTCGAGACGGTTTTTTGGACATAAGCAGATTGGCAAATAGAAGCTTGCAAGGGGAAGGTTAGTGCAATTGGGTAGGGGAAAGCAGTGCACGTGGCTAAGACAAGTAATCGATAAAGTTTCGAAGGGAGGTTGTGGCGAGCAGTCCGTGGGTTGCTGTAGTGGTATAGGGACGCTTAGCAAGTGATGATTGTTGAAATGAAATCCACGACCTTCGAGCCCCATATAGGTCACGAGGACACCCGTACATCCCAACCGACCAGAAAAAATGGCAATTTCTTAAGTTGCGGTTAAGGGGAAGTGAAACTGTGGAGGAAATAAATTTGGATCAGAGGATGAAGAAAATGTTAGAATTTTGAAAGTTTTATTTCATTTAGAGTAATTTATGATTTCTTGTTTTTGCTTTTGTTTCTTATTTATAATTGTCTTGTTTTTCTCAAATTTCTGAATATTCTTGATCAGTTTAATTGCCTGGGCCATGTGTACTACGCAAAACGTGCCAGTCTGCAGAGGATGGACACAGGACGATTTTGGGCCATGTAGTATAAACACGACTTGGTCGATCGAACTGTGTAGTAGGAAGATTAGGGGGCTGCAGTTGCGGGAATAATGGTCACTGGGCCGGATATATTACCGATGGCGTGAATAGTTTGTTTGGAATAGTCATGAGGTGTTGATGTGAGATTCACCTGGCGATGTTTCGCGGTTTTCTCGGAGGCTTAGCATGTAAAGGTTTATCTGGGGAAATCTAAAGGTAGTGAAAGAATGTAGATGTAGACAGATTGGAGTGAAAGAAGAATATACTACAAGGATTTTTAATTTTTAAGGTTTTTGATTTTTGATTTTTTTCTTTTTTTAACTAGGATATTTTGTTGCTGTTTGTTGGTTTTTTCGTTGGTGTTAGCTGTTTGAAGTGTGAAGGTTGAAAGGGACACTTTTTGCAACCAAAATGCGTGGACCCAGATCCTAAGGACGACGTCTAAGATATCTAAGATACTTCACCAGAATGAAACTCAGGCGTCTTTCTTGATGTGATATTTGACGTGATGGGGAATCTTGACAGATTTTGTAGACACTTCTTTATAGCAATTATGAAGAGACGATAAACATTATGAAATCCTTCTCAGTCAATCACCAGATGGTTCTGGAGTCATTATCCAAGTGATTAAATATAAACGTGACAAAATGTGGTACCTTGAACTCAATGGTTATATTCATCATTCAATTCTGTTGTTATTTCCTATCAACCTCTCTTATCAATCTTCCTTTTCGATCTCTGTTACCAATCTCTATCTTCTCTATAACCAATCATTATAAGCAAGTTATTGCATCCATCACTTGATCTTAACAGTCATATATCTGCGAATTACCCTCAAAAAGCCATATAATTTCTCACTTTACATTTGATCTTTTGCTTGAATAATAGAGACCATATAACCACGATGAACGTTTTTTCTGCAAAAACAATACATTACAAGAAGGAGATCACTAGAAACTAAATATTCTCAAATATGTCCCAGCATACAGCTACCCTTGCTGTCTCGCTCATTTCAACATCGTCTATGGGGATTCCAAGTATTTCTGCGGCTCTCTACTCCAACCACACTATCATCTACCGGATTTCATTTTCCGGGCCACCAGAGCCTCCTAGTCTTTTAAATAGTTTAATCCTCCCCTACTAATATTCTCGAACTTTTCTGCTCAAAATTCCTTCAGAATACCCTTTTCCAACTCTTCCTAACTTTCAACTCTTATTTTTCTCCGAGTTCCTCGGCGATACATATGTCCAAATCTCGGAACTCGCAATTTAATCAATTTCGCACGTAACGACTATATATACTCACCAGCACCCGTCGATGATTTACTAAACTATTCCCTATGATTCGTCCTGTTGTTCTCCATACCGATCCTATCCGATTTGCGGCCAAAGACTGGGAAATCTTCGAAAACGAAGTCGATGTGGAAGTCGTCCATCTTGACAAAAGCTACTCACGTGAACAATTCATTGAAGATCTTCATGGTAAGTACTCAAACTGTGTAGCCATCGCTAGAGGTTACTTGGCCATCCGAAGCGTCGGTCGGTTTGACGAAGAATTGGTGCTGCATTTTCCTCCCTCCTTGAAATACATTGCACATCAGGGTGCCGGTTATGACCAGAACGATGTTGCACCTATGACTGCGAAAGGAATCCAGTTGGCACATTGTCCTGGTGTGGTGAACAACTCCACTGCCGACACAAACATCTTTCTCATGTTGCTGGCCATGAGAAATTTTGGTGCTGGCTCTGCAGCATTGAAGAAAGGCTATTGGCCCACCAAAGGAAACAGTGCTGGAGTCCTGGCAGGAATCAACCCAGCCAACAAGGTGTTGGGTATTGTGGGTATGGGAGGAATTGGTTTGGCTGTGAGGGACCGTGCCAGGGTGTTTGGCTTCGAGAAGATAGTGTATTATAATCGTTCGAGAGTTAGTGCTGACAAGGAGCAAGATAGTGAGTACTGCGAATGTTTGGAGAAATTGGTGGAGGTTGCTGATGTCATCTCGCTTAATATTCCGTTGAATTCATCTACTCGCCATATCATCAGCGATCAACTCTTTCAAAGAATGAAGGACGGTGTGGTGATCGTCAATACAGCTAGAGGTGAGGTCATTGACGAAACTGCCTTGATTAAACATTTGAAATCAGGAAAAGTCGGTGCTGCTGGTCTTGACGTGTTCGAAAACGAGCCAAGAATTAACATGGAGTTGCTTGAGTTTGAGAATGTGGTTGCTACACCCCATATGGGTACCAATACAGAACAGACGGTTCATGCGATGGAAGCACAGGTGATCCGCAACATTAGAGCTGGAATTGAGACGGGGCATGTTGAGAACTTGGTCCCTGAACAAACCGGCAAGTTTTAGAGTATATTATAGATTATAATAGAGGATAGAGGCACATTGACCATAAGGGTTTCTTTTAGTACTCACGATTGCAATTGAGAAGATATGGACGCGAAAGTAGTAAAGACGAAAGAAATTTGGAGATTCTATTTAACATCTCTACTCATTGAAATACGGCTGCTCTGATAGTCTTGAGAATGGAAGAAATATTGCAGTTCCAAATATGCCAGGCACAAAGTCCCTTTGTAAACACCTGTACATCATTAAGATTAAACATCCGTACACCTTTTAATAAAAACCTTTACACCGATTAAAATAAACCCTTACCTCCTCATAGTGGAGCCCTTCATTCTATACTTCATGTTCAGACTTTGCTCCTTATTGACCATTTCCTCTATTATGATGTAAGTTATAGTCTTTTCCGGCCCTAGAGCTCATGAATTTTGAATCTTAAACCACTTTTATTTCTCGAACGCTTTCAGTTTCCGGACTTTGAGAAGTCGACGATCGATCACCCATCTCTAATTCTCTAAAAGTTGCTCCATATTTAATTAAAACCAAACAACATCCGAATCCAATCAACAACACAAAGAAAGAGATAGTGTTACTCCAGCCAACTCCAATAGTTTGAATTTGAACCAAGCATGTAGCGGTACCAATCGCACCGGCAAAGAAACGGACGAAATAGTTGGATGCTATGGCGTCTCCACCCAAGTGTGGGAGACAATCAACTGTGTATGCATTAATGCAAGGAAAGCAGAACATTTGTGCTACTCCATTGGCGAAAAGAGTGATAACTGGAAGAGGAATTCCACCCTTTTCTTTTGCTATTGACCATCCATAAATCAAGACACTCAAAGGCAGAACAATTCCAAAAGAGACGTACATTGACCTCAATCTGTCTTCTGGTACTCTTCCTCCACGAATCTTCATGTATTTAACCACATACCTGTCCGCCCACTTCCCTCCGTACAATGACCCCAACAAACTTCCCATGCCCGGGGCCAAATAGAAAAGCCCACTATAGAGAGGAGAAGTCAATTTATAGCGAGGATTGACCACATTTGGAATTGGTGTGGTGAGCGTACACATGTTGTACAACAACGACATACTCATGACACCACAGAGCATCAAGCTGCGATGTTTCAATGAAATAAGCACCTTAAATGGATTGTACAGAACAAACACAAACTTCTTACCTGTTCTCCGTCTGATTTCATCAGCTTGGGAAACTCTGATTGTTTCCTTGAGAAAAATGAAAATTAATAAAACCGTCAAAATCCCAAGTCCTGCCAATACCCAGAATATGACTCTCCAGCTTGCATATGTCACGATAACACCCCCAAGTACTGGCGCAAATGCTGGGCCTAACTGAGCTCCGCAAAGAGTCCATCCCATTGCATTTCCTCTTTCTTGGGGAATGTGAATGCCTCCTATAACCTGGCCAGCCAAGGCAAAGAAGGCACTTCCGAAAACTCCGGTAAACGACCGAAATACAATGAATTGACCGATGTTCTGAGACACTGCAACCAATATAGTGAATAGGGAGAATCCTGCTGAACAAACCAATGCAACAATCCGTCGTCCATAGATATCACCAAGTGGAGTCATCAAACATGGCGTTGCTGCCATTACAACGTAATAGCATGCGTTAGAGATGATGATTACATTATCTGTAGTATGAAATTCACGAGCTATGGTTGACATAGCAGGCAATAGTGCCATAGCCGTGGAAGGTGTTAGAAACACTGCCAATGATAAGGTGAAGACAAAGATGGATTTTCGCTGCGGAGAAAATTTGTCGTAGAAAGGGTCATTTTCTGGTTCTAGTGGACATACTGTGATGTTGACCTCCAAGTTTTTCTCATGCTTCTCTGTCATAGCACGAGTTAGGGAGCGTAGATGTGGTGAAATGAAATGTGGTGAATTGTGGAGAGATGTGGAGATCAAATGGAAATATGGTGCGAATCAAAAGATGCGGTTAGTGTTAAACATAATTGGGTTTAGAAAGAATAAAAAGAGAGCAAATCGAAATCGTTGCAGATTAGAATCGTTTTTGAAAAGTTTGTGGGTGCTCTTATCTTCGTTTGAAGTCATTTTCGGTTTCGAGAGGACAATGTGGACATCCTAATTGGTGGAAGTAATGATTACATCAAAGGGTTGAAAAATGTGGAAAAAAAATTTCTACTTGAAGCAAATGTAATGAAAGAAATTTACTTGTCTATTGACTTTTGAAAGAGGTTGGTAACGCAGTGCTAATAACCAATTCAAGAATAATAAAGGGTGCGTTCATGGAGATCTCAATAACATTCTTAAAAAGACTTTTGAGAGAGGATTCCCTTCAATAGAAAGCAAACATGCTATTAAGACTGCTCCACCTCATTAAGGTCCTCGAATTTTCTCAATCAATTTACAAGGTGTTGTGTGATAATCGATAATCATTGATAATCTGATGGTGCAAGGCATTAGTTCAGGTACGGCTAATACGTTTAAGCTCCTGAAAAATAAAATTACCTTGACCTCAATTGTTTAACTTGCCTAAAACTCTCCACATCTTAGCGAGTACACGGTACGACCTTCAAGAAACTCCAACTTGAGAAACCATGCCAAAACTACCCACATTGAGACAAGAACGATTCCCGGAAGAGCCTTGCTACCTAGCATTCTAGTTACTACCTCCGGTGAACTTTGGCTAATGTCAGTTTGGTCTGGATTGCCCAAATGAACCGCTTTCAATTAAGCGCCGTACATTAAGTCTTCATTAACGATTCGTTTAACCATCAATTTATAGTCACAAGAGGAGTCAGGCGCTCCGTATAGAAGTCGGGCAAAATACAAAGTCAATATTAAATTAGCATCTCCCATTATAGTGAATTACTCTCTGGAATTAATCTAAAGTCATTGGGTTTCCCCATGTTCCATCACCCTGGCTCATCTTCATGAGCACATCATCCAACCCGTCATTGAAGTCCTCGCTGAAAGACTTGTTTGCGACGTTAAATTCCTGTTTGGGCGCTATAGGACCCTCCTCTTCTTCCTCGTCGGATAAGTCTACCATTTCGGGTGTATCCTCCTTTGTCTCCGTGAACTCCGATTCTAATATCTTGTATCTGTCAGCTTCCACTAGCTCGATACGGGTGGTACTTAGTGGCGTCGTCTTCACAAAGAAGTTGAAGATATCGCTGATGTAGAGCTGTTTCAATGCAAATTTTTCGTCGCACAATGGACACTTGTAGAGGGGAGGGGTTCTGCTGTAAATCTCCGAGAAGAATATTTGACCATGCTCTGAGAACAGCGGGTAGATAAGACCTGGAGCTTTGAACAGAAGTGTTCCGTTCGCTATTTGCTGTTGCTGCTTTAAAAAGAGCTGCTCCAACTTCCGAGATTCGTGGCTCTTCATGATAAGACTTTTCTTCAAGCTGTTACGCACGCCATGTGGCAACTTATGGAATAGGCAGAAGTTATCCATGTCAAAACACTCGAAATGTCGACACGTCGTTGCCTTCACTGGCAATTTGATTTTGGTTGCGGAATAAGGATCCTTGAGTGAAAACACAATCTTTCCCACCACCTCCAACTCATCATCAGCTCCAGTATCATAAAATAGATTAAGTTCTCGCTGAATGGTGTTTACGAGGTTCGGAGGAATGTTTCTGTAGCCGGCAGGAGGTGGAGATGTCCGTGCTTTGACTGGTCTCAATAGGTTCGGGAGCAACTTGTCCCAAGCAATTGTTCGTGCCGCAGGCGTCACTGTCGGGGACTCTGCCTGGGTAGGCACTGATGGTGTTGACGCTAGAACATTATTTAGCTCTTCATCCAATGACGAAAGCTCGCTGTTGTCCGAGTCGGAATCAGAATCAACTCTTCCCGGGATTTCTCGCACCTCGAGGATCTCAAGCTCACTCTCTGAGTCTGTGTTTTCCTTATTGGGTTGTGTAGGTAGTTCTGGAGTCGGAATCACAGGTTTGTCGCCATCTAGTGGCCAGAGAGCAAGTGGAGGGCTTTTGGGTCGTAGAGTGTCTCCGAGAGTATTGGTGCTGGGACCTTGTTCTGTATCAGTGTAGTCACTGCTCTCGTCATGGTTCACGACATTCAGCGTCTCCTCGCCATGCTCAGAGCCAGCTGGATGGTGATTTTCGATGCTTTCTGTCCTTTCATGTCCCAGCATTCTATCAGCATATGTTCTGACTATAGGGAGAGACTTCCCCGAGAAGCTGCCATGTATTTCGTTGAGTCTCGCACCTAGTCGAATAGTCACCAAGAACTCCGATAGACTATTGCCCTGCGACCTCAGAAACGACGTATGGTAAGAAACTGCTAATGGATTGCCTTTTCGTGGCCCTTTGACTTGTAGTGTGGTCATGTTCGCATTATGTGAAGCGTGAGTATATTGAATAGATGGGAATAGGATGCTGGATGGGGAATTTGGAGATGCAATAGTGGCGTTGTGGTGGTGGTTAGACTTGAAAGATGTAGATAATGAGTATCTGCACTTGAGAGTAATGTGTAGTATCGAGAGGATCATCACCAAAGTTAGAAGTAAGAATTTGCGTCAAGGCATGGGCCATAATGGACTGAATACGAAAATTGAATTTGAAGTCTATAAATGTGTGAGATTACTTCATGCTTCCACATCTCTATTTTCATAAAAACCTTTTACTTTCAATTGGAGATTCTGTACCTTATGATTGTATGGGTGAATGTTCGCATTTAAGGTTAATTTGGTGGAACTGTTTAAAACCATGATATTTACAATCCCTCTAAAAATTTCAACGCTCAAATTCTGTTCATTACTTGAATAACGTATGCATTCTGTCTTATCTCCTCCTCATCTTCTCCTACGTCTTCGTCCTCCGATCATGGATCCAACCACCATTCCAGTAACTAGCCCAGATGCTGGTCTCCGATGAACAACTGGAACAGCCACAGGAACCTGTTGAACAACAGGAACAGCCTGAACGACAGGAACCTGTTGAACTACAGGAACTGTTTGAACTCCTTGAACCTGCTGAATATGTTGGACAGGAACCTGCTGAGTTTGTTGGACGTGAGACAGAGCCGGCACTTGCTGGGGCACTGAAGTATTGTAGGTTGGAGGTGGACGTGGTGCTGCTGAAGCGGTGGGAATCTCCCATTGAGTCTCTCTTGTCACTCGATTTGCATAATAATATCTCTTGTACTCTTCATCCCAAATGGCCACCCACCCTTCAGGTAAGGCAGGTGGAGGTGGTCGGGAGGGCTTGGGAAGAGAAGCGTCAGTCATAGTGTCAAGAATTAGAATCTTTAGATTTGAATTTCTTGTGAATTGAAGTGTTGACCACCTTCCGGATCCAGGGTATTTAAATGTGTGACAGCCACTGCATGGAGCAAGTGGGCCTATGGGTAACGGCCAGGCTTTTCACTAAGGAAGTAATAGTATATACAGAAGTTCGGCCGCTACATTATCGGCCAAAAGTATATTTTTGACGGGTTATCGGCTACCTTCACAAACATGAAGATGGACAGATCATTGAATGCGCTTTAAATGTCGGTGTCGATCGCAAAGTTCATTCAATACCTTAAAACGTTCACTGGCATCGTAAATGACTCATTGACACATGCAGTGTTTCTTTCATGTCCCATTAGACTTCAATTTTTCTCATCATGTCTCCTTCATCCTGGGAACTGACACAATGGCTTCAAACACCCACAACACCACCAAAACAAGTGCAACGAGATCAAACAAATGCGTGAGGTCCATGTTTGGGATTGAGAGACACACGATTAACAATCCGGCAGGGATTCGCCAGAAAACTCGCCAAAATTGTGAAATGAAGAAGATCCCTGGCTGATCTTCACATTTGTCTAAAAGTCCAATCACGCCGATGCAGATCAAGGCGACACAGATACCCCCAGTGAAGAAAAACGATAATGCACGTAAACTCGGTTCATCCTCTGAAATAAAAATTGTCGAACCAAAAGATCCACTCAATATCTCTGTAGAGTATTTCAGTTCTCGATTCAAGAGATCACCTGCTGCATCAGCTGCTAAAATTATACCTCCAATAATAGGAACATGCATGTAGATCCAGGTAATTGAACGGAAGGCACTATGACGCAAAGGATGGACAGCTTTATCGCATGTCCCTCCATTGTAGTATATCCAGAAAATAGTGTAAGCCGTAACCAACATACAAATTCCTCTTCTGATAGCGATGGTGTATCCAATTCCGAGAGACAGTGACGAGGTCAATTTGAACAAAAATTCGCCGATGGCAATGGTGACAAAAGTTGCAAGACGCTCGACTTCATGCTCAATATTCAATGCTGTGGACATGCTCAAGTTCATGGTCTTCGTTGACCAAGGAAGAAACACGACACAAAAACTTAAATGTTCAAGAAATATGGCCACCACAGCTATCACCACCTTAGCTGTTGTATTGACAAAAATCACAGGAACCCACAAACAGCATGTCACCATCAAGGTTGCAAAATATACTCTCTGCTGGATCCTATGCTCGGGGATGTAGAACGAGTAAAACAAAATTGAAAACGCCAATGATAACCGACATAATATATAAGGCACAATGGTGAAGACAGCTGCAGTTTGAGACTCTAATAGGCCGGAGTGGTTGTTGACTGACAATGTGAGTAGAATCAAAATCCATAAGATGTATGTTTTCTGTGATAAATCCTCATTATAATAGTAATTAGTGAAATCCTTAATGTCTGCCCAAATTGTCCAGTAGGGAATGAAGATCAAGATATACTTGACAAGTGCCTCCCACGAGGCATTTTCTGATGCCTCTCCCGCTAAATTGGCACTTATGCCCACATACATCAAGTCTAACAATATTTCAGTTTTTGCTGAGGTTCTCTCACCTTTGGTGCGAAACAAAACTCCATCTTTAAAGAAATTGAGAGCATGGGGCCTGATGAACCAAACGGCATCTTTCGGTCTCTCGATATAGTGATAATCAATATCTCCGTACCTTCTAACAAACTCGTCTTCCTCTTCTGAGGAGTCGGTCAACTCTTCATGCACCTCCGCAGCGATGGAGCGGATCAAACGTTCTCGTGGTGATGATTCCAGTGAATTGTGACTGTCACCTGTCATTTCTCTCTATTAGCAACTCTTTGAATGTTCAAATTGCGGTTTTTCACAGCTGTATATCTTGAGTTGCCATGGTGAAATGCAGAGGCTTCAAACCAACGGTTCCCCACAAACAAGTTGTCCGTCTCTATTATGAAGAGACAACCTATAACGAAACAAAGTAATAACAGAATGATGGGAATTAAGCTGTATATGTATGTCAAAAATTTGTTTCCAAATTGATATTATCAGCAAGAACTGAAAGGAGGTTTTCCACTTTCCATCACTTTCGGCAATAGAGAATAAAATAAGGTGGTCAAAACACAACATGAATAGCTAAAGCTTAAAACAAATTTCCCTTTCCTATTTAGTTTGATACTACTGTTTACGATCTCCGTTTCCTTCTAGGGACAGAAACAATAGTCTCAAATACCCATAGAACCACCAAAATGAGGGCCATTAGGCCAAACAAGAGTGTGAGATCTAAGTTAGGAATTGAGAGACAGACAATAATCACCGCCACAGGCACTCTCCAGATGATACGCCAGAGCTTTGGCAAAACAAAGATATCTGGCTCATCTTCACACTCGTCTAGAAGTCCAATCACAGCAATGCAGAGCAATGCCACGCAGATTCCACCTGTGAAAAAAAACGACAACGCACGTAAGCTAGGCTCTTCCTCAAAGGTCAATGCAAAAGATTCCACAGATTCACCCACTGTTTCAACAGAGTAAATCAGTTCTCTATTCAAGAGGTCGCCGGCTGCATCAGCTGCCAACACGATGCCCCCGATAAGGGGTACATGCATGTAAATCCATGTAATGGCACGAAAAGCACTATGACGCAAAGGATGCACAGCTTTATCACTGGTACCTCCATTGTAGTAGAGCCAGAATATTGTATAAGCTATAATGAGCATAAAACAGGCTCTTCCAAATGCGGTTGTTAGGCCAACTCCAAGAGACAGCGACGCAGCCACCTTGTACAAGAATTCACCGATGGCAATAGTGACAAATGTAGCAAGACGTTCAACTTCGTGCTCGATGTTCAAGGCTGTGGACATTGTCAATTTCATGATTTTTTTCGTTCGAGGGTGAAACACAATACAGAAACTCAACTGCTCGAGAAATATCGCCACAACAGAGATGGCAATTTTGACCCGTGTGGATACGAATATCACAGGAATCCATACGCAACTCGTCACTATCAAAGTACAGAAATATAACCTCTGTTGGGCCCTGTGTTCTGGAATATAGAATGAGTACACCAAGAGCGAAAAAGCCAATGACAATCGACACAAGATGTAGGGTACAATAGTGAATGCAGCACCACGGCGATCTTCCAAGAGGCCCGAATGACTATTAACCGACAAGGTAAGAAGAATCAAGATCCACAAGATGTAGGATCTTTGTGATAAGTCCTCGTTATAATAGTAATTGGTGAAGTCCTTGATATCTGCCCACACCGTCCAATATGGAATGAAGATCAAAATATATTGTAAAAGGGCTCCCCATGAAGCATTCTCGGAGGCTTCTCCGGCTAAATTGGCGATTATTCCCACGTACATCAAATCGAGGAACAATTCTGTCTTTGCAGAGGTACGTTCGCCTTTTGTTCGAAACAAAACTCCATCCTTGAAGTAATTGAGTGCATGCGGACGAATAAACCACACAGCATCTCTTGGTCTCTTGATGTACTGAAACTCTATAGCGCCGTACTTTCTGATAAACTCATCCTCATCTTCAGAGTCTGTCAATTCTTCGTTCACCTCAGTGGCGACTGACTCGACCAAATAGTCACAGTTCTCTTCGTTGCCGGAATCGGTACTCTGGATTGCCATTTCAATGGATACTGTTTTGGGTGAAAGGAAGGAATTTTTACCTTTTATATTTCCCTTCTAGATAAGCGAGTGCTCCAAACCAGAACCTTCTCCACAGGCTAGCAGGGCCTGCTTATTGGATGGATAGCCGGAATAGAAGTCCTCGAAGGGGTACCAGAAAATTTGCAAGTTAAATAGTATTGATGTAACACTTTAACTGTTTCATCTTTTTTTTTTTGTTTTAATTTCGACGTGGCTGTAAGTTGTATAGTGAGCAACGCAAATCCTAGAATCCGAGTTGCATGACAGCCGTTTGACTTGCATACGCACCTTACGGTATTTGGGAGTACGAATATCTGTGCAACGTATTAGAATGACTGATCAGCTATTGAAATGCCAGACAGTCTCCTGGAATGCTAGAGATGCTTATTGCAATGTGAGGCAAATGTTAATAAATTAATCAGTTGATATTGGAATGTACTAACTAAAGGTTATGAAATCAATTTGATATTTTTTGGCATAAAGGTATGAGTAAATAGACAAAGAATTGACGAGCAGGAGTTAGCTACATTTAATTTGGATGGCGATTGAACTAAAGTATTCTCTCGAAAGTCAATTTCTAATCAGGAACCTTGGCCGCCCTAGCAAAATGTAAAAGATAAAAGAATATTAGTCCTCTGCAATCTTATCTACCTTTGTTTTGAAAATACCTCATAAGTGTGATGAATTCACCTAAAACAATTTACTCTTTTCTATGACCTAGCATTCAGTGTTTTTGAGAACAGATGATGAGTGGCTTTGATATCAAGAATTTTTTGAACGTAAGTCCAATATGACGGAGAATTTCAAGAGATTTTAGGTGTAATAGATATTAATTTAAATCATCAATAACAAAAAGAGGATCACATTGGATACACTATTCATACACAGTAAATTTTACTTTCTTTGAGACGATTAGTACATACGTACATATATTTCGACAACTCGTTGCACGTGACGTTCGCCCCACCTTTCTTAGCAAATGAATCCCTTATACATTAGAAATCAACTGAACTGTCTTGTATTCTTTTTTTGCTCTTCGAAACTTTGTTCGTCGAACCTCACCCATTTCCTCGAACTATGTCTCATTCGCTACGCTCATTATGTGTTGCACACGACCTCTCCGCCAATGAGCATCCATGAGAATAATTCAAACTTTCAACTACAACAATCCATCAAATATGAGCAGCAACCCCTGGGCCAAGAGAGACGCCTGGAGATACGAGGGCCAGTTCTCGCGTTTCAACAGATTCAAGTCGGCTTTCCCCGGTTTCGGAATTGCCGTTGGTGCATTCACTGTCTATCTCGCTTACGAGAAGTTGGTGTTGAAGAAAGGCCATGATGACCACCACCACTAGTTTTAAATAGAGACTTTGCATATACGAATTTGGAAAGGTGACGGTGTAGAAGATGAAGAAGGCAGAGGAAAGCAAAGGAAGTTTGACAAGAGACGGAGAAGTCTGACACGAGACGAATATAATGGATATGAATGGATATCAATGGATATCAATGGATATGAATGGGGAAGAATTTGAGAAGGAACTGAAATTGGTAAGGATGATAGGAGAAGAAGAAGGAATCAGTGATGTAATTGGCTGACTTATCAGCTTGTTTTGTTTGATGTAAAGGTTGATCAACTTTCATTCATATTCGCTTTCCTGCTATAAGTTCGATTTCACGGTAATAGCATTTTAGCTTTCACTGTTCCATTTCAACTTACTCATGACTCCCATTAGTCCATTAATCCTTCTACTTCCATCTCCCACGTTAACTCGAGTTGTCTATTAGGCTCGTCCTCAGCTCTTAAATAGTCCAGATCTATTCTCCCGTACTGATGACATCCTTTTCACACAAACACGAGATCGAGTAATATCGCCTCACTTCCTTCACTACACCCATCCTATATTGCTTCATTGCAGACTCCGCTGCTCTATGTACATGGCCTACTTCTCCTCTTCAACCTCAGCAGTAAAACTCGTCTCCCAGATCGATCCTCCAGTCTCAGCAGCCTCATCTCCCACACTAGCAGAGGTTTTGCTTCTGGATGCCTCACGCACCTTAGTTCTCTCCTCTCCAACCTTAACCCACACGTCAATGAACTCTTGTTCCTTCTTTAATCCCCATTCAACATTAGTAGATGAGTAAATGGCACCGAACATCGTCAGCTCCTCACGTGCCACTGCAGACTCCATCTCCTGGACCATACGCAACTGATAGAACTCAAATCTGGCCTGGTCGTATGCCTCGAAAAGAGTCTTTTCCTTGGCCAAACTCTTAGCTTCTTGCAAAAGATACAATGTTCTCTGAACAACGGATTCTCCATCCAACGGCTTGGCGAGCTGGAGCATGTGCGACCAGTCACACTTGGCCATATCGTCTCCGCTATTTTCCACCAAAACTTTTGGTCTGGCCAATTCCCATGGATGCTGATGGTAGAAAACGTCTCTCAACTGATCCTCCAAGAATTCAAGCTTAGGGATGCGCGACACGGAATTGTTTTTTTGCTTTCTCTCTACCTTGTTGGCACGAGTCTTGTAAATGCCATTTTGGTTGGTGTAGAGCTGGGAGGCTGGGTCTGCAGCTTGACGTTGTTGGAGATTGATTGGTTTCTTGGTCAAATCCACCACTGGAGGAACTGCAGCCACGGCATTGTACCAGGAAGGTTTGTTCTTGATGACACCTGCCTTGAGGTAATGCGAGGTACGCTGGAGGACACCGGCAGCCTTTGTCTGGATCTTCATGGTTAGAATTTAATAGTAGGTTTGGTTGGGATTTTTTTTCATCTACCGAGTGTGTTCACGTGATTTATCACGTGCATATCAATGAATCTTAGAATGTAATACTGAAACAAAACTTAAGCGTATAAATAATGATTGAATTATCTTAATTGCATCCCTTATCATATATTTCTTCGATTGTCTTGTTTTCAAATCTTTTATTCATCTTCTTCAAGTCATCCTATCAAGGTGTGCTCATAGGCAGGAACAAATACCTACAACTTCATCACATCGATCTCCTCCACATTCTCCGTCACACGCCTCTCATGTCCCGAAATGGGATGAAAACACTCACAGAAGCTCTTTCCCGAATACGTGGACGGATTTCTACTGCTCCTTCTGTTTACATTTCCCGACTATCCTCTCCACGAATTGACATCGCATCTTTGACTGAAGAGTCCTCCATCAGACGGCTACGACTCGACCAATTCCGTCAAAAACATCCCCAGGATGTTGATCCCATCGTATATTCACGCTTTGTTAATGCACTTTACCCAGTTGTGAACAATATGGGTCGATTTTCCCCGGATCAACCAACAGAACGTCTAGTCAACCATTCCGAACTCCTAGATGCTTATAGTCATCTTCCGAGACCGGGAGTGGCATACATCCAGGCTCAGGATTTCGAAAAATTCATGTCTGTGATTCTCAGCAGACGAGACTTCGTACGGCCCAACGCATTGTCTCCTTCCTCCAAGCATTATTATCTGGCAGAGCAGATCATCCAGGCATTTGCATCGGGACAGAAGGCCCGCAAAGTACACTTAGCCAACTTTTGGAAGATTGCTCGTGATTTGAATACGGCCAATGTCCCAGTTACAGGCAACGAACAACGACAGTTACTTTACATGACATTGTATAAGGAAAGTCCGGATATTCTTAAAATGGTGACCGAAGCGTACCTGAATTTGAATAAGGCTCTGGATACATATGACAAATATGCGGATATGTTCATTTCAGCCAATTCTAGTGAGTATTCTGCATCCACTTTGTCGCAGTTCAGAGAATTATTCAAGAATGAGTGGGATATTGAAACATTGAACATGTTCTTGTTCACGGCATTCAGACACGACGATGATGCTACGTTTAAGAGCCTTTTGCCCGAACTCAAGACATTGGAGCCCAATAGGAAGACTTTCGATATCATGTTGGAGAAGTATGCGATTTCCCGAGATATTGGTCTGTTTTCGTCGTGGTTAAAGGTGTTGTCCACAGATTATCCACATTTGGTGGACATCAAGACCGTGAACACCATTATCAAAGCACTAGTTCAATTGGACTTGGTTGATGATGCACGGGGATTGGTAGCTGTTTTTTCAAAAGACCTTTCCCACCCCTTGAACTCCGAGGAGCTATTCCTTAAGCAGTTGACCATCCAAGACAGGGAAACTTACAACAACTACTGGGAAACTTACGAGGATTCTGGCTCGACAGAAAATTTTTCACTCTATCCTACGGAAAATACGTTTTTGCCCTTGCTAGCCCTGTATTGCAAACATCCCACCTTGGATTTCGAAACTATTCTTGGTATTCTTTACCAAGCAGAGCACGTGTGGGGTATTCCCATTACCACCAGAATGTACAAATTGCTTTTCCGTTCTTTTGTGGATGGAAGACATTCCAGAGAGAATCTCAGGTTTATTACCGGAAAGTTGGTGGCCAGTCATGATGCTTGCTACTCGAACAATGAAGCCTGGATTAAAACTCAAATTCTGAGCATAGAGTTGCCTCCCAATGTGGTGGGAGTGTTCAATCTGTTTATTGAACAAGACATACTGGCTCTTGTACCCTCCCAAGGCTACTTTATCAAGTTATCTGACGAATTAATCCTGGTGATATATATGGCATTTGACCATTGTCTCCAGAACCAACCAGAAGAGCAAAAGTTGGCCTCCAAGGCCCATAAAGAATACCAGAAACGGTTAATTGATGCCCGAGATGAGTACCAGCGTAGTGTGGAGCCAGGGCCTACGTTGGTGGACTTGAATGCTCGAGATGAGTTCATGTACATAAAAAAGGGCTTCATTATAGATTTATTGGATATATTGTCTTAATGCATGGGTACTATATAGGTACACTAGAAAGGCTTTCCTAGGGAGCTTGAGATGTTCGAGGAAATACCTCTGATTTTCTGTTGGCTCAAACCTTGGCTTAAACCATGGCTTCTTTGTCTCCTCCAACCTGCTCCTTTGAATAAAACTCCTTCTCCAGTCTGTCTGCGGCACCACGAGTCTCCTCTTCGATCAATTCGTCCAAGTCGTAATCGTAGTTGTTTGGATCACCATCGCTGATCACCTTTTCGTGACGTCTTCTCAACACACCCTCTTGGTTCAATCTAATCTTAATTGGAACATTTTCACTGGTCACATTCATGCGGTCCTTCAACGCCGATGCACTTGCCCTAAGTCCCTTTCTCTCATTTTCCTCTTCCTCTTGTCTCAACAATTCATCAGGAGGAATGTAGCCATCGTATTCGTTTCTTTTCGTTTTCACTTCAGTCTTGGGTTTCTTGGAGTCTCTCTCGAGATGAGTCAAGCCAGCCGAATATGGTAGGTAAACCACAAGTGCACAAATCAAAATGGCCGCTATAAGGATCCAGAAAATCATTTTTGTATGTTGGGCAGATTAGAGTGAGTTGGTTGGAATTATTTGGTGATAATGAGATTTCTTTATATAAAGGCTGTGGAAGGTCCGGAAGACGTGATGGGCAACAGAGAATTTTTTATTTTGAAAAGAATTTTCTGATCGGTTAAAAAGAAGTTTTTAATACTTCTTTCTAATTATGCCTCTCTGTTCTCTATTTCTCTTTGTCCATCGTATACTATCCGATTAGATTTGGATCGATTCACAATTTTCGCAGCCAATGTGACTTATATATCACCATATGTTGCAATTAAAACTCACAATTACCCTATAAATTCTCTGCATTAAGTTTCCATAATTTCGTATATCACTATTTACTTATCAACGTACAGCGAGAGATTCGTTCAAAGACCGAACTGGCTCCAACTCATCCTTCTTATAGTCCAACTGGTTCCATTCATCTTCCTTATGGTTGTAGTGTCTGAAGCAAACGTAGAACAAACATCCAGCAATGAAACATGAACAGGCCAATCCAGTGTAGGTCCACACCAACTTGGGGTCCATGGAAGTAGGAGAGAGAGCAATACCAATAGCAGAACCAAAGGCATTGGTAAGCAAGAACAAAGACATAATGAACGACTTCATCGACACAGGTGCCTTGGTGTATGCATACTCCAAGCCCGTGATAGAGGCCAAAATCTCAGAGATACCAATCAAAACATATGCTGGAGTCTGGATAGCGACATGAACTCTGTTGGGAACAGTCTTGAACTGGGGAGCACATGCCTTGGGGTTGTCGTAACAAGGACCAGCCTGGTAAATGTAGTGCTGGAGAACGGCTGCGTACACCATGGCCGAAGCTCCAAACATAAATCCCCAAGTTATCTTAGTGATGGCTTTGAATGGGGTAAATCTCCGGATGAATGGATACACGAAACGTTCACAGATTGGAATGAAAATGATAATGGACAATGCGTTAATGGCTTGCAAGATGTCGTTAGGCAACCCGTGCAACTCCATCTGGCCAGCCTGGGAAACAAAGTTGTTGATCATCTGTCCGTACACAAGCCAGTAGATTGGGTAGAAGACAAAAACCTTACATGCGTGAACAGCACGGTTCACCTCATCCACAAATTGGTCTGTCCAAGGGTACTTAGCCTCAGGGTTCATCAGAGGCTTGGTAGCATTGAAGTTGAACTTGTTCTTGATTGCAATGAAAGTGATGCGGAAAGACTTGGCAATCACACGGTCAGACACTGGCACCTTCACATACATGTCCTTGCCAAAGAAAAGAACAATTGGAGCAATAAGGAAGAAGCACAATGGCAACAAATAAGCAGCCCAGAAGCCAACGTGGTGCTCTAAGTTTGTGGTTGCAAGCACCGACAACGAACCAATGTTAATCATGAGGTAGAAAAACATAAACACATTCTGAATGGTGATGTTTGGGTCTTGAATGACCTTTTCACCACTCTTCAAAATTTTGATTACAGGTTTGGTCTTGGGCACCTGGTCCGCGATCAATGGAGACACATTAGATTTGACACCTCCAGTACCCAAACCAATGATGATAATAGCAACAATAAAACCACCCAACGAGGTGTTGTGGGAAGCAACAGAAGGCAAGGAAGTCACGAACAAAATGAGAATACCAACAATGTAAATACCACAGAACACACAAATGGCATTGTACTTACCGATATATGTATCCGAAATCCAAGCACCGAACACTGGAGTCACATAACACCAAAATTGCCAGAAGTACGACAATGCAGTGGCACCATTGTTCTTCAAGTTCAAAACACCAGCGGGCTTGTCGTCTGGAGCATTTTGCATGTAGTTTTGGAAAGGTGTCGACAATCCATAGTAGGAAAATCTCTCAGCCAACTCAACAATAGCCACGAGCCAGCAACTAATTGGAATTTTCTCCGAGACATGACGTAAAGTCTTCATTTCGAGCTCAGTAGGCTCTCTTCCATCCACATCAGCGAGCTCAAAATCGACTTCAGCGACACTTTTCTCGATGTTCTTATCAACAGAGGTAGTGATGGATCTGGCAACATCGGAGTCCGACGACCCAGTCAATTTTTCAGACATAATAGGGAATATGGAATCGGATTCAGGTGGGAAACTACTCAATATATACTTCTACATTTGGGGTTTATCAAAGAGTCTGGCACTTTTTGCAAGTGCAGCTGTTGCCTGGGAGTGCAACCGACCAAATTACCAAGAATGCAACATAACAAGAGAAAATAGTGGATATCCTACATCTTACTCTGTCAAGCCACCAAAGACGGTCTTGGCAAAAATGCTTGGTTCCAACCCATATATATAGTGCCGTTTCCCACCCAGAGCCGTTCACTGAGAGGCTACAATTTTTGGTCTTGGCGACTGAAAAGCATTATGGAGGTCTGTGCCTGAGCTGATGCTTCAAGTTGTGAGTGGAGCGAAGCATGTGAGTTGCGCGAACAGATCAATGGGGCAAGTAGTTTCTAATCCTGAGCTGTTCGGCTTTTCGTTTGTTTGATTTTTTTTTTCTCTGCAAAATGTGTGATTTATAACTTTTCTGTCTTTTCCCTCCTTCAAATTCCACACATATCCACTATCTAGGGTTCTCTCGGTGTGCAAGTTTATTCTCCGATTCCGCACACCGATAACACCAGCCCCACCAGCTGCACACTGTGTAGTTTGCAACTGCCGTGCGTGGTTTTTTCTCGATGGCAGTGGCTTTTTCTTCGGACAGTATGGCTTTTTCTTCGGACATGTTGGCTCTTTGTCTGCACAGCTATGGCCAATCTTCCCCGATCTTCTGATTATTGGACATGAACCCCATTGGACATGAACCCCGAGTCGGCAACTTGGCATTGATGGTATTCCGGTTGGAATTGTACGGTTAGAAGCCAACATGAGGCGTTGCTATCATTTTGATATCGGGTTATCTCTTTGGGACATACTGACCTTCCACGGTAGGCCACAGCGGGCGCCAGTTACGAGCCGATTTTTTTTCTTTTTGTTTTATTTAACTGTTATGGACGTTGCAACAATTCTTTGCGATTAGCTGATAGTTGATAGTTACTTCTTATTGTCATCGTAAAGAGAAGGGGCTGACTATTTTCATCTTTTCCTTTTTTTTTATTGACAGTCTTCTGGTATTGGTCTGGTCGTGCTTTGACATCGTAGTTTAATTGCAGTTCGCTTTTCACGAAGGGCTTTTTTTTTAAGTCATTACACCATACGCTACATAAGGAAGCATCCTTTGGCATTTCCTTATAGTCTCTTGTTCTACAAAAAGAAAATAGAACATTTATTATTCTGACACCAATCATCGAGATTTAGCTGGTTTGAGAATTTATGCATATTCGGAGGTACATGCATATCCAGAGGCACAAAGGAAAATTTTGTCGGCCCATTGGCATCCATTACTTTGATGTACCTCCAAACGCCAAAATGCCACTCTTACCTATAAATTATTTTAAGCCATTGTCATTATCAAGAAAGTGTTCGTTACAGAGGCCATTTTGTAGTCACAGATTTCCATTATCCATCTTTCAAAATAATATTTCTGAGAATATCGGTATCTAATTTCTGATTTTGCTGATTTACAATAACTTCCCGGTATCTTCCTTGAGTGTAGTCTTTCGGTTGATTCCCTGAAGTGTATAAGTATGATTGCATTGGAAGATGGGTAGACTTTCAGACAAATTGTGATGCCCAAGGTAGCCCATATTACTAAAACCATTTGGCAAAAAGTAAAGTAAATCCGACAAAACAATTAAACACTGAGCAAGGATCCCAAGTTTTCTACAGTTTACTTCTCAGAATGCATGAATAGAGAACATCTAGTCCTATTTGTCTATGCTGGACTCTAAATTGCTCACAGTCATTCTCTGAAGAGACATTTTATCTTTAGCAGACACTTGTAGAATCTATACCTTTCTTTATCATTATGGAAAAGAGATAGTTTTGTTTGGAGTCCTTTCAGGAAATCTCTAAGAATTACGTCGCCAATCAAAATTATTTGAAATCTCCGGAAGAGATGGCAACGACTGAGCCTCCGGACAAAGCGTTGATTCAATTTCCAGTATCAATGATAATATAAATAAATTTTTGGAAAAATATTTTGTTTTGTGTAATTAGTGTTGCTATATTAGTACATCTCTCTGGATTTCGTATTGATGGTTCGTATTTCTCTCTCTGACGGAATTATTTCCTATACAGTTTGACATATTATCTGCGAGTGAAGATCCAATGTAGATTCGAAAAAACCAACGGATCACTAGATTTGTATTAGATATTCTCAGTGTCTAATACTTCCAAGTAGCCACTCAAGTGGACAAGATGACTAGATCCATATGATCAGATTTGCTTGCGTGAAAGAACACAAAATGGCGCATGACGTTTGAAAAAAAGTGAGAGAATGGTCTCCTTGGTGAACTTTCTACTGTAAGATTCTTACTGGACTAGATAATCTGAACAGCTTTGATTTTGGGTAGTGAATTGGCTCGGAAGTTTGTTTTGTTTGAACAGGAGATGATATCGTAGATTATGAGTTGGGAAATGTAGTACCAAGTATGGTCTTTTGGAGCCTGAGACATGCATGCTTAATGGTTTCAATTCAATTCACACCTCATCATGACAGAAACAAAAGTTGTGCAGCGTTAACTAATAAACGAAAGCGTCAATACCTGGTGCACTAAGCTGATATACATGGTGTATTCTACTTTAGGAAATGGTGTCCTGTTTTGTTGATAACGCACATCTTTTCATTCCATCTCTATCCCCAATCCACCCAGCATTCAACAGTCTCACACTCAACACATTTTCTACTGTCCAAAGTTCACCAGTGGTAGTAAACCATCTGCTTATTATTAGACTCATTGTATCTTCGCAGCCAGAGCCAATCACTCCACCACGATTTCTAATTGTCAAAAGCTGCCGTCCCAAAATTCGACGTTCTCCCTCATGTTCCCTCTCATGTCCTATCTCCTCATTTTCCATGTTTCTACCTTCATTTCGACTTCCACCCATACTTCCATTCAGACTACACCTACCAATCAGTACTATGTTCTTCCTGCCTAAATCGCGAATAACATCTTCTCCACTGTGGCTACCACAATGTTCAGATCAGGATTTCGTTTTTGCACAGCTGCTGCACCCTCTCGTGCCGTTGTGGCCTCTCTTGCCAGATACTCTGTTCGCAGAACCCCTATGCTTCACATTCCGTGCGTTTCCCCGGTGTTTCGCAGAGGATATGCCATTTCAACAACTGGTGATCATGTCGAGCAAATCATCGACCAATTGTCTGACAACGAATACTCGCAAATTGCCAACGAGTACTTGGAAACATTGAGTGATGAGCTTGAGATGCTCGCTGAGGATTATCCCCAGGTGGATGCCGAGCTTTCGCTGGGAGTCATGACTCTCTCTGTGGGTGAGGGAAAGACATATGTGATCAATAAGCAGCCGCCAAATAAGCAGATCTGGCTCAGTAGCCCGATAAGCGGGCCAAAGCGGTATGACTTGATTGGTGGGAAATGGATCACGTTGCGTGATAACACTGCATTGACGGATTTGCTTGAGGAGGAGTTGCTGGAGGAACTCGGGACGAAGGTTGTATTGGAGCTTGAGAATTAGGCACCATACAACAGAATTAGTCAGAATTTGAGAGAAGAGTTAATTAGGTCAGAGTTCGACTAGGGCGAGATGAGAAGGTGGATTGTCATAAAAGTCAGGCGGGATGAGAGTGTGTCATCTTTGAATATTTTCAAGCGAAGATAGTTAGAATGAAGTCAAACTTCTCGTGACAGAGATTCTGGTGACAATTATGAAGCCGTCTGTTTTTGATTATCGCCTGTTATGTATATATGAGAGCAATGTGAATATCATGTGGTTGGTATTGAATTACTAGGTTTCTGGCGTAGGTGTTTATTTGGCATTGAAGCAATGGCAGAGGGATTGAAGTTATGATAATTCAACCAGAAACTGGTTTGACAATGAAAGTGATGTGTCATTCGAGTATTTCGTTATCAACTTCCCTTTATGGAGTAAAGAGATGGCTAAAATTATAGTATAATTGAAACATGAAGTCATGAACTTCCTGAAAGCCTTTTCCCTTGTACACCTTGTTATATTTGTTTTTAATCACTGCTATTCATTACATCAAAATTCCTTCGATCCGCATTAATCACTGCATTGTACATCTACGTAGACTCATTATTAAATTTAGTGTTTGGAAGTTCCATAACCTCTTGATTTCATCCTTGTTCTTTCTGACTATATTCAATTTTTTATTTATTCATTTTATTGGTAACATTTATGTTGTTCATTTTATTTATCTCATTGAGTATTCCATTTCTTCCTCCACAGCCTGGTCATGATGATTCGCTGGTGCTTGCACTACCCTCACTTATAACCCCACTACCAAGCCTGATCTCAACATACCTTCCTTATCTTCTACTTACACAAAATGGCTGGCCCCCCTCCGCCTCCTCCTCCTCCGCCTCCAGCGGGACTAGATCTTCCCCCTCCTCCTCCGGCTTCAATGCCCGTTGGAAGAGATGCTTTACTTGGAGATATTCGAAAAGGTATGAATCTCAAGAAAGCAGTAACCGTGGACAAATCCAAGCCTCTCATCGACTCCAAAACTTCAATTCTGACCTCCTCACCTCTGGCTTCCACAGGTATTCCTCATACATCTAGCGCTCCTCCGTTGCCATCTGGAGGTCCTCCCCAATTGGGTGATATCTTTGCTGGAGGAATGCCCAAGCTTAAAAGCGTGAAAGATAACCGCAGCGGCCTTGTGCCTGCTTCAGCACCCAAGATCCCGGTTCCACCAATACATCCTGTGTCTCGACCACAACATTCGGCGCCACAGGCTCCACAGACGCCGCTGACCAGGCCCCCAAAACGGAATCTGATCACGGCTTCTTCGGCAGCTCCCTCATTGCTGACGCCTCCCACCTCCTCGGGACCACCACCTTTACCATCTGCTGCTCCGCCTTTACCTTCAGCAGCGCCACCTTTACCTTCAGCAGCGCCACCTTTACCTTCAGCAGCGCCACCTTTACCTTCAGCAGTGCCACATGTGCCATCATCTCGACCTTCTGCATCTCTTAAGGTTCCGAAGATGCCTCCGTCGAGACCACGGAAGCTGGGCCACTTGAAATCGAGCTCCATCAGCTCGCTGGGCTCTTTTGAGAGTACACAGTCCTCGGAATCTGTATTGACTCCCCAGGCTCCTCCAGTACCTTCAGGTCCTCCACCTCTTCCCTCAGCACCTCCTCCACTTCCTAATGCGGGTCCTCCGCCACCCCCTCCACCGTCTGTATCAGTGAGTGGTCCAGGAAAGGCTTTCAAAAGTACTGCTCCGTCTGCTCCGTCTGCTCCATCTGCTCCATCTGCTCCATCTGCTCCATCTGCTCCGCCCCTTCCTGCTGGTGGACTCCCTTTCTTGGCTCAGATCAACCCTAAACGTGACGAATCAAATGTCATCGACAACGTACCATCGCCAGCATCAAACTCCAGAGTTCCATCTGTGCCTACAAATGCTCCTCCTCTTCCTTCAAGTGTGCCTCCACCTCCACTGAGTGTTAGAGCGCCGCCGCTACCTCAGAGCTTGCCTGTTTCAGGTGGTTCGCCTGCACCACCACCTCCTCCTCCGCCTCCACCGGGAGGACTTGGAAATTCCGTACCCAAACCTCCTGGAGGTCCTCCAGCACCTCCTCCTCCTCCTCCCGGAGGTTTAGGAGCGCCTTCTTTAGCCAAAAAGGGCAGCACCAAACCTCCTGTAGCAGTTGGAGGTGCCTTGCCATTCATTGACCAGATCAATGCCAAAAGAAACGAAACTTTTGTTGTGGACGGCTCATCCTCAGGTTATTCCACTACTCTGGAAACTCCAGCAGCTGAAACTCCTTCAAGGCCTCTGGCTCCAAGTAGTGCTCCGCCAGTGCCCTCTGCACCACTGAAGGAATCCTCCCAGCCACTTGGAGGTTTGCCCTTCTTGAACCAGATCAATTCAAGAAGACTGGAATCGGGCTCCACTTCACTGGCTGCAGTTCCTCCAAGGGTTCCGCCTTCTGTTCCGCCGTCAGCTCCTCCAATTCCATCTGGTAATCCTCCCTCGCGATCTCAAGCTCCGCCAGC